>Ga0114959_10001392_pt1 | contig 21199 bp, 19 predicted proteins | sample C_130625_EF_Meta_FD_87317 | JGI IMG/M metagenome (GOLD analysis project Ga0114959, IMG submission 87317) | Freshwater microbial communities from Lake Croche, Canada to study carbon cycling - C_130625_EF_MetaG | ecosystem: Environmental > Aquatic > Freshwater > Lake | place: Lake Croche, Canada... | reverse complement strand
GTCCACGCTGGTTGGTAAGAACGCCACCGTGGTAATCACCGCCAGCCGCGGTGCCGTAAGCCTCACTCAATCGCTCGATGTGACGGGTACTTCATTCACCGTTTCCGTCGCTCCGGCGTCGGTAGTCGGTGGTAGCCAAAACTCGGTCGGTACGGTGACTCTCCAGAAGCCGGCTCCGGCGGGCGGCGTTGCCGTCTCGCTGTCCAGTTCGGCAACTGCCGCAGCCACGGTTCCTTCGAGCGTTGTGATTGCAGAAGGCGAAACTTCCGTGACGTTCCCAATCACCAGCAAGGTGGTTCTGAGTGAAGTAACGGCTACGATCACTAGCCGAATCGGAACGACGAACGCTACGGCCACTCTGGTGGTTAAGCCGATCAGTCTGGTTGGCTTCACCATCACGCCGAACCAGCTCCGACCGTTCAAGAACGCGATCGGTGTGGTGAGCCTTGAAGCCCCGGCTCCGAAGGGCGGCACTAAGGTGACCTTGACGCTGGACACCGGAGTATTTGCGGTCTACCCGCAGACGCTGTCGGTAACGGTTCTGGAAGGTCAGACCACGGCTCAGTTCACGCTGCAAAGCAAGCGATTCTCGATTCCTTTCCAGACCACGGTTTCGGCCACGGCTGGTTCGGCAAGCAAGAGCGTCGTAGTGAGCATCCTCCGCTAGTCTTCGGTGGGTCCCTTAGGGACCCGCTCACTAACGGGTAAAACCCTGCTGATGCGTTCAGCAGGGTTTTTTATTTTTGGTGTTGCGGTGGGAGCGGTTGCCACCATATTGGTGAAACGAATCCGAGAGGTCATCGACAACGATAACGTCGATCATGTAGTGGATCAATTGTCCCGTCAAGTTCAGTTACTCGATCGCCGCTTCGGTAGCGACTCTGCGTGAGTAAACATGCAGTAGTCATCGGAGCGGGGCAGGGTGGTCTTTCTGCGGCCATTCGTCTTCGGTTATACGGCTTTGACGTTACGGTTCTAGAACAGCACGATTCGGTGGGAGGCAAGGCCGGCCAAATTGTTCAAGATGGGTTTCGACTCGATCCTGGTCCCAGCATAATCATCCTTCCAGAAATCTATCAGGCGGTATTTCGAGCGGCTGGTAAAAACCCCGACGACTATCTGAGATTTCAGCGGTTAGATCCGATCACTCGGGTGTATATGGAGGGGGAGGCTGCCATCGATTTTCCTTCCGACCGAGAGTCAGCGATTGCCGCCCTGAGAAATCTGTCGCCGGGCGACGCCGAGAGCCTCGAAGGGATTTTTCAGGTTCTTGACAAGAATTGGGACAAGGTTCAACGATCCGTATTTAGCCGACCCTTTGAGCACTGGTATCAGCTGCTCAATCCCGACTTGATGGCTTTCGGCCTCGCGTTCGACGTTCGGAAGCCTTACCGAGAATTCATCGATCAGAAATTCTCTACTCCGTTGATGCGGGCGTTCTTTTACGGTTTCCCCAGTTACTCCGGTCAAACCTACAATAAGCCGGCTCCGGGAGCCCTTACCATTCCGTATCTGATGCTAACTCATGGGGTTTGGTGGCCAGTGGGAGGCATTGGGGCTATCCCGGCCGCCTTTGCTCGATTGGCGACCGACCTCGGGGTGAAATTTCTTACGAGTCATCGCGTGACTTCGATGGTTCAATCTGGCAATCGTATTGTTGCCGTTAAGACCGAACACGGGGATGAGATTGCCGCGGACGTGGTGGTCTCAAATCTCGACCGCCTGGCTACGGAACAAATGCTGGGCCGAACGGTTACATCAAAGCCAAGTTTCAGCTATTTCACGATCCACTGGGGTTTGCCCGCCAGGAGTGACGTGTCTGTCGAGCTTGCCCACCATACTCTGCTTATTCCTCGCGAGTTTGCGGGTGGATTTGAAAACCTCTATCGAGATCGCAAATTTCCATCGCCTCCCATCGTGTACCTAAATGAAACTGCTGGTACCGATCCTACAACGGCGCCGGCCGGAGGAAAGAACTTGTTTGCGGTGATCACGGTCCCGGCCGAGGAGCCAGACATCGACTGGGTGAATCCGTCGCCATACATTGATTCGACCCTCGCCGTCATGCGAAGATTTGGGGTCGAGATCAAGGATGCGGTGTTCCAACGTGTTCAGACTCCAATTACTTTCCGGCAGCGCGACGGAAACTATCGGGGCACTCTGTACGGGGTAGATGAATCTGAGCGGATTTTGGGTGGGATGTTCCCGCTGACGAATCGAGATCGAATTGGCAATTTGTTCTACAGCGGTGGATCCGTGCAGCCCGGAGCCGGGCTGCCCATGGTCACTATCAGCGGTCAGTTTGCCGCGGATCTTGCGCGGAAACTACTTTAAAGAACCGATTTGCCGAGCACCGTACCGGCGGTATCGAGTTCATAGATATAAGGAACTGCAGTTCCTAAATTGAGCTCGAGTACTTGTTCCTTGGTTAGTCCATCCAGCTGCATCACGATGCTTCGATTTGAGTTTCCGTGCGCCACCACCAAAACGTTTTTGCCCTGGGCAATGTCACCCAGAATGCAACGCTCGAAGAAGGGAAGGGTTCGGGCGGCGGTCATTTCTAGCGATTCCCCGGCGGGAGGCGGAATATCGTACGAGCGTCGCCAGATCTTGACCTGGTCCGCCCCAAATTTTTCGGCGGTGCGCGCCTTGTTCAATCCCTGAAGGTCTCCGTAGTGCCGCTCATTGAGGGCTTCATCCCGGATGGTCGGCAACGAAACCTCTAAAGACTCCTGGATGAGTTTTAGGGTGTTCTGCGCCCGCTGCAAGGTGCTGGTATAGGCGACGTCAAACGAATAGGTGCGTAGCTTCGTGCCCGCGTCACGAGCCTCTTGCTCGCCCTTGGCGGTGAGCGGCACATCTACCCAGCCCGTAAATCTGTCTTCTAAGTTCCAGAGGGACTGACCATGTCGAACAAGCGCGAGAACCGGCATCGAAACGATTTTACCGGCGGAACGAGTTGAACGACCCTTTTCAGCGGGCGGGACCGGTTCGCGATTCGGAGAAAAGGGAGTCTATCCGAGATTGCAGGAGCCGCGAGGCATTATCTGCCCGCGACAAAAGGGTCCCCGAATTCTTTTGGCCGGACAGTTTTTTGATCGCTACAAGGGCGGCCACGACCCCTAGTGCAGCCCCGGCGACAATGGCAGGTCTCGCATTCACAACAAATATGACGCTTTCTCGTTAAAGTTTGTTTCCGAGAGGCAAACTGCGTTGTTTGACAATCGTTATTCGGTTAGTTTTCTATTCTCCGGTTGCGCGCGGGAATCGAACTTCGGCTACCGTCCATCCCAATACATTACTCATGGTGTAACGACCACCCAGGGCTCGGGCTAGGTTGTCCACAATTTTTAGTCCCAAAGAGTTTGTAACCGTCGGGTCAAATTCTTCGGGAAGGGGATCGCCGCTATTCGAAACCCAAATCGAGATTTCGTCATCTTTTTCTTCGATCGTTATGTGAATTTCGCCCGACTTATTTATCTTGAAGCCGTGTTCAACGGCGTTTAGCATCAGCTCATTCAGGACCAGTGCCAATTGCGTGGCCTGAGTCATGTTGAGCTTAACATCGGAGCCGCGCACTTCCCACCGAATGTGGGTGTCGGGGAGGGTGAACGAGCTCTGTTGGTGATGTACAAGCGATTCGGCAATCGATCGAACGCCCACGTGGTCGAGATCTTCTCGCGAAAGCAAATCGTGGACCGACGAGATAGCTAAAATTCGGTTGAGGCAGTCGTTAAGCGCTTCGTCCAAAGATTTGAACTGGCTATATCGCATCTGCAATCGGAGCAACGAGGCTACTTGTTGCAGATTGTTTTTCACTCGGTGATGCATTGCCTGCATAAGGGTGGGGCGAACCTGCATTTTTGCGTGCTCAATCGAAATCGCCGCTTGCTTGGCCAATGTTTCCAGCGCTTTAATTTCGTCGGGAGTAAAGTTTCGGACTTCACTTGTGTAGCAACTTAGAACCCCAATCGGCTTTTCCTGAACCGTCAGCGGAACGCAGATCATGGATCGCAAACCTTGCTCTACCGCCAAATCGTGGCCGATATAGTCGTCGTCCACCTGTACGTCTCGAACGATGACCGGGCGGTTTTCGGCTATTGCGCGACCGGCAATGCTTTCGCCCAATTTAATGGCTCGCTTTCGCTGGTAGGCCTTTGCCGGCGCCTGCGTGGCCCGTAGGACGAGTTCGTTTCGGTTCTCGTCCAGCAATCGCACCGTGCAAACTCGGTAGTTGAACTGTTGTGCCGTCAGGTTGACCAGGAGCTGCAGAATTTCTTCCAAATAGGGACTCTGGGCAATCGTTCGCGAGACTTCGCTTAACGCTCCGAGACGACTGTTGCGACTCCCGGCGCTGTATGCCAAATCAAAACCGTGGAGGATCGCCGAGGTGGTCTCGCCGAGGATGTTAAGGTCTTCAACCACTTGATCAGTAAAGTCCCACGCGGCTAGTTTCCGTACCAAAACGACCCCAAACGGTGGTTGACCCTCCAGGCGAAGAGGAATGACGGCCTCCGCCTCAAAATCGTGCCCCGTGGTATTGGGGTATCTGGCAAAGCGCGGATCTTTCGAAGCGCCTTCCGAAATGAAGATTGGCTCATTGTTGAGCAGGGCCTGCCCACTCAGCCCGACTCCTTTGCCGAGTCTCACTCGACCGATCATCTCGGGAAAGATGGTGCTGGCTTGCAGAATCAGACCTTCGCCGCCGTCCCGGTGAAGGATGTCGCAGGATTCGGCATCCGTCGCCAAAACCCAGCCCTGCGCCAGCTCGTTGGCGAGGTCTCCCGCCGAGGAGGCGCGCGCCTGGGCCCGTATCAGGGAAAGTACGGCTTCGGTCAATTTTTCCCGGGTCCAATGGCCGTGATGCTGACGAGTTCGGGCTTCAGTAGCCTCTCCGCGAGCGCTTGAATGTCGCCGCAAGTGACCGCGTTCAGACGCTCGAGGGTTTCTTCGACCGGAATCTGTCGCTGATGGTGAAGCTCGTTCCGACTCATCCGCATCATGCGCGAGTTCATGCCTTCCAAGCCGAGGACCATCGATCCGGCGAGAAGTCGCTTGGTCCGGTGGAGTTCGTCTTCGTCCAAACCGTGTTTGCTGACAAGGTCAAATTGCTCACAGGTGACTTGTTGCACCTCTTCCCAATGCTCGGGGCTGGTTCCTCCGTAGACGGTAAAAGCGCCACCGGCGGCGTAGCTCAACTTGTAGCTACCGATCGCGTAAACGAGCCCGCGCTTTTCGCGGATTTCCTGGAATAGCCGACTCGACATGCTGCCGCCCAAAGCCGTGTCCAGGAGGGTGAGGGTGTAAAGATCGTCATCGTACAGCGAAACTCCGTCGGTGCCAATGCAGAAATGAACCTGCTCCACATCCTTTTCAATGTAGACATCGGATGCGGTCCCGGCGGGCCGAGACACTGATCCATCTTCCGCTCCCGACGGCAGGTCTCCCAAGAATTGGGCGGCCAAATCGTGTACCTGCTGACCATCGACTTTCCCGGCGATCGCGAGCATGATGTTTTCACCGCGATACTGCCGATACATGTAGGCGCGGATGTTCTCCCGCGTAAAGCCGCTTACCGACTCTTTCGTGCCGATGATTGGTTTACCGAGCGGGTGCTTTCCCCAGCGGTTTTCTAGGTGCAACTCGTGTACCTGATCGGACGGCTCGTCCTCTCCCCGTTTGATTTCCTCCAATACGACTTTCGCTTCCCGGCCAAGCTCATCGGGATCAATCAAAGAATGCCGCATCATGTCGCTCAGCACGTCAACCGCATTGGGCACGTCGTCGGCCAAGATTCGGGCGTGATAGCAGGTGCTCTCTTTGTCGGTGAAAGCGTTCAGGTGACCGCCGCGCCCCTCAATCGATTCCGCGATCTGCTTGGCGGTCCTTGTCTCGGTGCCCTTGAACAACATGTGCTCGATTAGGTGCGTGATACCGGCCTCGTCGTCGCGTTCATGGCGGCTTCCGGTTTTGCACCATAGACCCACGGCGGCCGATTGAACGTGGTCCACCGATTCAACCAGTATGCGAACGCCGTTCGGAAGGGTCGATTTATATATTGAACTCATGAGTTAGATTCCCATTTTGAGCGAAAGCGCTCCCAACGATTCCACGGCTAACTGGGCTTCGTCACCCGGGTCAAGTCGTACGCCACTAGTATCTACGACGGGACCCAAGACAAACACGTCTCCCGCCCGGACGGGCGAGGCTTGGGATGCCAAAGCAATCGCCTGCGCAAAGGTGAAGGGGAAGTCCATCGTGTCGCCGGTGGCCACTTCAACTCCATTAATGCGTACCGTGGCCGAGAGTTGGTAGCCCATACCGTAGTCCTCTTTGGCGACGAAGTCGGCAAGCTCTTCTGGAGTGGTGATGACGGGGCCGAATGCGCTCGCCAGATCCGTGCCGAAACCGAGAGGACGGCCATTACGACGATCCGCTTCAATCTGGGAGGGGGAAACGACACTCAAGACCAGCGTGTAACCAAGAATTAGGCCGTCGGCCTGGTGGGGTTCAATGCGGAAAGCATCTCCCAGCAAAACCGCCCCGATGGATGCCGTGACGCCCACATCGGAGTAGCGCAATGGATAGTCCAGAACCTGACTCGGCGCGATCAGTGAACTTGGATTTCCGTAATAGTAAGAAAGATCCGGGTCACTGGCATCTTCAATTCCCGTTGGTTGCCAGCGCGTGTCGAAAAACCGAACCGAAGTGGCCTGCGCAATTGGCATCAACGGCCGAACATCGGCGGGTTCGTGCATCGCGACGCCGACCCCTTCCTGCGTCTCGTAAATTCGACCCCCTTGAACAATTCCCGATCGGATCAATTCCGGATCTTCTTTCAGTTCAAACCGCAGTAACTTCATGAGCTTACAGCGTACCGGCAGGAGGGGATTTTGGCGATGGCCGAGCATAAACGGGTATATTGGTGAGTCCGGTTACGGAATCCTATGCTCCCATCCCCCGATATCCTGAATGAGTTTCCGCACGGAAAATTCGTGCTTTCAAATCTCGCGGCCAAGCGAGCCAAGCAGCTTCAAGAAGGTGCCCCGGCTCTGGTGCATATCGAATCCCGCCATCCGCTGACCATTGCCCTCGCCGAAATTGCCGCCGGTAAGGTGAAGGCGATCATGTCGGGCAAGGTCGATGGAATCGTTGAAGCTGGAGACGTCGCCGTATTGGTTGGTGAAACGGTACCGGCGGAACTGGGCATGCTGCTTCCCGCTCTGGACGAAACCGAAGTCGCTTTGGTTGCGAAGGATGAGGCCCTCTTGGTCGACGACGAGACCGACGAAGCGATTGACGACGACTTGTTGAGCCTTTCGGACCTCGTCTCGGAAGACGAGGAAGCGGAAGTTGGCTCGGCCGAGGAAGCCGATACCCTCTCCCTAAGTGCCCTGGAAGAACAGGAAACGATTGAGGAAGAAGGCACTCCGGACGACGCGTAATCCACTCAATAAAGCATGGCTATCCGAGATCCGTATGAAGTACTAGGCGTCTCGCGCAACGCCGGTAAGGACGAAATCAAATCGGCTTATCGGCGTTTGGCTCGTTTGCATCACCCCGACGTCAATCCCAACGACCCTACGGCGGAAGAAAAGTTCAAAGAGATTGGCGAAGCGTATGCCATCTTGGGCGACGAAGAACGTCGGGCCCGCTTTGACCAATACGGCACCACCGACGATCAGCCCAATCCCGGCGACTTTTTTGGCGGCGGCGGAATTTCTGATATTTTTGATGCCTTTTTTGGCGGCGGTAATCCGGGTGGACAATCCGCTCGCCGTCGCAATGGTCGCGATGGCGAAGACGTCCAATCGTCGGTTGTCATCTCCCTTGCCGATGTCCTAACGGGCGTTAGAAGCAAGGTGAAGTACAAGCGGGCCGCGAAGTGCACGGCTTGTAGCGGTAACGGCACCGAATCGGGCGCGCCCCCGGAAACTTGCGGGACCTGTAAGGGTCACGGCGTCGTTGCTAGCGTTCGTAACACCTTTCTCGGCCAGGTTCGCACGCAAAGTACGTGTCCTACTTGTCGTGGGGAGGGCACGGTCATTGCGAATCCTTGCCGGATGTGCCGCGGTGCCAAATTTGTCGAAGCGACCAACGAACAAGAAGTCGCAATTCCTGCCGGCGTAGAAAGTGGCTCCACCATGCGAGTACCGGGGCTGGGTGGCGATGGACTGGGAGCGGGCCGTCCCGGCGACCTCTATGTGAACATCGAGGTGGAGGATGACGGCCGATTTGAGCGTCGCGGTACCAGCTTGTTCACGCTGCTCGAAGTTTCGATTGCCCAAGCGGCACTAGGTGACGAGATTCAGCTGGCGGGCGTGGACAAGCCAGTAACCGTGCAGATTCCTTCCGGAACCCAGCCTGGTACACCGATCGTGCTGAAAGGCGAAGGATTACCCCCGCTCCACGGCGGTCGACGGGGAGATATGGCGGTGCAAATCAACGTTACGATTCCGACAGATCTTTCGGAGGCTCAGGCAAAACATCTGCGGGAATTCGCCGAAATGCGGGGCGAATCGGTGCCGAAAGGTCAAGATTCCGGCGGATTTCTGGGCGGATTGTTCGGGCGAAAAAAATGAGCTGGCTAGAAGTAAAAGCTGACTTTGCGGAACTCCCGGCCGATACCAGCCCGATTATCGAACTCTTCCGGGAGCACGGCATCGAAAACACGCAGGAAAGCGGTTCTTCGATTTCCGGATGTCTCACTAATGTAGAAGGCGCCGGCGATCAGGCCCAACGCCTTTCCGATGCTCTCCGTGAGATCGGGGCGGAGGTTTCCATCGGAGATTTTGAAGAGCAAAACTGGGATGAAGTTTGGCGACGATATTTCCAACCTCGCCGCATTGGCAAACGGCTGGTGATTCGCCCGACCTGGAAAGAATTTGCCTCGGGACCCGATGATATCGAAATCGTCTTAGACCCCGGTCAGGCGTTTGGCACCGGCGACCACCCTACCACCCGCCTCTGCCTGGAACTCCTAGAAACCGTTGGCGTTGCCGGACTAGATGTGGCGGACGTTGGATGCGGAAGTGGCATCCTGGCAATTGGCGCGGTAAAGCTGGGCGCAAAAACCGTCATCGGTTCCGATATCGATCCCGTGGCCGTTAAGGTGGCCAACGAAAATGCGGCTCTCAACCAAGTCGCTATCCCGTTCGTCACGGCGGAAGGCGTGCATGGGGTCATCGCCGCTCATTCTTTGCATACGATTCCCGAGGAATCGGAGTGGCAGCAAGACGAGCACCCGCTCGCCGAGCGTCCGCCGGTGGTGCCGTCCGTTTCTCCCCGAACACCGGATTTTGATCTGGTGGTCAGTAACATCATCAGCGCCATCCTCATTCGCATCGCGGCCGATGTCGCAACAATCATTCGCCCGGGAGGGAAGTGGATCGTGAGCGGAATTATTGAGCAGAACTGGGAGGACGTTCAAGAGGGAGCAGCTGCGGCTGGATTCCGTCTGGAAACGGTACTTCAGGAAGATGGCTGGGTAGCCGCCGTCTTTAACCGTTGAAATCGGTTCGAGCTTTGCCGCGAACTTTTGTTCCTGGCGTTACGGGCGATCAACCGATCGTGCTGCCGGTCGAGGAACATTCCAAGTTCACGAAGGTCCTGCGGTTGACCGACGGCGACGAAATTGGAATTTTGCCCAACGACGGAACTTTGATTCGCACGCGGCTCCATGGCAAAACCGCCGTCCCGATTGAGCAAATTCCACTTAATACCGAACATCCGAAACGACTCACCTTGATCCAAGCTTTGCCGAAGGGCGACAAGCCGGAGTCGATTGTGCAGGCCGGCACCGAGCTGGGCGTAGCTAGCTTCGTTTTCTTTCCCAGCGACCGCTCCATCGTCCGCTGGGAAGCCGATAAGCGGGAGCAAAAACTGCGCCGACTCTCCATCGTCGCTCGCGAAGCCGCCGAGCAGAGTTTCCGCTCTCGCATTCCTTCTGTCACGTACCTATCGAGCCTATCTGCCGTATTCCAAAGTTATCCGGCCGCCCTCGCTCTATCCGAATCCGAAGCCGAGCAGAAAATGCTAGACCGAGAATCTCCAGAACTGGCCCTCATTGTCGGCCCCGAAGGGGGGTGGTCGCCCGCCGAACTCCAATTGATCGGCGATCGCGGAATCACGTTAGGACCGCGCGTGCTCCGAACGGAACACGCGGGGCCCGCCGCGGCGGCGGTTTACCTACTGACCTGACGTCGCCTTCGCGAATCCATCATTCAGGAACTTGCGGAATGTCTCGACGTTGTCGGTGTACGGCATCGTTGAAACGAGCTTTCCGTCTGCCGATAAGATTGCGTATTGCGGATTTGCAACGCTTCCGGTCAATTTCTCTTTGATCGCCTGATGCTTCTGGTCCGATTCAACCGTTGGGCGATCCGTATATAACTTCGCCATCTGGAATTGCGCGAACTCTTTCTTCACCGCCGGGAACACGTTGATTTCCATATCCCGGCAGTTAGTGCAGTAAATGCCGGTGAAATCGATCAGCAACGGCTTGCCGGTGGTCTTGGCCGCCGCAACGGCAGCGTCGTATTCTCCAATAGCTCCGTCCTGACTCGCCACCGTCGTCGCCGCGCCAGGATATGGGTTGGGAGGGAGAAAGGCGGCTAGTTTGCCCAGACTGGCCCCGTTGATGCCGGCCAAGAAGTATCCCGCCAGCACAAATGCGCCGACCCCGAACGCAATTCGGAACGGACCCATCTTGCCATCGTCATCCACGCTCGGCAATTTGATCCCTCGAACAAGAAAGAGTCCGGCGAGGACCATCAACGCCGACCAAATCGCGAGGAAGACCGGTTGGGTGAGGAATCCCCACTGAAACCCAAGATCCACGTTACTGAGGAATTTCACCGCGGCGGCAACCTCTACAAAGCCCATGGTCGCCTTCACCACGCTAAGCCAAGAACCGGATCGCGGCAGCTTCTTAAGATACTGCGGGAACATCGCCAGGCCAAAAAACGGAATGCTAAACGCGGTGCTGAAACCCAGCATGCCGACGATTGGGAAGAGCAGACTGCCTTGCGCGGCAGATACCAACAAGGTCCCCACAAACGGCATGGTGCAGGTGAAAGAGGTCAAGGAGAAGATGAGACCCATCAAGATCGGCCCTACGTATTGCCCCTTTCCTTCGGTATTGATCTTATTAGCGAATGTCCCCGGCAACGTGAACTCGTAGATCCCAAACAGGGAAAGCGACAAGAACAGGAACAGCGCGGCGAGTCCCAGATTCAGGTAGGGGTTATTAGCCAAATTCTGCAGCCCGCTTGCGCCGGCAATCAGCGTGACCAAAACGCCGAGTCCGACGAAGGTGACGATGATTCCACCGCAGAATGCCAGCGCCTTCTTAATTCCGCCCGAATCACTCTTGGTGAATACGCTCACCGTAATCGGAATCATGGGGAAAACGCAGGGGGTCAGCAGGCTCACGAATCCCGCCCCGAGGGCAATCAGAAAGAAGCCAAACAGGCTGCCGCCGCCCGGTGTTTCAGTTTTTGCCGCGGGCGTTTCGGTAGCCGGATCGACCGTTCCCGAACCCGCGATTGCCGGAAAGTCCACCGTGATCGAATCCTTTTTCGGCGGGAGGCAGCCTTTATCGTCACATAACTGGTAGGTAATGTCCATGCTGGCTGGTCCAGCCGTCGCGCTCTCCACCGGAACCACAAACGTCGGATCTTTCGCGAAGAACTTCACCGGCTTGCCGAAGCCAGGATCCATTTTTTCCTCGATGCCGGGCTCTTCGATTTTTCCCCCGAGCTTGACCTTGGAGTTCGGCGCGGGCTGAATTGTGGTGGCAAACGGGCCGGGCGGCAGCACCGAGACCGTGCTGTAGACGTGGTACTTGCCGGGTAGTACGCCGCTGATCGTCAGCTTTCCGTCGGCGACTTTACCGCTCCAGGTGACCGTGGCGGCCGTCACTTGCGCCATCGCCGACGCGACGAGCGCGAACCATATTCCGATCAGCATCCACCGGCGATGCCATCCCGACGCGAGAATCATAACTAGAATCAACGTACCCGGTACCGCGCAAGTCTCCCGGTTTTGGCGAAAACCTTGTATCCGTGTCAAAATGCTGACGATGACGGTGGGAATTGTCGGTTTGGGTCTCATCGGCGGCAGTATCGGCCTCGCGCTGCGCGATCCCAATCGGCGAATCATTGGCTACGATCCGGTGGCAAAGTCCGCGGAAGTTGCCAAGAGCCGTTTCTGCGTCGACGAAGTTGGCACGCTGGCCGATGTTGCCAAGGCGGATGTTGTTTTCGTGGCCGCTCCCCCGGACTCAGTCGTCTCCGTGTTGGATCAGACTGCGAGTTTACGGGGCGAATCGACCGTAGTGACGGACTGCGCCAGCATTAAGGAACAGATTGTGGAATGGGCCAACAGCGCGGGTGCTACCTGGTTTGTGCCCGGGCATCCGATGGCGGGACACGAAAAATCCGGCGCAAAATATGCGTCCGCATGGTTGTTTCGAGACGCGCGTTGGATCCTGACGCCCGTAACCAAAACCGACCGGGCTTCTGTCCGAGCCGTTGAGGCACTGGTCAAAATTGCCGGGGCAAAGCCCATCCGGCTCGACGCGGGCGAACATGATCGGCACGTTGCCGTACTCAGTCACTTGCCGCACGTGGTTGCCAACGCAATCTCGGCCGTCGCCCAGCCTCTAACCCACCATGAAATCGGTGCCGGCAGTTGGCGAGATGTCACCCGAGTTGCTGGGGCCGAACCCGTGCTGTGGGCGCAAATTCTCGGAGGCAACTCACTTGCCGTCTCTGCCGCCATCGATTCACTGATCGAGGAACTGCGAACTGCGCAAGCGGCTTTGAAAGACCGTGATCGATTACTGACCTTGTTGCACGAGGCACGCGAGATTAAAGAAAACCAAGGCAAGCGCCTTCCGACGGATTCAGAAGCATGATCATCCCGCCGAAATACCGATCCCTCGTTGGGAATCTGCGCGTACCCAGCGATAAGTCACTGACTCACCGCGCCCTGATGCTGGGAAGCATCGCGACCGAGGAGTGCGTCATTCGCCGACCTCTGTTGGGTGAAGATTGCGTCTCTACCGCGGGTTGTTTGGCGGCTCTTGGGGTTCGCGTAAGCGGAATCAATGAACATAGCGATGAAGTGACCGTGAAGCCATCTTCCTGGACTTCACCGACCCACCCGCTGGATTGCGGAAACAGCGGCACCACGATGAGGCTCATTAGCGGACTCCTTGCCAGCCGACCGATCGAGTCGGTGCTGATTGGAGATGCTTCCCTCAGTCGGCGCCCCATGCGACGAGTGGTCGATCCTCTCCGCCTGATGGGGGCCGATATTCATGGCGATACCGCGCCGCTGACCATTCACGGCACCGAACTCACGGGCATCCACTATCATTCGCCCGTGGCCAGTGCCCAGGTGAAATCCTGCCTGCTGCTGGCGGGTCTTCGAGCCACGGGCGTTACGTCGGTAACCGAACCGGCCCTCAGCCGTGATCACTCGGAACGCATGCTGTCGGCCATGGGAGCATCCGTGCGGCATGAAGGTTTGACGGTGTCGATCTCGCCGACCGATCGGCTCTTAGCCTTTGATTTCTCCGTGCCGGCCGACATCAGTAGCGCGGCATTCGCGATGGTGGCGGTTTGCTTGCTACCGGGCAGCGAAATCACCTTCCAAGACCTAAGCGTAAACCCAACTCGTACCGGCATCATTGATGTACTTGAACAGGTTGGCGCCGTGTTTCATCGGGAAAATCCTCGCGAGTCTCTGGGAGAGCCAGTTGCGGAGGTGACGCTTCGAACGCCGACGTCGCTCGCTCCGTTCACGATTGAGGGCGATCTTGTCCCGCGGCTGATCGACGAGATACCGGTGCTGGCGGTCCTTGCCACCCAATGTAAAGGTACTTCCGTGATTCGAAATGCATCCGAGCTCCGAGTAAAGGAAACCGACCGAATTCAATCGATTGGGGATGGACTCCGTCGGATGGGAGCCAAGGTGGAGCTACTCACCGATGGAATGGTGATTGAAGGACCGACTCCGCTCACCGGCATCACCATCGACAGTGCGGGGGACCACCGGGTCGGCATGGCCTTTGCGGTGGCGGCACTCATCGCCGAGGGGGATACTCACATCGAGAACGAACACGCCATCCACAGCAGCTATCCATCGTTTTGGTCCGATTTTGCATCGGTCGGTCTTCCCGCATAAACCCTCATGAATCAATCCTCCATCGTTATTGCCATTGACGGACCCGCCGGGGCGGGGAAGAGCACCATTGCGAAGCGGCTCGCAGCCGAGCTCAATCTCCGCTATCTCGATACCGGAGCCATGTACCGGGCGCTGGCGCTCGTCGTGAGCCGCGGTAACGTGCCAACCGATCAGGAAGAGGCGGTGGTTTCGACTCTGCATGCGATGGAACTTGAGTTTGGTCCCGGTGACCCAGTGGTGGTCTTTGTCAATGGGGAAGACGTGACCAACGCGATACGAACCCCCGCGATCGCCGAACTGGCTAGCGCGCTCAGTGCCTATGGTTCCGTGCGCAAGGAGATGGTGGCCCAGCAGCAGGCGATCATCGCCGGCGGGGGCTATGTGCTAGAGGGCCGCGATGCCACGACGGCGATCGCGCCTAACGCCCACTTGCGTATCTACATGACGGCCAGCCTGGAAACCCGCGCCCTTCGGCGAACCAAGCAGTTCGAAGAACAAGGCAAAGCGGAAGATTTTAATCGCGTACGCTCAGATATCGAAAACCGAGATCATCGCGACATCACCCGGACCGAGAGTCCACTCACGGTTGCGGAAGGAGTCCGCCTGCTAGAAACCGGCGGACTCGGTATCGATGGAGTGCTCGCACAAATAAAAAGCTGGGTTAGCGAACTCTAGGCTTCGACGTTTGAAAGGGAACTTACGTCAGTCCCACCCAATCTGGTGCCGATCGTTCTCGCCAAATCTCTCGAATCTCCTCGTATTGCCGAGCATCTAAGGGACCTTCCGAGACGATACGGGCATTTTCTTGCCAGCGATTTGGCTTGGTGGTACCGACGATCATGGTGCTGACTCCCGGCACGGTGGCGGTGAACCGCATTGCGCGACTGACGTCCTCGTTCGTCTTGAGAAAGTCGTATTCTAGAGTCTTTAGCCGCTGTTGGTAGTCCCACGCGTAAGCGCCTTCGTTCAGCTCTCGATTCCACGCGTAGTTGGCGATCGGTCGCTTGATGATGACGCCCATACCGGCGGCTGCCGATTCCTTGATCCAACCGTCAATCCCGTTCTGATCGGCGATGCTGCAGCTGGTTTGAAGGGAATCGAATACACCGCTGGCTACGGCGAACGAGGCGGCTTCATTGTCGCCACTGTAGCCAATAAATCGAGTCTTGCCCGCTTCTTGGACCCGAAGCAAGACGTCAATCACATCGCCCTGGCGCAATTGTGCCTCGGTGCAGGTGTGTAATTGCACCAAGTCTACGTAGTCGGTTTGTAGCCGTTCGAGAGATCGATCAATACTCAGTCGGAGCATCTTTGGATCCCAATCTTCGTACTCGAACCCGCTCGCGTGTCCACACTTTGTGAATAGATAGTAACTGGCGCGACGGTGAGCCACAGCCTTGCCAATTTTCACCTCGCTTTCTCGGTAGCATTCCGCCGTGTCGATCACGTTTAGCCCAGCGTCCAGCGCGGCATTCAAAATCTCGCTCACGGTCTCCACCGTCACTTCGTAATAGCCAATTTCCGAGCCTCCAAAACCCAAGAGGCTGACATCCATTCCGGTCTTTCCAAACGGTCGCGTGATCATGACGCTAGTTTACGTCCACAATGCTCCCATGCGTTTCCGTCCCGAATTCACCACCTTACGCGCGTATGCCGTAATTACGCAGGACGACAAGATCTTGCTCTGCCGTCTTGGTACGAATTCCGCGGACCCCGGCTTGTGGACCCTTCCGGGCGGAGGGGGAGAATTCGGCGAAACGCCCGAGGAGACCTGTCACCGAGAATTAATGGAGGAGACGGGGCTTACCGCAGAGTTAGAACCGTTCCCATTTGTGAATTCCCGGTTGTTTGAGAATGTCGATAGTCGGGTGCATTCCGTGCGCTTTTTCTACCGCGCCCAGGTCACCGGCGGGATTCTGCGGCACGAGAAGGACGGCTCGACCGATCTCGCTGCTTGGGTTCCTCTGGCTGAAGCGCAAACCTTGCGGCAGGCCGATATTGTCACCGTCACCCTGCGAGAGATTCTTACTAGCCGGCCCTAAAGCGGGACGGTTTCCTCATCTTTCAGCATGGACACGAAACCGATTTTGTGGCCGTTTGGTAGCTCAAATGTTTGATGATCCAGTTCGCGGTAACCATGCGCGAGATAGAACGGGACCCCGGGCAACGTGGCGGTGAGCTGATACCGAAGATAGCCCTGCCGGCGGGCATCGGTTTCGCTGCGTTCCAAAAGCTGCCTTGCTAATCCGCGCCGGGCATACTCAGGGTGGGTGAAAAATGCCCGTATTCGGGCCGGCTCGGTTGTGGCGTCAAGCCGTTCGCTGATGGGATTACCCATGGCGTCGCCCCCAAAGTTTGTAGCGCGGAAACTCCACCCGCCGGCGGCGGCAATCTTCCCGTCATCATCAATGACGTAATAGGTTTGGTCGCGAATGAGCTGACTGTCCACGCCAAACGCCCCCATGAGAGCACCTTCGGTCTGTTCGAAAGTGTAGTGTCCCACGCCCAGTCTCCGCGCCGAAGTCGCAATCAACTCGCGTAGGGCGGGGATATCTAACTCAGTGGCAAGGCGGAGAATCACGCGCCAATTATGCTCCGCGACGGCCACAATAAATGGTGCGAAGATCGGAGTGGCCCGCCGGAGCCGAACGGATTGCCGTTTACATGTTTCTGGTCACCGCGACTTTCGGATTCATCCAGCCATTCCTAAATCTCTACCTCCAGGCGGCGGGTTTTTCCAAAACCCAGATCGGCCTCACCACCGGCCTCGCTGCCGCTATCGCGCTTTTGGCCCAACCGTTGTTGGGCAAGTTAACGGACCATTTCGACGCTCGTCGACCCGCAATTGCGCTAAGTGCGTTACTGGCCGGGATCGCCTATTTTTTAATCCCCTGGGCGAATTCCTTTCCGACGTTTTTGGCTCTCGTGGCAATCGGGGCAAACGGAACGATGTACCTAAACGCCGCCGGGGCGGTCTTAGTTGGAAGAATGGTGACTGGCAAAGGCGGCGGCACGCTTTACGCCAATCTCCGTCTGTGGGGAACGGTCGGATACATCCTGGTCACCCTGATCTCTGGCCTTGCCACGAGTTTTGGTACGCGGGTTGCGCAAACGCGCTCCCAGCTCGATCCCATATTTCATTTCGGACCTTTTCTCTTCTTGGCGATTGCGGTTTTAGCCTGGTTTCTCCCGGATCGTCGTAATCATGCCCATGCCGTGAAGGGGGTGACCGGGAAGATGCCGCCCAATTTGGTCCGATTTCTTGCGAGCTACTTCCTTTGGGCCTTTGCGCTTTACGGAGCGACCGGCTATTTGAGCCTTTACATTCGTGGTCTCGGCGGAACTCCCATTTTCATATCCGGCGCATTTGCGGCAGGCGCCGTGGTGGAAGTTGGCATGATGCGCGTGATGGGTGCTTGGTCCGATCGATATGGTCGCCGGCCCGCTCTCGCGATTACTTTTCTACTGCTACCGATCCGACTCATGCTCTACTCATTGGTAGTGGCGCCTTGGCAAGTCATCGGTGTGCAAGCACTTCACGGGATCAACTTTGGCATCATGGGGGTGGTCAGCATCGCGTTCGCTAACGACCTCGCAGCGGAGGGGGCGCAGGGAAGGGCGCAGGCGCAGTTTGCGGCAACCATGGGCCTGGCCAGTGCGATTGCCCCGCTTTGTTTTGGCCTGATTTCTGATGCCATCGGATTGCGAACGATGTGGCTGGTTGCCGCCGGAGTGGCGGCATTAGGTGCCGTTGGTTTCCTGCTAACGGTGGAAGATTCCCACCGGGAATCGCATTCGTTGGCTGAAAATGGTCCGCGATGGCTCCAGCCGGTACTAAGGATTCTGGATGCCCCTCCGGGGCGTTAGTGGAGGGCGAACTGGAACGACGGCATACGCCACGATTGCCGGACCGTTCGCCCATCGGCATCTAATGCTAGAGCCATGGGCACCTTCCGATTTTGGTCATTCACCGTCGGGAGCGGATCGTCGGCTAGTTCCTGGGCGGTAAAGCCCATGGGATATGCCGCCCCTAAGTTGCTTCCTCGAACGGAATACATGGTAATAGTTACGAAATATTTGCCTGATTCGGTTTGGCGGCGGCGAATAATTCGTTGACTGTGATCCCGAAGACCTCTGGAACGGCATCCTGCACCGACGGTTCGCCAAAGACATTGATCCGAATCTCCGTCCAAAGTCCGTTGTTCGTAAATGCGTGGAGGAATTGTCGCAGACCTTCATCTCCCTTCTGATCCATCAAAAATTGCAAGAGCCGGTGCGACTGCCGGTACGCGTCGCCGACCCGGGACATCGTTCCCGGTTCGCGACGATCGACCGCGAAGGCAGATTCAATTTCGGCGGGCGACATCCAGAAGGACGGGTCGAGCAGCGGTCGTCGCTCCATGAGCATCGAGACGCCTTCTTCAACCCAGTGCGGGGCACGATTTCCGGTGAAATTGATCGTGACAATGTGAGCAAACTCATGGGCGGCCACAGCCCAGAGCTCCTCGTGATTCTGTGTTGCCGCCCACGGCAGGCAAATTTTGTCGTACGGATACTTGTCCATGGCATATCCATACCGGGCCTCGTGCCAAGGAGCATCGGTTTCGGCGGGCAGAATGGTGGCCAGAACCGGTACCTCAAAGGTCCAGCCGAGCCGGGAAGACACTTCGTCGCAGGCCCGTAAGATAACTTCACCGACCGCTTCAGGCTCTGGAACTTGTTGCGGAATCGTTTCTAGACGAAGGTGCGGGCCAATCTCTCGAATTTGCCCATTTTCGCGGGATAATCCTTCGCCCTCAATGAGCCGAAACCAGTCGAGCGCCCAGCCCGCATTCCCGGCGTTGATCTCCTGCGCGGCCGCCCATGCTGGACCCATTTCGTCGTTGTAATAGGCGCGGATAATCTCTCGCCAGGCCTCTGAGTCGCTAACCACGCCGAACCGGCCCGATTCCCACCGATTTGGTCGAGGGCGAGGAGCATTCATTTTCGAGAGCCTACCAAAAGGGAATCGTACGCAACTAGGCAATTCTGAGTTAAGATTCAGGCTTCTATGGCAAAGCCATCAACTCCCACGCTGATTCTTGGCGGATTGGTTCTCGGTGCCGTCGCGGGCGTGACGTCACGCGCGGCGATGGGGCCGAAGAACCCCAGCCTTCTGTGGATCATCGACAATCTGGCCAAGCCGGGCGGCGATATCTTCCTGTATCTGCTGTTCATGACCGTGGTGCCGCTGCTTTTTTCGGCACTGGTACTAGGGATTGGCGAACTGGGGGACGCGGTTAAGGTTGGCAAAATTGGGATGTATGCCTTGGCCATGACGGTGCTGTTTAGTGGCACCGCCGTAGTGATCGGGCTGGCCGGTGTGAACCTGGTGAAGCCGGGGGAGAAGATCTCCAGTACCCAGCAACAAGCGCTGAAGGCCGAGTACTTCGATGCCAAGAAAGCCAAGGAGATGGAAGAGAAGGCGGCCAAGAAAGCCGATGATCCGCCGGTGTTGGGCTTCATTCCGCAGAATCCGGTGAAGGAGGCGGCGCGGGCGATGGAAGGTGGCTTGCTACCCCTCATGTTCTTTGCCCTGGTTTTTGGGATTGCGCTGGGGAGCATCGAATCGGAGCGGGCGGCGCCGGTCCGCGCGATATTGGACGGCACCTTTGCGGCTTGTCAGAAGATCATTGGCTACGCCATGAAATACGGTCCCATCGGCGTTTTCTGTCTGGTATTCCGATCTACCGCCACGCTGGGGCCCGAGGTCTTTATTCCACTTTCGGCCTACGTCGTATTGGTTTTGGCCGCGCTCGCCATCCACATGTTCGGCACGTACAGTTTGGCCCTGAAGTACATCGCCCGGCGGTCTCCCGTGGAGTTCTTCCGGCAGATGAAGACCGTGATGCTGACGGCTTTTGCGACCTCGTCGAGCAATGCCACGTTGCCGACGGCGCTGGATGCGGCCACCAAAGACGTCGGACTTCCGCGGGATGTGAGCGCATTTGTTCTCACCGTGGGGGCGACGGCCAACCAGAACGGGACGGCGCTTTTCGAAGGCATCACGATTGTCTTTCTGGCCCAGTTGATGGGAGTTCCGCTGGATTTGGGTCAGCAGCTTACGGTGATGGGTCTGGCAATCGTGGCGGGAATTGGTACCGCGGGGATTCCGGGCGGAGCGTGGCCTATGATCGCCACGGTTCTGGCGATGTTCAAGGTTCCGCCGGAGAGCATCGGGATTGTGCTCGGCATCGATCGCATCCTGGACATGAGTCGCACGGTGCTAAACGTGACCGGCGATATGGCGATTGCCGCCTGCGTAGCCCGATTAAACGGGGAGCCGGCTGAAATTCCCGTCTTGGACTAACGGAGTCCGTCGAAACGCAACTGCTGGCCAGCCGGGGTGATCTCACGGTTACCCCGGAGGAACACGCCGTGGATTTCGCCGTACAAGGTTTCGCCTTCGTAAGGAGTCCAGCCGCACCGACTGTGCAGGTTTTTCGCTTCACACACGAATGGTTTGGCGGGATCGAGTAGCACTAAGTCGGCGTCGTAACCCACTCGGAGATGGCCCTTGCCGGTGATCCCGTAGAGCCGGGCGGGGGTTTCGCAGGCCATTCTCACCAGTGTTTCGAGACTCAGCCGACCCTGCGCTACAAACGTGAGTAGTACCGACAGCATCGTCTCGACCCCGGGCATCCCGCTCGGACTGGCCGGATAGGGAAGTGACTTTTCGGACAAGAGGTGAGGAGCGTGGTCGCTGCCGAAGACGTCGAAGACCCCGGCATCCAGGGCTTGCCAGATTCGGTCGCGATGATCGGCGGAACGAATGGGCGGATTCATCTGAGCCAGGGTTCCTAGCCGGTCGTAAGCCTCCCGAGCGGCGAACCAGAGGTGCTGCGGCGTGACTTCGCAGGTGACGTCCTGGTGGCGCTTCGCTTCGGCGAGAATCGCCGGTTCGTCGCCGGTGGAGATATGCAGGATATGCACCGGACGGCCCGCGTCTTTGGCGATGGCGAGGATG
>Ga0114959_10001390_pt1 | contig 21218 bp, 32 predicted proteins | sample C_130625_EF_Meta_FD_87317 | JGI IMG/M metagenome (GOLD analysis project Ga0114959, IMG submission 87317) | Freshwater microbial communities from Lake Croche, Canada to study carbon cycling - C_130625_EF_MetaG | ecosystem: Environmental > Aquatic > Freshwater > Lake | place: Lake Croche, Canada... | reverse complement strand
GACCAAGTGGAAGAACTTACAAAGTCTAATGACGTGTTATGGAAGGTTATCTCTTTTTTAATGGAGAACATCTAAATGGCTAACGATAGAGCAGACTTTCAAGATGAAGTCAGAAACAAGGCTTGGTTCTCAAGTGATACCCGCATGGCATTGGATGGCAAAGCCACGACCGTTATCCTTCAAAAGCAGGGTAAAGCAGAGCGCGATGACCTGTCAGGCGTAGAGGTGGTGCAGATGGGACATGTAATGGAACCCTTCATCGCCAAAATAGCCGAGGATACTCTGCAAATTAATCTGGCTAAAGCGGACTGGACAGGCAAGCATCCAACTGAACCGTGGATGCAATCCCACTTTGATTACGTTAAAGAGGTCAAAGGTGGCGGGTATATTCCCTATGAGATTAAGAACTACAACATCAACAAGATGAAGTTCTTTGAACAAGACCCGCTTATCTTACCGCCTGCCGACACAGGGCAATTGATACAGGAAGCTATCTGTCTTAACTCAAGCAGCGCAGTGCTATGCGTTCTCTTTGGTGGCCAACATTTCAGACACTATGAAATGACTGTCACCGATGAGATGAAGGAAGAACTGACAAAGCAGATGGCCGTGTTTTGGGGGCATGTAGTCGCTAATACCTTGCCCGACCCGCAGACGTTAGCAGAGTGCAAACTGGTGTACACACAACCAAGTGATACCACAGTGACGGCAAACTATGACGTGGAGAAAGCCATCGGCTACCTGAAAGACGTTAAGAACACCATTAAGGAGTTGGAGACTAGAGAAGAAGAACTTAGCGTTCTAATTCAAAACCATCTAAGAAACCATTCTGAGTTGGTCAGTGTTTCAGGTGAGGTATTAGCCACTTGGAAGCAATCCAAAGCATCTAAGCGGTTCTCTGCCGATTTATTCAAGTCTGCTATGCCAGACATTTACAACCAGTTTGTTATTGAACAACCAGGTTCACGGAGGTTTCTAGTCAAATGAAAGCATTTCCTAGTCAGTACAACACGATGACAGGCCAAACCGAGTACGGGATGGATTTAAGAGATTGGTTCGCAGGTATGGCTGTAGCAAATTCTCATGCTACTGATGCTGAAGTTGCTGCCATGCTCGCTTATAAAGTAGCAGATGCCATGCTCAAACACAGGGAGATAAAAACAGATGAGTAACCTAGTCCCATTTCAAGATATGACCCTGATGGCTGACAGCATAGCCAAGTCAGGATTGTTTGGCATGAAGAACGTCAATGAGGTATTGGCACTCATGCTCGTTGCCCAAGCAGAGGGCCTACACCCTGCCACAGCAGCGCGTGACTACCATATCATTCAAGGTAGACCCGCTCTTAAAGCAGACGCTATGCTAGCCAGATTCCAACAAGCAGGTGGCAAGGTGGAATGGTCAAGCTACACCGATGAAAAGGTAGCAGGACTATTCACGCATCCTAACGGTGGTTCTCTGACCGTCACTTGGTCTATTGAGCAAGCACAAAAGGCAGGTCTTATTAAGTCAGGTGGTGGTTGGACAAAGTACCCACGCGCTATGTTAAGAGCTAGGGTTGTTTCTGAGGGAATCCGCTCGGTCTATCCTGGTTGTGTAGTTGGTACCTATACACCTGAAGAAGTGGAGGACTTTGAACCGCCTAAACGTGTTGAGAAAGACGTGACGCCAACACCTGTTGAACTTCCTCATAACGTATTAGTGCAAGAAAATGAGGGTGATATATCAAAGATAGGTGAACAGGTTTGGGCTGACATTGTTTTACCCGATGGCACTGTCTATTCTACTCATCACAACGCGGAGGCATGGATATTTGCCTATAACGAAATGATAGAGAAAATAGGTAATTCAACTAAGTTCTCATCACAAGAGAAGGCAGAGAAGACTAGGGCGTTTGCAGATGCTAACAAAGGGCCTTTACATCGCTTGTCAGCTATCCAAAGGGCAGTGATAGCACAAGCAACTCAAAGTTCTTTGGGAGCGGTTAAAAGCCCAAAGTCAACTGGCCCACTCATGACAGCAGACGAGTTCGCATGACGCAAACAGATATGGTGCTTGATGAGTTAAAACGAGCACCTATCACGCAGATTGAAGCGTATGAACGAGTGGGTACAACAAGGTTGGCAGCACACATTCATGTACTAAGAGAGCAAGGACATAACATCAGAACCGAGGATGTTACGAAAGGCAATAAGACGTTTGCACGTTATCATTTAATTAGGAGCTAGACATGGCACAAGAACCACAAGAAGGAAAGGGCGTACTGTTCTCAAACAAGAAAACCAAAGATTCTCAGCCAGATTGGAGAGGTTCAGTTATGCACAATGGTGAGATTATTAAGATAGCCGGATGGACTAAGAAAAGCGCATACGGTGAGCTTGTTAGTCTAACTGTTGAGAAACCATTTGACGCTAACCAGCAACAATATCCAAAGGACGTGACTAAAAAATATGATAGTGACGTCCCATTCTGAGCTTGAAAAATGGGTAAATCACAGCGCACCAAAGGAGCTACCTATGAACGCGATATTGTACATAGTCTTTTTGACAATCTTGGTGTGGTGTGTGCTAGAAACCTCGACCAGACAAGGGAAGGGGGCGCGGATATTATTCTGGATAAGTTTGTTATTGAGTGTAAGCGCCGTGCTTCTATTGCTGTTTACGAATGGGTAGACCAAGCTCAAGCAGCCTGTAAAGAAGGTCAGACCCCCATCGTGGTATGCCGTGGAGACCACCGGGAAAGCCTAGCTATCATGAAATGGTCTGACTTTCTTACCTTACTAGGAAATGAAATCAAATGAAACGCTATCTTCTACCATTGCTTTTGGTTGGCTGTGCTTCAGCACCACCTGTAGTACCGCTCATACCCCCACCACAACCTGCCGCTTACAAGCTATCAGGCTATGAAGGTCCACAAGCAATGGATAGGGATGAACAGGCCAGAGCAGTCAAGAAATGCAAAGCCATGAACCTGCATGCAGAAGTACAGTACATGAGCGTGAAGACCGACCAGGGCAGAATTAAAGTACCTGTTGACGTGTACTGTGAAGATTACTAAACCCCCTGAACCGTCACGGGAATCGTTGAGTCCTCCCAACGATAGATAGGAAACTTAAGGGGCAGAGGTTGACGGCAGCCCCACCTAATTAGAGGGATATATGAAGAAAGCAAAAAAAGAAGTAGAAAAGAAATCAAACCATATCTTTGTCGCTACCCCTATGTATGGGGGAATGTGTACAGGATTCTATTTACAGTCTGTAATCGGTTTACAGCGTGCTATGGGCGAGAGCGGTAATCACACCACATTCTCCTTCATGTTTAACGAATCGTTGATACAACGCGCTAGAAACGCGTTAGCACACCAGTTTCTCAAGACTGAAGCTACTCACCTGTTCTTTATTGATGCAGATATACGTTTCAACCCTGCACAAGTACAGCCCATGATTGATGCCGATTTAGACATTATCTGCGGTATCTATCCTAAGAAAGAGATTAACTGGCAGTCAGTTGAGCAAGCGCAGAAAGCCGGTGTACCGATGGAACAATGGAAAAACTACACGGGTAGCTTTGTAGTCAATTTGGTCAACTATGAAGGCACCGTCACCGTGCCGGTCAACAAGCCAATTGAGATATGGAACGGCGGTACAGGCTTTATGTTAATCAAACGTGAAGCATTGGAAAAACTTTCGACACTTGTGCCTAGCTATACCAATGACGTATTAGACCTATCTGGCAATTTAGGACCTGAAAAGATTGCTGAGTTCTTTGCCTGTTCTATTGAGGAAGGTACAAACCGTTTGCTCTCAGAGGATTATCACTTTTGCATGGTGGCCAGAAAGAACGGCATCCCAGTACACGCAGCACCCTGGGTACAGCTAGCCCACGTTGGCAGTTATATCTTTGAAGGTGGATTGATACCCTCACCATGAATATAACTGTCAGTAGTAACTATTCAGAGAATATAGCCGACCTGTACAAGATTACCGGAATCAACCACCGGAACTATTGCTACAAACACGGCTATACCTATCTGCCTGAATACTTCGATTACTCAAAAGATTACGGCAATCTGGTCGTGGACAGTCTTAAACGCAGAAAGGTAGAGCTAACGGCGTCAGATGTTTTGATGACAATAGGTGCCGATACTATGTTTATGAACTGGGCTATCAAGATTGAGGACGTTATCAAGTATGAAGACCATATTGTGATAGCCAAAGAACAAAGCTGTTGGTGGCCTATAAACAATGACGTGATGATATGGAAAAACACTTGGCAATCTCATTATGTACTGGACCGTATTATCAATGAGTTTGAAACCTGGAAGAACTATCCCTGGACCGTACAGACCCATCTATGGAATATGATTCAAGAAGATGAGATTGTGCGTAAAGCACTACGCATCGTGGATGCCAAAGTAATGAACCAGCATCCGAAAGATTGGCAACTAGGAGATTGGATAGTGCATTTCTATGGGATGCCTATACCTAACAAAGTACAAGCTGCTACCGAATTCCAGAAAAATTGGGGGGATGGGACGGCTACATGGAAAGTAAAACATGACCGTGAAATCCCACAAACTGCATAATGAAAACAATTAATCATTGCGTATGCTGCGAGTCTAAACGCATACAAAAAAAATTAGGATACTTCCAACCATTTATCTCTAATAAGGTAATGGATTACCCTGTCTCGCAAATTAATATAGGGAACAGCCAGCCATTCTTTCCTATCTTGTTTACTAACTCTATCAAGTGTTTGGATTGTGACTTTGTGTTTTCTCAAGTACGGTTTGAAGAAGAAGAAATGGCCAGGATTTATACAGGCTATCGCAATGATGCCTACACATCACTTCGCACTATCTTTGAACCAGGCTATACCGAACTGAACAAACGTCTAGGTAAAGACCCACTGGAGATAAAGAACAGGGCGTTAGCATTAAGCCAGTTCTTAAATTCAGAAATACATTTGGATAAAGTGAATTCTATTTTGGATTACGGCGGGGATGAAGGCCAACATATTCCTGATTACTTTTCTAACGCTAACAAGTATGTTTACGATGTATCCGGGGTAGATGTTGTTGAAGGGGTTACTAAGATAGATGCTGCACATCAGGGTACATTTGACCTAGTAATATGCAGCAACGTATTAGAACATCTACCTTATCCAGTTAATGCTTTGAAAGATATAGAAAAATGGTTGCACAAGGATAGCTTGGTGTTTATTGATGTACCAAATGAAATAGCACATTTGGGAGACCATCCTACGGTATTTCACGAACACATCAATTACTTTACCGAACCATCAGTCACGGCTTTGTTAGAAAAACAGGGCTATAAAATAGAAAAGATACAAACTGTCTACATTGATTTTGGATGGATACAAGCCAAACAAATCTTTGTGTTAGCGTCTTTTGGCGGTGCGCTTTGACTTACGAAACGCTGCCGCGGTTGGTGCGCCCTTTGAACCTGGCTTCCTCATCCGCTCACCAGAACCACGTTTTATCCTTGCACGCTTTCGGTGAATGTTCGCATAAAGACCGTCTTTCATCTGCACCCCCATCTACGTCTAGCAGCCTTACCCCTTTCACCCTTCCAATTCTTAGAGCGAGCGCAAAATGATTTATGTCTTGGCCCTGATTTTTGTGGTGCTTTTAGGTTCGACCCTGTGGCTCGGTTATATTTACGTCTGCCTTTTGCGGTTAATCCTCCCCCTTTGGAAACAGAGAGTTTCTCGCCGCGTCCGACTGAGAGGTTCGTATCACTCATATTTGCGTGTTCCTTCACGGTCTATGATGAGAGTTTGGCGGCGCGGTAATTCACCTTCACGATTAGGTACTGATATATGAGTCCATCTGTCGAATTCACGGATGAGTTGGTCAAAGGGCAAGTCACTGGCAATCAGAGCTTTGCAAACCTCATCAGGCGTCATGCCGGGTACGCGTATGTCAGCAGCGCAGCCGAGGCAGTGTTGACTAGTGGGTTTAGAGCCTACTGCTTCGTTTACGCTTGGGGACCTGTAAGCGGAATTCACCATGATAGGTTTGCCGCTCAACAATACTTTTACACGCTCAAGAAACTCGGCCATCCTGGTCAAGTTTACAATGGTCAATGGGTCGGGGGTGTTGTCCAACTCCCTGTGGTCCGTATGCGTGAGTTCCTCAAGGGAAAAGTGCGGGCTTAACTGTGTCATTGTATTGGCGTACTCTGATGTAATAGCTGGTCTTTAGCCTGGCTACCAGCAGAACTACCAAAATAGAAAGAGATAATACCTACCCATGCAGTGCCTAGACTGCCAAGCATCACGTCTAGCTCTGGATTAGGGTCCAACTTGTTTAACATCAAACCTACCAGTATTCCGAAGAATCCAACTGTGACCACGCAAGCGAGAAAGGGAGGCACCCATGACTTGACTGCGGTTTGCATTTGCCTAGCACTTGCTCGGTCTTCATTACTGAGTTTGGCAAAGTCTAGGCCTAGCTCTTGCGCTTTGGCTTTGATAGCAATTTCTGCTTGTTGAATGGCCGCTACTTGTTCAGCAGTCAGTTTATTCGACTCAATAGTCTTTTGTATATCATCACCTGACACACCAAGTGCTGTTACTAATGCAGCAACACCCATCCCTGCTACAGGACTACCAAGAGCAGATGCAATAGTAGGCGCTAACTTCTCTAAGGTATCAATCCAATCAGCCATCTTTTCTTCCCGCTAGTAAGGACACTACAACTGCAATTAGCTGCAAGGTCCACTGGGTTGTATCACCCGTTTGCTGACACGGTACTGCATCAAAATTACATACAGCACCGACTGTTCCTGATACCGCTACAACATACACTAACAACCAAATTAAGATTGTTTCGTGGTCCACTACTTTCCTTCACCTGGAGTGAAATAACACTCAGATGCCGCTTCACCAATAAACGCAACATAAATGCTAGAAGTGTTAGATACCTGAGCAGGAAGGGTAAACGCTCTTTGTGTTCCAGGCACCGACAGTAACGCATACTGTGGACTACCATTAGAAGGTACAGCACAAGTCACGCTTGCATTAGACGCGCTGATATTAAAATAAACAGGCTGACCACCTGTGCCTGTTGGTTGATGGTTTGACACCAATAACTGATTGCAGGGACCATCAGCAGTAATCGTAATGGTTTGACTGCTTGTTGTGACATTAGCCTTATAGGTTTTCCCCATAGACTGAAAAGCAATGTTATTAGCCATTAGTACACCTTCTTGCCACCACCACTTGTGGGAGATAGTTTGGTTTGGAAAGGTCCTTCCTGCATGGGAAAGACTGAGCGATAACCGCCTTTAGGCAAGTCACCAGGTTGCCAAGCAATCTGTCCTGCACTGCCATCACGGGGCAATTGAGGACGAATAGATTTGGCTACCTGTTGGTTTAGGTCATGGTCCCTCTGGTGTTTGCGGCTTTGCATTTGGCGTACTCCTAGTAATAATTAAAAAGCTAAATATAGAGAAGAAAGCCATAGTCACCATACGCTCCCATCTCGGGTCCCACATCGTCCAACAGGCTAGGCCAAACACTAACGCCAAAGCCACAAGCATGATTAAACGCTCAGACAGGACGGACAAAGCCATCCTGACTAATACTATTGCATCCATAATATCCCCTATTCATCGTCAGCAAGGAAACCGCTTCCCCACTCATCATCGCTTACTTTAAGCCGAATCTGCTCTAGTTTCAATGCTCTATCAATTACCTTCATCTTGTCTGTGATTGACGCTGTTTCGTCCTGCATCACCTGCTTTAACATCTCCCCAATTGCTGTCTCCAGTTCGGGGTTGATGCCTTTGTCCTTTTTCTTCATATCCCACTACCCTTAACGGTATCTTCTGCGGCGTACCCTGCCTTACTTCATCCCAGTAGTACGGTCCGGTTGCTTTCATTTTTCTCACCTAAAATCCAAGTATCTGTTTGCCTTTATAGTACCCCGCGCCTAAACCGCCTAATATTGCGCCACCTTTCAATGCTTGGCCCGCTTTAGATTGAGTTTTTTGTATGTTGGTTAAGTTATCTACATACCTTTTTGCTTCAGTATTAACTTTAGGCATATCTTCTAACCAAATTTGATTGGCTTTGTACCATGAGGATGCTTGTTGTGGTGTTAAACCTTTTAACTCTGAGGCAACATGGTCACGCGCCACCTGCTCAACAAAACGGTCGTTCTTAGCAACATCTTTGAATTTTTGCAAAGAATCTTTCGTTTTAAACAATGCCTTTGGTAAATTAGCCGGGTCTTTAGTCAATTCTTCGGCGGCACCTTTACCAAATACCTTTTCGTATAGGTTAGGTAGTTTAGATGCGTTTTCATAATCGGCTCTGGCTTTAGTTGCTTTTGGTACAAACTTATCTACACTTTTTTCTAAAGCATCTGCTAAACGACCTGCTTGTTGAGATTCAATTGCATCATATCCAGTAACAACTTTAGGTCTATTAGATATGTCTTTGAGTCTTCTAATTTCTTTTTCAATACCCTCAATAGTGGGATTGTTTTGCATAACCTCATTGGTTTGAGCAATAAGTTTCTTTTCCTGTGCTGACAACGCGCCCGGTTTAGAAATCGCTTTCTGTAGAAAAGATTGGTAGTTACCTATGATATTGGGTTCTTTTCCTGCGCCTTGTTCAAAATACTGTGCGTAGTTTCGTTCTGCTTGGCCGCCTCTAAACCCTCTTGCCATACCCAGACGTTTAGACAAAAATTCTTCTATGTTTCGTCCAAGAGTGCTAATGTCCGTTGCTTTACCAATGTCTTTGATTGCGCTCTGTGCTTTAGCTGTAGCTCCAGGCAACAAACGACTTGCAACTTCAGGCGCTTTACTTAGTGCTTTTAATCCGGCACCAGCAGCCGCAGGTACAGCCATACCAGCAGCACCTTCAGCTACATTTATTAATGGTTGCGTTATTTGTTGAGCGCCAGTTCTTGGCTTTTCATATCCCATGTATTGCTTGGCAAGATGAGTCAGTTCTTTTCCTGCACCATATCCCAAAGCACCACCGCCAATCATTCCTGGTGGTCCAAGTTCTGTACCCGCAACAGTACCTAATGCAGCACCCAAACCACTAACAATAGGTTCAGCAAACTCAATGGCTTTTTCACCAAATTCTTTTTCTTTTGGTGCAGTGGTTTTTCCTAGATAAGCATTAGGATTAAATTCCTTTTTGCTTTCAGTTGGTTTATTTAGATAGGCATCCGGGTCAAAAGCCATTATTTAACTCCTAACCGTTGTTTAATTTGTGCTGCTCTTGGGTCATTAGGATGTGCGTTAGCCCACGACAATGCCTCTTGGTCTTCAGAGCTTCTTTGCTGTTGACCACCAAAAGGTGTGTACGCTCTAGTTGTCGTACGTCTTTGTATTTCTTCTTGTTTCATCCCAAGGTCTTGCAAGTTTTCATACAAGACTCTACGCCGGTCATCAAGAAGTTGATTATAAGTTGCAGCATCATATCCAGCCGGATTAAGCACTGGGCCTAATGTTCTCACGTCTTGTACAGTTAATCTTCCACCGCCTCTTGTAGCACGTTCAATCTCATACGACCTTAACAGCGCATCTTTCAAGAATAGAGTTGTTTTGTCGTTGCCCGTCAACGCTCTGTTTACATCATTTACAACACTAGAAGGGTCTCCGGTCCAATCAATCGAACCCAACTTTTGTATCAATGGTGCTGTTGCAGACGCCCATCCTTTTTGTACTTCAGGGTCGCGTAATTTTGTTTGCAGGTCTTCAATGCCACGAATACCTTGTACTAACGGCCATTCAGTTTGAGTAAACAGTTTTTCTGCTGTTCTTTCTCCTGTAGCTTTTTGACGTTCACGGTAAAGGTTTTCTAAATTTCTTTGATGCTTTTCCATTTCTACATTATGCCGAGCAGTCTCTTTGTTTCTCTCTGCGGTTTCTTTGAGTTTATTAGCCGCTTCTTCTTTCTTTTCAAGCTGCTTCAACACAGAATCCGCATACTCTCCATAAGCAACCAATCCCTGTTTCTTTGCAATCTCCGCTAAGAATGGCGCACCTGCTGTATGCGCTGATTCCTCTGCTTTTAACAATGCTGCGTCATAATCAGTCTTAGCTAGCTCTAAAACTTCTTTCTTTTTCTCTTGCAGAGTAGATACAAGTCTATCTAATGCCTTTGCGTTTTCTTCATAGATAGTTTTTTCTTTCTTATATCGGTCTTCATTACCTTCGTTGTGGCCTTCAAGCATACCGTTCATACCGGCTAATGCTTGTTGAGCATGACCTTTGCCAGCGCCACCTAACATAAAACCTACCAAGCTAGTAAGCGTAAACACATTAGCTAAGTCACCTGCTGATTCTTGTGTAGGCACAAATTGTTTGTTGCGCTGTTCAATAACATCATTAATTTGTTTTGATAAACCACTATCTTCAACAGCGGTTTTGTAGCCAGCTAATGCTTGCTCTTGACCTTTTAACTTGGCTTTCTCTGACGTTTCTTTTTGTTGTGCTTGTAGACCTGCTAGTTCGCCTTTAGCCAACGCTCCAACATCTCGCGCTTTATAATAATCTTCAGGTTTGCTAGTGCCTGTTAATGGCGGTAAACCGCTCAGACTATTGACTCCAAGAGTATCTTCTAGTGCCATGTTTAAACCCCCGTTGGTGCTGTCGGTGCTTGAGGTGTACCGCCTAAGCCTGACAAGGTTCTAGCAATGTTAGTAGCGTAGTTGGAAGTCAAGTTATTCACATACTGGTCAGCCTGAACACCAGCAGATATAGCGCCTTGAGCAATCTTGTCACCAATACTCTGAATCTGTAGACCAATGTTTAGGTCGTTAGCTAACAAGTTTTGACGCAGGTTTTCCAAAGCAGCTTGTGCTTGAACAACACCTGCACCACTAATACCGCCTCTAGCAGCAGCTTGTGCAGCTTGTGCCTGTGCAGCTTGATATGATTGTTGAGAAGCTGTGGATAACTGTCCGGCCTGTGCAGCACTAACCAAGGACTTTCCTTGTTGTTGATAAGGTGCGGCTTGTGCAGCTAATTCTTGTTTGGCTTGTTGTCCTTGAGCGGCAGCATTTCTTGCTGTATTGATTCCTATAAGACTAGATAAACCTGCGCCTAATGCTTGGCCGCCGCTTAACCCAAGACTTTGCAATAGAGTTTTATCAGGTGTTGTAGCTCCAGTACCAGCAGACGGAAGGTTTGTTAAAGACGTACCGGGTGCAGGTTGAGGTAAAGCACCACCCGGACCAAAATCCGGTCTGCTATATGTAGAGGCACCATAAGTGGGTGCTAACCCTGTTGGCAATCCTGTTGCCCCTGCTTGACCTACTCCGGGTAGTTTTTGTGTTTGAGGTAATGCTTGACCGGTTAAATCAAAATTTATTGGTTGTTGTAATTGCAGGTTTTGAGATTCAATTCCCGTGCTTGGCAACATTTGTAAACCTTCTGCTTTAGAAGAAGGAAGAATGTTGTAATTGTCTGCCGCGCTTGTAAATTGTTCAGCCGGTACATTTTGTCCTGGGGCAGATGGAGCAACTTGTAAACCTACATTACTCTGAAACGCGCCTGGAGAAAGACTGTAATCAGGTTGAGTGTATGTGCTAAAACCTAAGTTGTCTTCTGTTTCAAATTCAAGCAAACCCGTGTCAGGATTGGTTGAACCGCGGCCGCCACGTTTCTTAAGTAACGCAGCTTCTTTCGGGGTAATGTGAGCCAGAACCGTATCTTTGCCTCGGCCTTTGCTTTGCAGTAATGCAGCAATAGCAGGCAAGTCACCTGTCAATTCTGTTTTCAACGACTTCATTAAAGTTTTAGCCACTTTGTACTCCTGTCTCATTCCCCGTTCTGAGAGATGCTTCATTCCAAACATATCTCGGTTTTTTACCCGTCTTCGTAAAGAATGGGTCTCCTAAGTTGCCTAAGTTTAACGCTTGTGCAAGCGCTGCACTACCTGTACTTGTTTTTGTACCGGCCTGCTGTGTCGGTGTTAATGTTTGTTTTGGTGCTTTTGGAGCAGTTGCTATTACCACTCCATTTTGGTCATAAGTTGGTTCTGCTTGTTTATCAGTTGTTGTATCTGTTGTGCTTGGTACGCTTGCTATATCTGCTTCACCTTTAGGCACGGTCACAGAAATCTTTTCAATTTCAGGTACTTTTTCAGGCACATTTGAACCACCACCTGCTTGTGCAATCGTACTGTCTCCTGAAAGAGTGGCAGATATAGGAGCAAGTTCAGGTACGCCGCCTCCAGCGCCTCCAGCGCTCGTAGTTCCCCCGCTTTCTCCAGCAACACCTCCACCTCCACCAGTAGGTATATTTGCAGCCCCCCCGGTTGCACCGCCAAAATTTATTGGTCCAAGGTTTGTGTTTAATGATTGAGCTAAATTGTTTGCTGAACCACCTGGTAATGTGGGCGCAGAGACTATTGTAGGAATGTTTGTTTCTTGCGTGCTTGGACCGGGTGCATTTCCACCACCTTGACCTAAAGGACCTGGAAGACCTTGAGTAGAAGTCTCATTTGTTTTTATTTCCAAATAAAACCCTGGAACTCTATTACCAGCTAAATCGTAACCTGCTCCTGTACTGTAATCTATATAAGCAGGATTGCCACTAATATCAGTACCTAAAACAGCATTAGCCGGCACTCCTGGTGGTTTAGATAAATCTGTTGATGATGTTGGAATGGTTCCTGTCGTTGGCGCTGTTACGTCTGTTTGTGTACCAGTATCGGCCGCCGCAACTTGTGCAGGAGTTGGTTTTGGTGTGTTTGTTTTTACTGCGGATTGAGCAGCACCCAAAATAGCGCTAGCCAATATCTGTTGAGAATTACCGCCTGTTAAAGCAGCATTTCCTGCACTACCCACGCCTGAAACTAACGCGTTAGCAACAGTTTGGTTTGCCCCGGCCGCAATGATTTGTTTTGCTAAATCAGTAGAACCCGTATTCACAACAGTAGTAATTGCTGTGTTTTTTAAAGCAGTTGCTAAATCTTGTCCTTGCGCTAACTTGGTTCCTACGTTTAATAACGCACTACCTATTTGAGCGGCCGTTGCTTCCGATACGCCTAACATAGTAGACAAACCTAACTGTTCTGCAATGGTTGCTCCAAACCCACCAACACCGGGCAAAACAAAAGAAAGAACAGGTAAGGCTTTAGAAAACAGGTCAAGCAAACCGCTTTGCGCTAGGAAACCACCGCCTGCACCGGGGGTGTATGCCAATTGAGATTTAGTATCAATAGGAGAAACAATACCTGTGCTGTCATTGGCTATGACGTATTCGCTAATCGTGCCTCTGGAATTTGGATTAGGATATGAAAACTGATATGCCGTATACCCGTTAGCAGATTGAACAGGGCTTATTCCAGCAAAGATTTTTCCTGTTGCGCTATCAAAAACAAAATAACTATTTCCATCTTCACCGCCACCAGCAGCCGCTACATCTAATGTACCGCGTGAATTGGCGTACATCATCGCGGCATAATCTTGATTGCCCTGTACGTTGATGTTTACATTGTTTGCAACCGGTACCCAATCTTGCCCACCAGTACCAAGCGTTGCTCCAACAGGCACGTTTGGTTGTGTATAAGGATTAGCTACGGCTGCTCTGCTAGGGTCGCTGCCAGCAATGTTTGCAGCAGCAGTTTTAAGAAGTGATGGGCCTTCACCTGCCGCTAAACGTCCAGATATATTCCCGCCATCTAGCTGCGGATTGGCTTTAAGAAATGCAATTACTTCTGCATCGTTGTATCCCGCTTGTCGAGCAGCAATGTAATCAGCACCACCAAACTGAGCGTTATAGCCATACCTTGTTGAAATGTCATACAGACTTTCATAGGCCTTAACAGGAAAGTTTCCTAAGTCTGGTAATCCACTTAAGTTTGCTGGTTGTATGGCCATCTCATTCCCTTATTGTGCGGTGCAACAATATCTTTTCTTTGGGGTGGTCTTAAGTGATTTTTAAAGCCGCCGCAATCTGCTCATGAATATAATAATGACTCGCTACCCAATCGTAAAAGTCATCTTCTACGTTCCAATCTACGTCCAACATATTGAACGGATTGTCCAAACTTAACAGGTTTGCAAAGCTCTGATGCTCGTCCTGATGCGCTAATAACCAATCGTCTAGGTTCTCTGTAGCGGCATCTGTAATAGGGTATGCAGGCACTTGAACGCCTTTAGCATGGAAAATATCCCTAAAACGCTGGTGTTGTATGCCGTTTTCAAACAAAAACACGCCTAAACTATCCTTGTCACCAAATTTGACGTAGGAAATGGCGTCCCAATCCATTACTTATCAGCCTTCTTATCCAACAATTCAAATATTCTGTTCAACATCAATTTAATGTCTGATATATCAGTCTTGTAGTCCTCTTTCATCAGATATACATGAGGCAAGTCTTTTAAATCATCACTAATAGTCTTTACATCTTTAACTAGGTTGTTAAACATCCAACCTGCAAGAACACCAGCTAGAGTAATAAGTATGTCAAAGAGTTGCTGGTTTTCCATTAGAGGGTCCAAGTTCCAGTTATCCACCAGTTTGCATTATCTGACTGCACTTTCACGCCATTATATTGAGCAGGCAGGCTATACGTTGTTGCACCATCAATGGTTTGTGATGATGTTGTAGAAACTGTCAAAGCGGTTCCGGATGTATCTGTTTTCTTAATAACGTATTCTTGACCTAACACCCCTACTGCTGTTGGCAATTGAATTGAACTAAGCACAGATGCGTTAGACAGTATTGTGTAATCACTAATCTTGGCGGTATATGTTGATGAAGTCCAAACCACGTTGGCCGCTACGTTATTAGTCCAAGCAATTAAGACTACCGCGGTATTAGTCCATCCAATTGTGTTACCTGCCGTAATAGTAACTAGGTTCTTGGCCTGTCCATAAAAGAAAGATAGGTTATTGCTGTTTACAACAAACGAATCAGTTACAGATGAGTTAGCCAAAAAGTGAACAGCGTTGGCAGAAGCACTTCCTATAACTAAATCTCCACCCTGAGAATACAAATAGGTTGCGTTCGGCAAGCCAATAGAGCCAGGTGTGGCATTAAAGTTAGAACTGTTAATACCAAAGTCACCGTAGTAGTTGCTTGCGGTTCCAAGGTTGTTACTAACAATAAAGTCTACTGACGCATTTCCACCGGCACTCGCGTTCTGAAAAATTATTTGAGAATAATTGTTTACGCTATTTGCATACGAAGCGACTATGTTGACGTCAGAGTAAGTTAGGGTGCCATAAGAGAACGCACCAATGTTAGCCGATACAGAAATATTGGCTGTAGCAACATAGTTGTTGTAAGGGCTAGGTGCAGCGTTACCCCCGCCACCCGTAATCGTGACGTTGCTGGCTGCCGTAATCCTGCCCTGTGCATCAATCGTAATTTGAGCAACAGTCGTGTTGCTGCCATACGTTCCGGCCGTGACTGCTGTGTTAGCTAAAGCAATTGTGCCAGAAGTGGTGATTGTGCCGCCGGTTAAACCTGTTCCAGCCGTGATGCTACTAACTGTTCCATTACCAGTTCCAGGTGTATAACCTAGTGCCGTAATAACATCAGTATTTGATAGAGTGACGTTACCTGTTCTGGTATTGAACGCCGTCACACCAGCATTAGTGATAGTGACATTACCAGTTAAAGCACCGCCACCAGATAACCCTGTTCCAGCTATAACATTTACTGTATTCGGCACTGCACCTGTAACGCTTGCAACAGGAATGGTCGTGGCCGCTGTAACTTGGCTTGTACCGTTGGCATACATATACCCGGTCAAGCCTGTAACGGTCAGGTTGGCAAAAGACTCAGTAGTACCACCCAAGACTTTTTGCCATGCAGTGCCATTGAAGATGGCCCAATCGCCTACCGACCAAGAAGTAATTCCGTTTAGATTTGTGCTACCAGCAGTGGATACAACGTAATACTGGTTAGCTACGCCTACACTAGACGTAAGAGTAGGGTTGTTAGTGCTTGCGTTCCAAGTACCTTGATAGGATAGTTGGCCTGTTACTGAACTTTGCGCCCCTAACGCCTTTAACATTTTTTACCTCACATACCATCGCCAGGCACGATGTAAAGAGTGGCAGTCCCCTGTCCTATTGCCGCAAAGTAAGCTAACGGCACAAAAGTAATTATCTCATCGGTATTAGGCAAAATGTACAACGTAGTTGTTGAAGCATTTGCCGTAGGTATTACACAGTTAGTTGTAGCATTAGCAGAAGTCTGCGAATACGACAAAAACACACCGTTAGAACCCGATGCGTTGATTATACGATATTGATTGCTTGCTGCGCCGTTTGTCACACACTGTACAGGTGTGGAAGCATTGGTTGTAACGATAATTACAACCGTGTTTCCAGTAGGTGTAAACGCCGAGTTAATAGCCATGTTTACACCTGTGTAGTAGTCAGTGCAGGTTGTTCAATCCAAACTTTTGTTTCTTCATTCCATGAATACCACTTACCATCCGTAGGCATAGATGTAGGTGCTTCCCAAGTCCAATTAGTAGCTGCTGAAATAGTCCAGCTAGGAAAGGGAGAAGGTGGATAAAACACGTCATGTGTTGAGTCATAAATGTAACCTATACCTGCGTAGTTTCCACGCAAAGGAATTCCACCTTCTGAATGTTTGTTTGCTCTTGTGTTAAAACTTGTTCGAATCCAAGTCCCCCCAAGCAAACGCTCGCAAAACGCTGACCCAATATGGTCTTTCTCAACACCAGAAGCATCTGATGTGTCCTCTGTGTTTACACGAATAACCTGGACAACAATGTTATTTTCATTAATTTGTGCAAAATGCGCCATGTTATGCTCCTAAATGCAACCCAGTAAGTTGTTTTTCATCGCCTAAATAACCCGTTAAAAACGTGTTAAATGCAAGACTAATTCTTGTTTCGTCTGTTTCAATCGTTTGAACGCTATGCGTTAAATCAGAAGGAAACATTATTAATTGACCTGTTTTAACGCTTAACCACCAAGATTCTGAATTGTATGGATTATACGTTTCAGTAGGAATCTTAATGGGTTGATATTCGTTTTTGTAAAAATAAATCTTGTCTGTGTTTTCTTGAGCTTGTATGTACAACACACCAGAAACAATACTATTTGCATGTTGATGCCTATGATGAAACTCACCTTTGGTAGCGTAGTTTGTCCAAGATTGAGTTATGTAAGGTTTTACCTTTTCTCTTGGCGCATAAATAGACGCAAGGTATTCCTCTGTCGACCTTAAACAAAACTCATAAATTGCAGATAGTTCTTTCTGTTTAAATAAATAGCTATCTTCGCTTGTTCTATTCCCGTCATTAGGCCTTACAGGTAACTCTTTAATAAACTTTAGTTCATCTTCTGTAAATGAACCATACTCAAAAAAACTTACAGGAGTTGGAAACAAATTTTCTGTTCTCATGCAATCGCCCGCTCAAAATCTTCTTCTTGCTGTTTCATTTTTGCTAACTGTTCTTCGGTAAACAAAGTTGGAATAGATTCTTCAAACTTCATAATCTTTTCCATAACATCATTTACTTCTTCAACACTTGGACAAGGTCTTGAATCTTCCCAACGTGTAAATTGCTGACCGTTATATTCCCATTTAGCTCCAGGTCGCAATAATTCAACCGCCACGTTTATACCAAACAACCGATAAAACTTGCTTTTCATCTATATCCCCTTCGTTACCCAAGCAAATTAATATACGCTGACATTATGTATCTGTCTTTTTGGTCTGGACAAAGTTGCCCTCTATGGGTATGAGTCCAAAAAGCCGGAAACATAATCGCTCTACCTTTTCTGGATTTAATTACTTCTCCTGTTGCATAAAACTCTGTTCCACAATCATGGTTTGAAAGATAAACTAAAATTGCAGCTATAGCGAAACTATACTTTGTAGTATGTTCTTGATGCCAATCTTTAAAACAATAATTGGGCGGGAAATGTTTGAATCTCCATGACTCTACCGTCCACTTATCGTTTGTCATGTTTATAGCTGGAAATTTTTCTTTGTATCTTTCTACAAGATTAATTTTCAACTCATCTAAAAGACTACAACTTCCATTTACTGCATCATAAAAACCATAATTTAAATGGCTATCAAGTTCTAAATAATTTAAGTTAGTTGAAAATTTGTCTATTAATTCGTCACACTGTTTGTTGCTTAAAATGTTTTCAACTAACAATAAATTATCCATTACTGTTCAAACTTGATAATTACTATGCCTGAATAACCTTTTGCTCCGGGTAAATTTTGATTTGTACTGTTAGATATTCCAGCTCCTCCACCAGAACCTACCCCGGTAGCATTTGTTGGAGCAGTACCCGGAGTAGCGCCAAACGTAGCGCCACTACCTCCACCTCCTGAACCGCCGGGACCAGCAGTCATGCTGCTTCGTGCGTCTGCACTACCGCCACCACCACCGCCATAGGTTACTGATGAACCTGTGATTGTAGATGCTGCCCCGGGTCCACCTGCGCCACCAGCGGTACTAGGCGCAGCAGGCGCTGCTCCACCCGCACCACCACCACCTCCAGCAGAACGAGTAATATCATTATATACAACGCCGTTAGCTCCACTAAACCCTTGGCTTGGTGAGGTAGATGGTGTGTTTCCAGTTCCTCCAGCCGTAAATGGGTCAATTGCACCACCACCACCACCACAACCGCCATTAGCGCCGGTTGTGCCGCCAGATGGCGCATTGGTTCCATTTGCCCCTGCGCCTCCACCGGTTGAAGTGATAGTTAAAAAGGTTGAATCACCACCATTTGTTTGGGTTGTTCCACCAGCACCAACAGTAATTGTGTATGTGGTCCCTGCCGTAACTGATAATCCAGTACCGGTTCTAAACCCTCCAGCACCTCCTCCTCCACCAAATGATGCAGAAGAAGTTGAAAAAGCACCACCCCCACCCCCACCCCCTAATACCAAATATTGAACAGATGTAACGCCTGAGGGTATTGTTAAAGTGCCTGAACCATAAAAAGAGAAAATTTGATTTGAAGTACGCGTATAGGAATAAGTAATAATAACAACACCGGAACCGCCAATTCCTCCTGAAACATACGGAGTTCCTCCCCATCCTCCCCCGCCTCCACCACCAAGATTTGCGCTTCCATTTGTAGCGAGGAATACGCTTGTCCCCCCTTTACCACCACCACCAGTACCACCGGGGTTGCCTGAACCGCTACTTCCACCACCGCCTGCACCACCGCCTGCATAAGTAACAGATGAGCCAGATATAGTAGTTGCGGTTCCATTCCCTCCAGCGCCGCCTACGCTAGTTCCTGCTGTCCCCGCACTTCCTGCTCCACCTCCACCTCCACCTGATGAATTTCCACCTGCTGTGCCACCAGCACCATTATTACCCTGTGAAGGTGAAGTACTAGGAGTATTTCCAGTGCCTCCGGTTGCGCTACTGCCGCCAGCACCACCGCCACAACCTCCAGCACCACCGGCATTGCTTGAATATGCTCCATAACCACCACCAGCAGCAGTTATAGTGCTAAAGGTTGAGCTTGTTCCGTTTGTACCATTACCGTTTGCAACTTCTTGGCCAGCAGCACCACCACCACCAACAGTGACGGTATAAGTTGTTCCTGCTGTTACTGAAAGATTTGTTCCTGCTAAATACCCGCCTGCTCCACCTCCACCACCATTGTTGGCTCCGTTAATTCCGCTACCACCACCACCTCCACCACCCACAACCAAATAGTTGACTGACGTAACACCTGTAGGCGCAGTCCAGCTTCCACTGCCATAAAATGCCTGAACTACATTATATGTAGCGCTTGTTCCGCTTCCCAAAGAGGCAAGGAGGATTTGTAATATTCCACTCATGTCAAACCTGCTCCAGAAATAATCCAGGTAGTGTTTGCAACTTTAAGTGCGGAAGCTAAACCATAAGTTGCTAGAGTACGGTTAGCTGTATTGCCTGAATTGGCTAAATACATCGTATCCGTTGATATAGAAATAGTGACATTGGTGTTTGACAGGTTTACAAAAGACACCGCTGTACCAACAGTAAACGCTGTGGTTGCATTGTTTGGTATCGTAAACGTAGCTGCTGCATTGGTTGCATAGTAAATATGCTTGCCTGCATCCGCTAAAGTAATGGTGTAATTACCTGTTTGTAAATCTTGTGGAATCGTTAAATATCCAACTTTGTTTGTACCATCAACTGTAGCGTTAGATGCTAAGTTGGCACTAACTACGTTAGTTATAGTGACATTACTTGCAGATGTATTTGTTAAGGTAGAAGTAGTAAGCGTTAAATTACCAATGCTTGTAACTGTGTTACCCAATACTACTGACGTATTTCCCAGAGTAATCGAGGTGGCAAAATTGCTGTCCAACTGCGACAAGGGAATTGATGTAGTTGCGTTAGCAAATGTATATGGAACAGCCATTTTAGAACCTCACTCTGAGTTCATGCTCGAACTCAAATCCGTTGATGACGAAAGCAGCACTGTTTGAAGTTACTGTCATTCCTAAGTATTTTCCCCAGTTTGATGCGTCAGACTTGTATAACGTGTAACCTGTACCGCTTGACCAGCCTACTGTTGCATTTGAATTATTTGTCCAAGGTATTGTTACTCCACTGGCATTAATCCAAGTTACAAATGTTGTTGCTGCCAAATATGGTATTGTTTGGCTTCCGGCCTCTGAGTCAATAGTAGCGCTTACACTTGCACCTGAAGTCAGAGTTGCTTCAATACCTACCTTCAATGATTGCTTGGTGCGTATGGGGTCTCCCATTGGCATCAAAGCAGTCTGCACATAACTACTTACATTACTCGTTGTATTTGAATACATTTGCACACACGATGTACCGTTTGTGCCATATAAATTTATTTTACCGCCAACTGGTGCCGAAGTCACAAACTTCTGTGCAGCATCTCCACTGGTAAAAAACCATTTCTTTTCAAAGAATACCGCTTGTATATACCGGCTTGTAGATACAGTACCTTGACCGCCTGTGTAATAGAAATTAAAGGCCGAACAAAGAATGTTGTTTAACAACACCTGGCCTGCACTTACAGGTTTAGTAAAGTCTATGTAAGGGAATATTCCGTCTAATGGGTCAGACAACTTTGAAGTTGTAGAACCTACTAAAGCATAAATACCATAATCATTCATAAACAACACTGAACGAAAATATGGAAATATTGCGTATGCACGTTTTGAACCTACTGACGCACTGACGTTAGTATTAGTAAAGATGGTAGTGCCGTTTGACTGCACTTGT
>Ga0114959_10001389_pt1 | contig 21235 bp, 19 predicted proteins | sample C_130625_EF_Meta_FD_87317 | JGI IMG/M metagenome (GOLD analysis project Ga0114959, IMG submission 87317) | Freshwater microbial communities from Lake Croche, Canada to study carbon cycling - C_130625_EF_MetaG | ecosystem: Environmental > Aquatic > Freshwater > Lake | place: Lake Croche, Canada... | reverse complement strand
AGCGCGAGGTGCTGGGTCTGCCCGCCTACCCCTCCGTCAGCGACATCCCCGGTGAGGTTGATCTCGCTTATATCCTGCTCAACACGCCGCATGTCGAAGGGGTGATCGACGCGGTTGCCGCCAAGGGCATCCCCGCCGCCTGCATCCTGGCCGATGGCTTCGCCGAAGCCGGGCCGGAGGGCCAGGCGCTGCAGGCCCGGCTGCTGGCCACCGCGAAACGGGCCGGGCTGCGCCTGCTGGGTCCCAATTCCATGGGCGTGATCAACCTGGGCGCCGGCATGGCCTGCACCGTGAACGCGGCCTTTGAGGCTGAGACGCTGCTGCCCGGGCGGCTCGCCTTGGTCTCGCAATCCGGCTCCATGATGGGCGCCATCATGGCGCGCGGTGCGGCGCGGGGGATCGGGTTCTCCCACATCGTCGGCACCGGCAATGAGGCGGATCTGACGGCTGGGGAGATCGCCGGGCTGCTGGTCGATGACCCGCAGGTCGATGCGATCCTGCTGTTTCTGGAGGCCATTCGCGGGCCACAGCATTTTGCCAGCCTCGCCCGCCGCGCGCATGCCGCCGGCAAGCCGGTCATCGCCTATAAGCTCGGCCGCTCCCCCTATGGCGCGGAGCTCGCCACCTCCCATACCGGCGCGCTGGCCGGGTCCGATGCCGCCGCGGAAGCCTTCTTCGCCGCCCTCGGCATTCTGCGCGTGACGACGCTGGAAGCGCTGTTCGAATTGCCGCCGCTGGTGATCGGCCGCCGCCCGCCGGCGCAGGCGCATCGCGCCGTCGGCGTCACCACCACCACCGGCGGCGGTGGCGCCATGGCGGTGGATTGCCTGGGCGTCGCGGGGATCGAGGCGAAGCGCCCGGATGCGCACGCCACGGCGCTGCTGGAAGCGGCCAAGCTGCCGCATCACGGCCGGCTGCTGGACCTGACCCTGGCCGGCGCGCGCCCGGAACGCGTGGCGACGGCAATCTCGGCGCTGGATGCGGCGGAGGATACCGACCTCGTCCTCTCCGTCATTGGCTCCTCGGCGCAGTTCAAGCCGCAGGATGCGGTGGCCGGGATTTTTCGTGCCCGCGAGGCCGGCTTGCGCAAGCCGGTGGCGGCCTTCCTGGTGCCGCAGGCCGATGCCTCGCTCAAGCTGCTGGCCGAAGCCGGCATCCCGGCCTTCCGCACGCCGGAAGCCGCGGCCGACGCCATCCGCGCCTATTGCGACTGGCGCGCGCCACGGCCGGAAGCAGCCATCCCCGCGATCGCCCATGACCTGCCGGCGCGCCCGGATGAAGCCGATGCGCGCGGCCTGTTCGCCGCCCTGGGTCTGGCCAGCGATGCCATCCGGTTGCGTGACGGCGAGGCACCGCCGGCCGGGCTCGCCTTCCCCGTGGCACTGAAAATCCTCTCCCCCGACCTCGCGCACAAGACCGAGGTTGGCGGCGTGGCGCTGAACATTCCCGATGCCGCCGCCCTCACCGCGGCGATGGCGGCGATGCGCGCCCGGGTCGCGCAGGCCGCGCCACAGGCGACGCTGACGGGCTTCCTGGTGCAGCCCATGGCCAGGGGTCTGGGCGAGGCGATCCTCGGCTTCCGCCGCGACCCCGAAGTGGGGCCGGTGGTGCTGCTGGGCATCGGCGGCATCGCCGCCGAGCTGCACCGCGACGTCACCCTCGCTTTGGCGCCGGTGAACGCGGCCGAGGCGCGGGCGATGATCGGCCGCGTGAAGGGCATGCAACTGCTGGCCGGCTGGCGCGGCCTGCCGCAGGGCGACCTGGACGCGCTGGTGCAGGCCATTATCGCCGTCTCCCGCCTCGCCGCCCGTGCGGATGTGGCGGAAGCCGAGATTAACCCGTTGATCATCCGCCCCGCCGGGCAGGGCGTGGTGGTTGCCGATGCCTGGGTCGTCCCCAGCCCATGACACCGAAAGGGCCGCACGCATGACAACGCCAGGGGACCTGATCCGCGGTCGCTACGGGGTAAAGGCGGACGCGCCGCTGCCCTTCGCGCCCATGCCAGACATCCCGCCCGCGCTGGCCGCGATCCTCGACCGCCGCGTGACGCGCCGCTACGCCGCGACGGAAGTCACGGAGGCGACGTTGCAGACCGTGCTGGCCGGCGCGCAATCCGCGCCGTCCAAATCCGACCTGCAGCAATACGCCATCATCGTGCTGCGCGATGCCGGCAAGATCGCCCGCATCGCCGATTGGATCGGCGGCATGGATTGGATCAAGCAGGCGCCGGTCTTCCTGCTGTTCTGCGGCGATGTCAGGCGCGGCCGGCAGCTTTGCGCGCAGCAGGGCCGCCAGCATGCCAACGACAATGTCGATACCTTCCTCAACGCCACCGCCGATGCCGCGCTGGCGCTGGGCTTCGCGGTGCTTTCGGCGGAAGCGGCCGGGCTCGGCACCTGCCCGATCTCCTACGTCCGCAACCATGTCGAGAAGATCGGCCCGCTCTGCGGCCTGCCCGCCGGCGTCTTTCCGGTGGCCGGGCTGACGCTGGGCTGGCCGGAGGGGCCGCGCAACTGGCTCTCCCCCCGCCTGCCGCAGAATGTGGTGGTGCACAACGAACGCTACGACGACAGCGCGCTGCTGCCGGCGCTGCCCGCCTATGACGCGGCGCGCCCGCCGGCCAAGCCGCGCTACCCCGAGATTCACGGCCCGGCGCCGGAAGGCTGCACCTGGTCGGTGAACGCGGCACGCCAGCTGGCGGTGCCCGAACGCTTCGGCCTGCGCACCTGGCTGAAGCTGCAGGGGCTGTCGCTTGACTGAGACGCCGCTCGCCGACAATCCCGGTGGCGCCGAGGAAGCCAAGCGCGGCGCAGGGCGGCTGCGCCCGAAGCACGCCGCCAGCCTGATCCTGTGGCGCGACGGGCCGGAGGGGGTGGAGGTGCTGATGGGCCTCCGCCACGCCCGCCACCGCTTCATGCCGAATATGCTGGTTTTCCCGGGCGGGCGGGTCGATCGCGCCGATCACCGCGCACCGGTGATCAGCGAACTTACCGCCCTGGCGCGCACCAGCCTGGAACGTCAGGCGCCGCCCTCTCTGGCGCGGGCGATCGGCGTCGCCGCGGCGCGGGAGCTGGAGGAGGAGACCGGCCTCGTGCTCGGCCGGATGGAGGGGACGCGGCTGCATGCCGATCTCGCCCCCCTGGAATATCTCTGCCGCGCGGTAACGCCGCCCAACCGCGTGGCGCGCTTCAACGCCCGCTTCCTGATCGCCCGAGCCGAGGCCACGCACGGCACGCTGCGCGGATCGGGGGAGCTGGAGGAGCTGCGCTACTTCAGCTTCGCGGAGGCGCGGCGGCACAAGGTGGCGACCATCACCGCCCGCGTGCTGGGCCAGTTCGAAGCGTGGCTTGCGCTGAGCGTGGCTGAGCGCGCGGCGCGGCCGCTGGTCTGCTTCCGCGGGCGCGATACGCCGAGCCCGGAGCGCTAGAGCATGCTGCGTTCACATGCATTCACGCAGCCCGCTCTAGCATGTGTTGGATCGCGCGATTCAGCGCCTTCGGCGATTCCGCCTCAACGCATCGCGCTCTAATCCGCCTTGATATTCGCCGCCGCCACCACTGGCGCCCAGCGCTGCCAGTCGCTGGCGATCAGCTTGGTGTAGTCGTCGGGCGTGCCGCCGCCTGGCTCGGCGCCGAAGCTGCGGACGCGTTCGGCCACGGCGGGCTTGGCCAGCGCCTGATTGGTCGCCGCGTTCATCGCCTCGATCACCGCCTGCGGCGTGCCGCGCGGTGCCAGCAGCCCGCCCCAGAACATCACCGCATAGCCCGGCAGCGTTTCGGCAAAGGTTGGCAGATTGGGGTGCGTCGACAGGCGCTGCGGGCTGCTGAGAGCGATGGGCTTGATCTGCCCCGCTTCCATCGGCGCGCGGGTGGCAAAGAGACTATCGCTGGCCAGATCGACATCGCCGCGCAGCAGCGCGGTGATGGAAGGCTGGTTGCCGTTATAGGGCACCAGCGTCACCTCGATGCCCGCCTGCTGCATCAGCAGCGCCAATGACAGATGGTTCACGCCCCCATTGCCGGGGTGGGAGATGGTGAGCTGCCCCTGCTTGCGCTTGGCCAGGGCGATCACCTCGGCCAGCGTATTGGCCGGCGAATCCGCCCGCGCCACCAGCAGCAGCGGCGAGATCTGGGCCAACGATATCGCCGCATAGTCGCGCGGCACGTCGATGCCGGCCTTCTGGTTCACCAGCGCGGTGATGAGCGTGGAGGTGGAGGCATAGAGCAGGTGGTTGCCATCGGGCGGCGCGCCCAGGATGTTCTGCGCCGCCAGCAGCGTGCCGGCGCCGGGACGGTTTTCCACCACGAAGCTGCCGCCGGGGATCAGCGCGTTGTATTCGGCCACCAGCAGCCGGGCCATGATGTCGTTCGCCCCACCCGGGGCGAAGCCCACCACCAGGCGCGTGCGGCCGGGCCAGGCATCCGCCCGCGCCAGCTCAGGGATCATCAGCGCGGGCAACGCGAGCAGCCCCCGGCGTGCAATGCGCAGCATCCTCATCCCCTCTTCCCGGCTGATGTGATGGGCAGCCTATCCGCGCGCGTTCATGCACGAAAGCCGCTGGGAAGCGCTAGAGCATGCTGCGTTCACATGCGTTCACGCAGCCCGCTCTAGCATTTTTTGGAGCGCGCGATTCAGCGCCTTCGGCGATTCCGCCTCAACGGGTCGCGCTCTAGCCTACCGCGCCGCCTCCGCCTGCGGGCGGAACATGTCGCCGCGGCGCATATTGGACTGGCTGCGCGCGTATTGCGGCGGGTGCGGCGCGGCCGCGCCCAACGCTTCCGCCGCATGCCAGGGCCAGCGGGGATTCCAGGTCATCCCCCGGCCCAGCGCGATCAGGGAGGCTTCCGCCTTCTGCAGCACCTGCTCGGCCAGGTCGGGGTCGTCCAGCAGGCCCACGGCCATGGCCGGCAGCCCGGCTTCCTCCTGCACCGCCGCCGCGAAGGGCACCTGATACCCGGGCTTCACCTCGATCTTCTGCTCCGGTCGCAGCCCGCCGGAGGACGCCGTGACGAAGTCGCACCCCGCCTGCTTCAGGGCGCGGGAGAAGGCGACGGAGGAGGTCGTGTCCCAGCCGCCCGGCAGCCAATCGGTGGCGGAAATCCGCACCCCCACCGGCCGGTCCGCCGGGAAGGCCGCGCGCACCGCGGCAAAGACCTCCAGCGGAAAGCGCATACGCCCGGCAAGGTCGCCGCCATAACAATCATTGCGCGTATTGGACAGCGGCGAGAGGAAGCTGTGCAGCAGGTAGCCATGCGCGCAATGCAGTTCGATCAGATCAAAGCCGAGTTCGCCGGCACGACGCGCGGCGGCGGCGAACTCAGCGCGTAGCGAATCGAGCCCGGCATCATCCAGCGCCGCCGGGGCGGGACGGCCGGGATAGGCATCGCTGCTCGGCGCAATGGTGGTCCAGCCACCATCCGACGGAGCCAGCGTGCGCTGCCCATCCCAAGGCCGACCGACGGAGCCCTTGCGCCCGGCATGCGCCAGCTGGATGCCAAGCGCGGCCTGCCCATGGCTGCGGGCGAAGGCCACCACAGGACGCAGCGCCACCGCCTGGGCGTCGTTCCAAAGGCCAAGGCAGCCCAGGGTGACGCGGCCGCGCGGTTCCACCGCCGTCGCTTCCATGATGACAAGGCCGCTGCCGGAGATGACGAGGTTGCCAACATGCATCACGTGCCAGTCGGTCGCGCAGCCATCGGGCGTCGCCGAATACTGTGCCATTGGCGAGACGACGATGCGGTTCGGCAGGGTAACGCCCCGCAAGGCGAAAGGCGAAAACAACAGCGCAGCCATGGCGACCCCGAGTGAACCTCCAGCTTTCCCAAACGGGCTAGGCGTTTGACTAGCGTCAGTGTGGCGCGATGCGATGCCGACGAAAAGCCCCTCCTGCTCGCCATTCGTATCCCGCGCGTGCAGAATGCCGCATGGATTACAAAGACTTGCTTCGCCGCCAGGCAATCCTCGGCGCCCTTGCCCTGCCGCTCGCTTCGCCGGCGCTTGCGCAAGGGTCGGGGCGGCCGATTCGCATCCTGATCCCCGCCGTGGCCGGCGGCGGCAGCGATATCTCCACCCGCATTCTGCTGCCGCGCCTTGCCGCCGAACTCGGCCAGCCGGCCATCGCCGATAACCGCCCGGGCGGGTCCGGCAACCTCGCCAATGAGCTGCTGGCCCAGGCGGCGCCAGATGGGCTGACGCTGCTGCACGGCACAATCGGCTCGCTGGTGGTCAATCCGCTGGTGCAGAAGAATCTCCCAGTGGATCCGCTGCGGGATTTCGTGCAGCTCGGTACCACCGTGCAGGTGACGAACCTGCTGGTCTCCCCCGCCGACCGGCCCTGGCGCGATGTCGCCGGGCTGATCGCCGCCGCCCGCGCGCGCCCGGGGGAGCTGAGCTACGGCTCCTCCGGCGTCGGCTCGGCCGGGCATCTGGCGGGCGCGCTGTTCGACCAGGCGGCGGGGATCGAGACGTTGCACGTGCCCTATCGCGGCGGCGGGCAGCTGATCACCGACATCATCTCCGGCAAGCTCGACTTCTCCTTCGCCACGGCGGCGACCACGCTGGAACATGTGCAAACGGGGCGGCTGCGCGCGCTGGCGGTGCCCTCCCCACAGCGCAGCCCGCTGGCGCCAGGCGTGCCGACGATCGGGGAGACGGGTCTACCCGGCTATGCCGTGCTGAACTGGTACGCGATGGCCGCGCCCCGCGGCTTCCCCCCCAATCAGGTGCAGCGGGTGAACGCGGCGCTGCGCGCGGCGCTGGCCGACAGGGAAGCCGTGGCCAAGCTGGCGCAGCAGGCGATCGAGCCGCTGCCCTCCTCACCCGAGGAGGGCGCCGCGTTCATGGCGGCGGAGCGGGCGAAGTGGGCCGCGCTGGTCGCGGCGGCGAAGATCAGTTTGGATTAGAGCGCGATGCGTTGAGGCGGAATCGCCGAAGGCGCTGAATCGCGCGATCCAACAAAGGCTATAGCGGGCTGCGTGAACGCATGTGAACGCAGCATGCTCTAGGCTTTGTGTGCCCTCGGGTGCTGGGCGCCCTACTCCGCAGGGCTGGGCCGCGCGCCACTGGGCGCGGGCGCTGTTGGTTTGTTCTGTGCCGGAACGCGACGCGATCACGCCCCCGCGCGCATCCGCCCCGGATTCAGCAGGCCGCGCGGGTCCATCACCGCCTTCACCCGCGCGCCTATCGCGGCCAGCGCTGCGGGTTCTTCCGGCAGCACGGCGACGGCGGCGCGCAGCGGCTGCGGCGCGCGCATCAGGGTGAAGGCGCCGCCGGCCTGGAGCGCCGCCGCGACCACGGCGGCATGCGTCGCCGTGGTCGCCGGCCCGGCCAGCCAAACCAGCCCGCCGCCCCAATCCAGCAGCGCCTTCGGCATCCCCGCCGCAGCCACCACCCCCGGCCCCCGGCTCGGCGCGACGGAGACGCGCCAAACCGCGTGCTCCGGCGCCGCCCCCAGCGGTGCCAACTCGGCAATATCTTGCCACAGCGCCTCGCTGGCCGGCTGATCCAGCCGCAGCGCCTCCCCCAGCGGGGCCAGCTCCGCGGCCAGCTTGCCGCAGCGGTAGTCGACCGAAGCCGGGAAATCCTCGATCCGCAGCACCGCGACCGGCCCCTCCCCAGCCGCCAGCCCCCGCGGCAGCAGCGCGGCGCCAGAGACGCCATAGGGGCTGCCCAGCCCGGCCGAAAGCACGGCGACGCCCGCCTCCAGCGTCGCCACCCGCAGCGCCAACGTGGCGCTCGCTGGCGGCCGTGGCAGCACCTTCAACGTCACCTCCGTGATGACGCCGAGCGTGCCATGCGCGCCCGTCAGCAGCTTGCAGAGATCGAGTCCGGTGACGTTCTTCAGCACGCGGCCACCGCTGCGGAACACTTCTCCCGCGCCGTTCACGGCACGAATGCCCATGACATGGTCGCGCATGGCACCAGCCGAGATGCGGCGCGGGCCGGAGAGATTGGCGCCGACCAGCCCGCCCAGCGTCGGCGGCAGCGTCGCGCCATACAGCGCGCCGAGGCTGGGCGATTCGGCGACCAGCATCTGGCCGCGTTCGGCCAGCGCCGCCGCGATCTCGGGCAGCGGCGTGCCGGCCCGCGCCGAGATGATCAGCTCCTCCGGCCGATAGAGCGTGATGCCGGTGAGCGCGCGGGTGGAGAGCGTCTGCGCTGCCTGCACCGGGCGAAGCATGGCGCGCTTGGTGCCGTTCCCCTCGATCACCAACGGTGCGGTGCTGCCGGCGATCAGCGCGGCGAGATCGGCTTCGGTGGCCGGGGCTTCGACCACCATGCTCATGCCGCGCGCGGGGCGGCGGGCGCGTCCTCCAGCGGGAAGACCTTGGCCGGGTTCAGCAGCCAGTCCGGATCGAAGGCGGCCTTGATGGCGCGCTGCTGGGTCAACTCGCCCGGCGTGAACTGCACCGGCATCAGGTCGCGCTTTTCGACGCCCACGCCATGCTCCCCGGTCAGGCAGCCGCCGACTTCGACGCAGAGCCTCAGGATATCGGCCCCGAAGCTCTCGGCCTTGTGGAAGCTTTCGCGGTTATTGGCGTCGAACATGATCAGCGGGTGCAGGTTGCCATCGCCGGCGTGGAAGACATTGGCCACCTGCAAGCCGTATTGCGCCGACATCTCGCCGATCCGGCGCAGCACGAAGGGCAGTTGGCTGGTCGGGATGGTGCCGTCCATACAAAGATAGTCGGGGCTGATCCGCCCGACCGCGCCGAAGGCACCCTTGCGGCCCTTCCAGATCGCCAGCGATTCCTCGGCCGTGGTCGCGACCTTCAGGCTGATGGGCGCGAAGCGGTTGCAGATCCCCTTCAGCTCGCCCAGCAGGAAGTCCTGTTCGGCCGGGCTGCCCTCCACCTCGATGATCAGCATCGCCTCGGCATCCAGCGGATAGCCGGCATGGGCAAAGGCCTCACAGGCATGGATGCAGGGGCGGTCCATGAACTCCAGCGCCACGGGGATGATGCCGCTGGCGATGATCGCATCCACCGCCTGGCCCGCTGCCTCGGTCGAGGGGAAGGCAGCCAGCATGGCGCGCGCGCCTTCCGGGCCGCGCAGGATGCGGACCGTCACTTCGGTGACGATCGCCAGCTGGCCTTCGGAACCGGTCAGCAGGCCAAGCCAGTCATAGCCCGCGGCGTCCAAATGCCGGCCGCCGATCTCAACAACCTCGCCTGCGATGGTGACGATCTTGAGGCCGAGCAGGTTGTTCGCGGTGACGCCGTATTTCAGGCAATGCGCGCCGCCCGAATTCATCGCGACATTGCCGCCGATCATGCAGGCGAGCTGCGAGGAGGGATCGGGCGCGTAGAAGAAGCCCTGCGCCGCGACATAGGCGGTGATGCCAAGATTGGTGACCCCCGCCTCCACCACCGCGAGCCGGTCCGCGTAATCGACCTCAAGGATGCGGTTCATGCGCATCATCCCGATCACCACGGCATCGGCCAGCGGCAGCGCGCCGCCCGAGAGCGACGTGCCGGCCCCACGCGGGATCACCCGGATGCCCTCTGCGTGGCAGAAGCGCAGCACGGCGGCCACCTCCTCTGTGCTGCGCGGCAGCACCACGGCCATCGGCGGCTGGCGATAGGCGCTGAGCCCGTCGGTCTCATAGGGCTTCAGGCGCAGCGGCTCGCTGATCAACGCATCCGCGGGCAGCAGGGCGGCGAGGCCGGCGACGATCGCATCCCGCCGGGCGAGGATCTCGGGCTTCGGCGCGGGCAGGCTGATCATGGCGGCACTCCTTCGTCTGCTGAAAATGGGCCAGGCGGCGCGGCTGGGCAAGCGCGGCGCTGGACGGCGCGGGGCCGCGACGGCACTCTCCGCCGGCCCACCCCGGGGCGATGAGGAGGTACCCGCGTGCCGTCGCTGCGTTCTCTGCTGCTTGCCGCCCTGCTTTGGTTTTCCCTTGGCGGTGGCGCCATGGCGCAAATCCGGGAAGGCACTTATGCGGTGCTCGGGGTCAATCCTGACGGGACGGAGTATCGCGGCGGCCTCGCATTGCAGACCGGGCCGGCGGGGTCCTGGATCGCCACCTGGCTGGTCGGCCAGGAACAGGTCATGGGCCTGGGCATTATCCAGGGCGGGGTGCTGGCGGTGTCCTTCGCCGTGAACGGGCGGCCGGGCATCGCGGTTTATGAGGTGGAGCGCGACGGGACGCTGCGCGGCACCTGGAATACCGGCGGCGGGATCGGGACCGAAAAGCTGACCCCGCAATAACGCCCGAATGGCAAAGCCCGCCGCGGCGATGCCGGGCGGGCTTCGGGGAGGTGAGCGAAACGTCGGGCGCGGGGGCGCCCGGCGGTGATCAGCCCTGGCGGGCCTTCATCCGCGGGTTCTTTTTGTTCAGCACATAAAGACGGCCACGACGACGCACCACCACGCAGTTCTTGTCGCGCGTCTTGGCGCTCTTCAGGCTATTCCGAATCTTCATAACACAGGTCCCGGCACGCGGGCCGCAGCCCTGCGGCGCGGCCTATCTGATATCGAAGCGCGGGATCTAAAGGCTGGTATCGGCCCTGTCAACGGCGCGGCGGCGCCGGAAGACGCCAAGCCCGACCAGCCCGGCACCGAGCAACGCCATCGCCGTGGGCTCCGGCACCGTGACGCCGCCGGAGACATATTGGGAGAAGGTGTTGGTGTTCAGGTTGATGACGCTGATGCCGTAGTCGATCCCGCCGGACTGCGTGGTGCCGTTGCTCCAGAAATTCGCGACGTAGCCGCCGGCCATGGTCCACATCAGGCCGAAGATGTCGAGGAACCCGCCATGGTTGGTGTAGTTCAAGGCGACGGGCTGCGAGCCGCCGGGCCAGAAAAGGTTGTCGTAGGTCGGCGCGTATTGGCCCGGGGAGAGGGTCAGCGTATCGATCCGGCTGAAGTCATTGGGCGCCGGGGGCTGGGGGGTATGGTCCGGTGTCGCGTGGTTGATGGGGTACACCCCGGTAATCGGCGCGTTCACCAGGCCCGCGCTGGGGCTGGTCACGAAGCCGGTCATGCCCGTCACTTCATAGGCCGCCGGCAGCGTGGAACCGTTGTAGATCGAATCCGTCGCGCTGCCGTAGGTGATGGTCGCGCTGCCGCTGACCACGCCCGGCTTGCCGAAATCGAAGGTATAATTCGCCGCCCGCGCCGGGGCGCCGCCCAGGGCGGCAATGCCTAATGCGGTCGTCGCCGCCAACAGGATTTTCTTCATTTCGACCTCTCAGTTCCGGTTAAACTAAACGTATATCATCGTAAATTACAGCGATCCTAACGGTATATTCAAGCAAAAACCTCAGCTCCACCAGCCAGATCTGGTTATTCGGCCGCAAGCCGCGGGGTTGGCAGGAAGCCATCCCGCCGCTGCGGCAGCTTACGGCCGAGCAGTTGTTCGGCCACCTGTGTTCGTAGCACCTGCGCGGTCCCGCCGGCGATGGCGAACATCCGGGCATCGCGCACCGCACGCTCCATCGGGTTCTCCCGCGAATAGCCGGCTGCGCCCCAGATCTGCAGCGCGTCATTGGTTACCTTGATGGCGGTATCGGCGGCCAGCACCTTGGCCCGCGCGGCCAACAGCCGGTCCGGGAAGCCCGCCGGGCCGGCGCTGCGGGCGGCCTGCCAGATCAGCGCCCGCGCCGCTTCCAGCCCGATGGACATATCCGCCAGCATCCAGCCGATGCCCTGGAACTCCGCGATGGGGCGGCCGAATTGCTCGCGCGACTGGGCCCGCGCCAGGGCGTGGTCGAAGCTGCCGGCGGCGATGCCAAGGGCGGCCGTCGCCGCGCCCACGCGCTGGCCGTTATAGGCATCGATCAGCCGGGCGAAGCTGCGGCCGAAGCCGCCGGGCGGGCGCAGCACCATGGCATCGGGCACCACCAGCCCATCGAAGCGGATCTCCGCCTCCGGCATGCCCTTCAGCCCCATGGAGGGGATGCGGCGTTGGATGATCAGGCCGGGCGGATCGCCCCCCTCCCCGCGCACCACCAGGAAGCCGCCGATACCAACCTCCCGCCCATCCTCGAAGGCGCGGGCGAAGATCAGATGCAGGCGCGACACGCCGCCGCCGGTGATCCAGCACTTCTCGCCCTCGATCACCCAGGCATCGCCGCGGCGCGTGGCCCGCGTTGTCATCTCCGTGGCGGCCGAGCCGGCGCCGGGTTCGGTGATGCAGATCGCCGGCTTGTCCCCGGCCAGCACCAGATCGGCGGCGAGGCGCTGCTGCGCCGGGGTGCCATAGGCCATGACGGCGCCTATCGCGCCCATATTGGCCTCGACCGCGATGCGCCCGCAGACGGCGCAGGCCTTGGCCATTTCCTCGATCACCAGGACCGCGTCGAAATAGGACAGCCCCTGCCCGCCCAGTTCGCGCGGGATGGTCATGCCCATGAAGCCGGCCTCGGTCATCCGGCGAACCATGGGCCAGGGGTATTGCTCGGTACGATCCGTCGCGGCGGCCTGGGCGGCGGCTTCCTGCGCCAACTCCCGCGCCCGGGCGCGCAGCGCGGCCTCCGCTGCGGTCATCTCCGGCATGGACTGCATGGCGCGCCCCCTTCTGGCAACTAAAGTTAATCCAGCTGTAGGGTTGCCGCAATCGCTGGCGCCAGGGCGCGGAATTCGGCGGCGCGCGGGCTACGGGCGCGCCAGGCCAGCGCCAGGCTCCGCCCGGGCGGTACCGACCCGGCGGCGGGCGCCAATGGTCGCGCCGCCACCGCCGCCCCGGCCAGCACACCGGCCTCGATGGCAAGGCGCGGCGCCAGCGTCACGCCAAGGCCGCCCGCCACCATATGCACCAACGTATGCAACGAGGTGGCGGCGAAGCCATCCGCGCCCGGCACGGTCCCCCGCGGCAGCCCGCAGGCATCGAGCGCCTGTTCCCGCAGGCAATGCCCATCCTCCAGCAGCAGCAGCCGCTCCCCAAGCAGCGCCGCCACCGGCACTGCCGCCAGCTCGGCCAGCCGATGCCCCTCCGGCAGCACCGCCAGGAAGGGGTCGGCGGCCAGCGGCAGCAACTCCGCCTCACCGCAGGCGCAAGGTGCGGCCAGCAGTAGTAGATCGAGCCGCCCGGCCTCCAGCCGCTCGATCAGGCGCGCCGTCTGATCCTCCCGCAGCCAGAGCCGCAGGCGCGGGAAGGCGCCGCGCAACACCGGCATCAGCCGCGGCAGCAGGAAGGGTCCGATGGTCGGGATCACGCCCAGGCGCAGCGGCCCGGAGAGCGGGTCGCGCGCCGCCGCCGCCGTCTCCGCCACCGCCTCCAGCGCGCTCAGGGCTTGCCGGGCGCGGCCGATCACCTCTTGGCCCAGCGGGGTGAAGACCGGGCGCTTGGCCGTGCCGCGCTCCAGCAAGGCGGCGTCGAGCTGGCGTTCCAGCGCGGTAATTCCGGCCGAGAGGGTGGACTGGCTGACCGCGCAGGCCAGCGCGGCCCGGCCGAAATGGCCGTGATCGGCTAGCGCGACGAGGTAGCGAAGCTGCTGCGGACTGGGCAGGGACACCATCGATTCCTTCGATGAAAATCTCCAAAAACATTCACTAGCACTATCGTATGCGGCCATGCGATAGGCCTCTCGCTGGCGAGGGCCGGGCAATCGGCCCTGTCGCCGCGCAGCTTCCAGCAGTTCCGAGGAGGAATGATCGATGGCCATGCTGAAGGGCAGCAAGACCGAGGACAACCTGAAGGCCGCCTTCGCCGGCGAGTCCCAGGCCAACCGCCGCTACCTCTATTTCGCTCAGAAGGCGGATGTTGAGGGCTATAACGACGTCGCCGCGGTGTTCCGCTCGACCGCCGAGGGCGAGACCGGCCATGCGCACGGTCACCTCGAATTCCTCGAAGCCTGCGGCGACCCCGCGACCGGGATGGCGATCGGCAAGACCTCCGACAACCTGAAGGCGGCGGTCGCCGGTGAGACGCACGAATACACCGATATGTACCCGGGCATGGCGCGCACCGCGCGCGAGGAAGCCTTCGACGAGGTCGCTGATTGGTTTGAGACGCTGGCCAAGGCCGAGCGCAGCCACGCCGGCCGCTTCCAGCGCGCCCTCGACGAGCTGAAGTAGCCTCTGCCGCGGCCGCTTGTGCAAGCGGCGGCCGCCCCTAACCGACGGCCTGCGTCCATCGGATGCAGGCCGTTCTTTATCCGGCCAGACGAGAACTGAGACGAGCGATGCGCGAAGGCAGCCTGGAAGCCCCGACCCGCCACCCGATAGCGTGGCAGGACCCGGAATTCTACGACGAGGCGAAGCTCGACGCGGAAACCCGTCGCATCTTTGATATCTGCCACGGCTGCCGCCGCTGCTTCAATCTGTGCGACAGCTTCCCCCGGTTGTTCGACCTGGTGGACGCCGCCCCTTCGGGCGAGCTGGACACGGTGGACAGCAAGGATTTCCAGCCGGTCGTCGAAGCCTGCACGCTTTGCGACATGTGCTTCCTGACCAAGTGCCCCTATGTGCCGCCGCACGAGTTCAACCTGGACTTCCCGCATCTGATGCTGCGTCACCGCGCGGTGACAGCGAAGAAGCACGGCATCCCCCGCGTGGACCGCGAGCTGGCGCAGACCGACCGCAACGGCAAGCTCGCCTCCCTCGCCCCGGCGATCGCCAACTGGGCGGGCAAGCTTGGCAATGGCGCGACCCGGCCGCTGCTGGAAAGCCGGCTCGGCCTCGATGTCAAGGCGGAGCTGCCGCAATACGTCGGCACCAGCCTGACGCTGGCCGCCCATGCCGACCGCCCCGTGGTGAACAAGGACGCCCCGGCCTTCGGCCGCCGCGCCGTGCTCTACGCCACCTGCTTCGGCAACTACAACGACCCGAAGATCGGCCTCGATGCCCGTGCCGTACTGGCGCTGAACGGTGTGGAGACGGAGGTGGTGCATCCCGGCTGCTGCGGCATGCCGCTGCTGGAACAGGGCGACCTGGCGGCGGTGGCCAAGGCAGCGGCGCAGGTCGCGACGGCGCTCGGCCCCTATATCGACGCGGGCTATGACGTGATCGCACTGGTGCCGTCCTGCGCCTTGATGCTGAAATTCGAATGGCCGCTGATCGTGCCCGCGGATGCGGCGGTGAAGAAGCTGTCGGGGGCCACCTTCGACCTCAGCGAATACGTCGTCCAAATCGCCCGCAAGGAAGGCCTGGCGCCAGGGCTGACGCCGATGGATGCCGAAGTGTCAATGCATGTCGCCTGCCATGCCCGTGCGCAGAACATGGGCCAGAAGGGCGCCGAGTTGCTGCGGCTGATCCCCGGTGCCCGCGTCAACGTGATCGAACGCTGTTCGGGCCATGGCGGCGCCTGGGGCTACAAGAAGGGGAATTTCGAGGTGGCGATGAAGGTCGGCAAGCCGGTCGCGCGCCAGGTCGCCAAGCAGGCGGGCGGCTTCGTCACCTCCGAATGCCCGCTCGCGGGCATCCATATCCGCCAGGGCGCCGCTGCCCTGGGCGAGGCCGCGGCGCAGCCAGCGCTGGTCGGCCATCCGATCCAGCTATTGGCCCGCGCCTACGGGCTTTGAGAGAGAAAGGGTTTTCGATATGTCGAACCGTCACGCCGTCACCGTCGCCGACATCCTGCCGCGCGCCGATTATGCGCGCGTGCGGCCCGAGCAGCGCCGCCGGATGGCCGCGCTGAAACGCACCCGCCGGCTGGAGGTGGGGCCGCACATCACCTTCTATTTCGAGAGCTTCGACACGATGCGCCACCAGGTCCAGGAGATGTGCTGGATCGAGAATGGCGGCCCGGAGCAGATCCCGGACGAGCTGGCCGCATATAACCCGCTGATCCCGCAGGGCGATGAGCTGGTCGCGACCTTCATGATCGAGATCGACGACCCCGATCGCCGCAAGCGTATCCTCTCCGACCTCGGCGGCATCGAGGAGAGCGCTTTCATCAAAGTGTTCGGAGAGACGGTCCCGGGCATCCCCGAGACCGACCAGGACCGCACCTCCGCCGACGGCAAGGCGAGCAGCGTGCAGTTCGTGCATTTCCGCTTCACCCCGGAACAGATCGCCCGCTTCCGCACGCCGGGGGCGGAAGTCGTGCTCGGCCTGTCGCATCCGCATTACGGCCATATGGCGGTGATGCCGGAAGCGGTCCGCGCCGCGCTGGCTGAGGATTTCGGCTGAACCGCGAGGCTTAACCGCGCCTTCATCGCCCCGCCCCTATTTTGGTCTGAGGAGGCGGCGCGGTTTGGGCCGCTGTGGGATGGGATGCCGGCGAGGCAATGGCGGGGACGCAGCAAAGGCTGAAGGCGCCAGCAGCCCGCCGGGTCAGTGACCGTGAGCGGTTCCTGACCTTTGCCCTGGCCGCCGCGGAGATCCTGGTCGAGGTCGACCCCGATGGCGATATCCTCTTTGCTGCCGGGGCGTTGCAAAGCCGCTTTGGCCATGATCCGGATGAATGGGTCGGCCGGCCCGTGCGCGCACTGGTCGCTCTCTCGGATCGCGCGGGCTTCGATCTCGCCTTCGCCACGCTACAGGCGCGGGACCGGCTGCCGCCGACCAGCTTCCGGCTGGCCGATGCTGCTGGTTCCTCCATGTCCTTCGCCGCGCTGCGGGTGCCCGCCCTCGACCGGCAGCGGCTTTGCATCACCATCGCCGCCATGCCCGCCAAGCCGCCGGAGGTCGCGGCCCCCAGCGCCTTCCGCGACATGGTGGAAGCCACCACGCGCGAAGGCACTTCGGCCACCCAGCTCGCCCTGATCGAGCTCCGCGACGGCAATTCACCGGTCACCATCGATGCCAGCCTTGCCGAGGCGCTGCGCGCCGCGCTTGCCGCCAGTATCGCACCCGATGCGGTGGCCGGCGAACTGGCGGATGGCCGCTTCGGCGTCATCGCCAGCGAACAGCCCGATCTCGAAGCGATCGGCGCCCGCCTGACCGAAGTGGCGGAAGCCGCCGGGCTCAGCGCAACCCCTGCTGCCCTGGCCATGGCCATGCACAATCAGGCACTGACGCCGTTTCAGGCGACGCGGGCGCTGCGCTATGCGCTGACCCGCTTCGCCGCCGGCGGGACCGTGGCACTGCAGACCGAAGGCTTTGGCGATGGCCTCGCCGGCTTCGTGCGCGTGGCCTGCGACCGCACCACGGCGCTGCGCCGCGCGATCGCCGACCGTCGCTTCCGCATGGCCTACCAGCCCATCGTCAGCTTGCACGATCGCGTGCCTGCCCACTGGGAAGCCCTGGTGCGGCCCGAGGCCGAGACCGAGGCTCCGTTACGCCAGCCGCAGGATTTCGTCACCTTCGCTGAGACGGTGGGGCTGTCCGAGGAGTTGGATTGGGCGGTGCTGGGTTCGGTCTGCGTTGCCGCCCGGCTGGCCGGGGGCAAGCGGCTGGCGGCCAATATTTCCGGGCTGTCCATGCAATCCCCAGCGTTCCGGGACAGGCTGCTGGGCCTGCTCGATACCGAACCCATGCTCGCCCGCCGCCTGCTGATCGAGATCACCGAGACGGCGGAGATCGAGGAGGAGGCCGAAGCGGTAAAGACCGTGGAGGCGTTGCGCGAACGCGGCGTGCCGCTCTGCATCGACGATTTCGGCGCCGGCGCCGCCGCCTTCCGCTACCTGCGAGCCTTTCGCGTGGATTACGTGAAGATCGATGGGCTTTACGTGGCACATGCCGCGCGCAGCCCGAAGGATCGCGCCATCATCGCCTCCATGGTCGAACTCGCCCGGGGGGTCGGCGCCAAGGTGGTGGCGGAACGGATCGAAACCGAGGCGGAGGCGGCCCTCATGCTGGAACTCGGCGCCGGCTACGGCCAGGGCTATCTCTTCGCCAAGCCAGGCCCGCTGCCCAGCCCTTGATGCGGGCCTGAACGACGCGTGGCGGCGGCATCGCCGAAGATGCTCAACCCCGCGACCAGACACAGGCGAAAGCAGAGTGCGTGAGCGCGAAGGCGACCGCATTCTACTCTAATTCCAGCTCCGCTCCCGGCTGCGCCAGGCGAGGGTCTGGGTGCCCCGGTGCCGGCGGCCGAGGCTGAACCAGACCAGCAGCACGCCGCCCAGGGCAAAGCCCCAGGCCGGCAGCCGGGCCCCGCTGCGCGCTGGCCCGGCGATGCCAAGGATCAACGCCAGCGCGATGCAGGCCAGACCGAGGATCAGCGGCCACCGCCAAGCGGGCAAAGGGGCGGCGGCGGCGGTCGGCGGCTTCGCGGGCGGGTTGGGCGGGAGAGGCATGGCGGGTTCTGACTGGTTTCCCAAATAGAGAAACTGAACTTTCATTGAATGTCATATCAAAGGTCGGTGCTGGCCGAAATACCTCTTTATTAGATATTTTTGGCTTTTTCTTGAATGCCTTTGCGGCGGCGGCACGCGGTCGCCGCCCGAGGCGTGGGGTCAGTCCTCCAGCAGCGCCTCCCCTTCCTGCCGCCGCGCCGCGCTGACGCGGCGGGCCAGGCCAAGCCCGACAAGGCCGAGGCCGAGCAGGGCCATCGAGGCAGGCTCAGGCACATCGGTGGCGCCACCAGCCACGACCAGGTCCCACACCGTGGTTTGACCGGGCGCCTGCATCAGCGTCCAGGTCGCGCTGCCCGCTGTCCCGCTCACCTGGCCGATATTGGCCGCGGTGATGCCGGAGAGGACCGAGGCATAGGTCCCGGCGGTCAGCACAGAATCCGCCGACAGCGCGAAGTTCATCGACCCGGTCACGGTCGAGAGCAGCAACTGCCCGTAGTTGGTCGGGGATAACAGGACCTCGGTATAGTTCGTGGCCTGCGCCGCGATGGACAGCGGCGTAGCGGTGGCCGCGCCCTGGGCATTGGTCAGGTTCACCACGGTATTGGCGATCGCCGTCGTGTTGTGGCCGACGATCGTGCCGTAGTTGATCAGGTTGGTGATGGTCCCGCCCCCGCCGATGGCCGAGGCATTGGCGAAATGGATCGAATAGATCTGGCCATAGTTCGTCAGCGTCTGGATCGTGCCGCTGCCATTCTCAATCGGGATGAACGCGGCGATCCGCCCGCCCAGGCTGTTGGTGACGCTGGTCAGTGTCCCCGCCTGGTTGGAGATGGCGGCGTAGTTCTGGCTGACGCCGATCGCGCCACTATTGCTGACGCTGGACCCGGCGGAACCGGTCTGGAAGGTAATGGTCCGGTCGCTGCCAACCATCGACCCGCTATTGGTGATGGCGACCGGCGAATAGGCCTGGATACCGTTTTTGCTGACCAGGGTGCCGCTATTGTCGATACTCGCGCTGCTGGCCGTGCTGCTGAACGAAATCGCCGGGCCGGCGCCTGAACCGCTGGTCGCCGCCGAGATCGACCCGGCATTGCTGATGCCGGTCTGATTGACGCCGCTGACGATCACTGCCGCCCCGCTGGAGACGGCGATGCTGCCGCTGCCGGTGATGGCAAGGTTGCCGCCGGTGGCCGTCAGGGCGCTGGTCTGGGCGCTGGAGACGGTCTGATCCGCCCGGGCGAGCGCCGGCGCGAGGGCCAAAAGGGCGGCGGTGCTGGCGAAAAGGCTGGTCTTCAGGGTCTGCTGGAAGGTCGTGGGTCGGCTCCGATGTTGCTGTCCGATGGCGGATGCGGGGTCTCGTTCCCCGGTGCCGAAGCGCCGAGGTGGGGTGGAAACAGAGATATCGAGGGCTGCGGGGCGGCTCACGCGCCCGGCGGGTTTGTGATGGGCGAATCTAATGCCAGGGGAAGGGCTGATAGTGCCAGGTACGCGCCTGGTGGGACCGGTACCGGCGGCCGAGGCCGAGGAGGAGGAGAAGCAGCCCCGCAAGGCCGAAGCACGCCGCCGACTGCAAGGTCTCAATGGTCCGCAGCCCGTTGACCCCCATCTTTAAAGCAAGCCCAAGGCCCAAAAGGCCCACAATCAGCAGCCAGCGCCAGCCCGGCGGCGCGCTGGGCGCGGCGGCCCATGGCCCGACCGGGCGCGCGCGCGGCAGCGGCACGCCCAATTCCGTACCACGAAACCTGATCGAAGCGGTTCTGACCATGTGCGTTGTCTCCGTCTCGGGTGGTGGGTTGCATGCGTGGCGGCTCGGTCTCCCGCGCCTCCGGTGGCGAGAATGGCGGGACACGCGACCACCACCCCGCCCAAGCGCCGGGCGGAAGAACGGGCGGATCGCACCCCTGGCGCCGCGGCCCATGCCGCGCCGTTATTTTTTTAGAGTGGTTTATGAGGTCTGGGCTGCGGGCCAGGCGGCGGCACGCGGCCGCCGCCCGGTCCGTGGGGTCAGTCTTCCAGCAGTTCGGCCGCCTCCTGGCGCCGCGCCGCGCTGACGCGGCGGGCCAGGCCAAGCCCGACAAGGCCAAGGCCGAGCAGTGCCATGGAGGCGGGTTCCGGGATGTCGGTGCTCTGGAAGCTGGTCCAAGCGCCGCCCGGCAGCAGGAACTGACCTGTCCCCTTCTGGCCGTCGCAGCAATTCTCCAGGGCATAAAGGGCCACGCTATGCGCGCCGGCGCTGAGGCTGAGGCCGCTCACGTTCAGAACAGCCGCCGAGTTCCAATCACCGTTCCAATCATCGGCATTTGTATTGAGGACCATGGCGACGCCGTCGATGAACACCGCGGCGCCGCGCCCATAATCCCCACCAAATCGGAACGACCAGGAACCGGCGTCAGCCGGCGCGACGTCGAAGGAGAACGTGATCCGGTCGGCGAGATCCTTGCGTGCCGTACCACCGGTCGCGTCGGGGTTGTTCAAGTCTTGCCACACGGCGGGGGTCCCCGATCCGTACCCCGTGGTCGGCGCGACCGCCATCAGCGCGTCGATCGTCGATTTATAGTCCGCGGCCGTCGCCAACGGCCCGTCGGCCGAATACCGCGTTTCATAGTGGACGGTGCCTGCATGGGCGGACGTAAAACCAAGGCCCGCCAGCGCGGTGGCAGTGGCGAGGAGGCCGGCTCTTGAAGTCTGGGAAGTCATGTCGTTGTCTCCGTCTTCGCGTTGGCGGGACGCGCGACCACCACCCCGCCCACGCGCTGGGCGGGAAAACGGGCGGATCGCACCCCCGGCGCCCGGCCAAGGCCGATGCTCTTTTCTGGGATTGATGAAATTTTAAGACTGCGGACCGAGCGGCGGCACGCGGCCGCCGCTCGGTCCGTGGGGTCAGTCTTCCAGCAGGGCTTCGGCGTCCTGCCGCCGTGCTGCGGCCAAACGGCGCGCGGCACCGAGACCCAGCAGGCCGAGGCCGAGCAGGGCCAAGGAGGCGGGCTCCGGGACATCGGTCGGGCCAGGACTGGACGGGAAGGTCCCCGTGGTCATGTCGAAGGTGCCGACGGCGCCCATGGTCCAAACACCCTGCGTGTTGGTGACGCTCGCCAACCCGACACCGT
>Ga0114959_10001387_pt1 | contig 21257 bp, 23 predicted proteins | sample C_130625_EF_Meta_FD_87317 | JGI IMG/M metagenome (GOLD analysis project Ga0114959, IMG submission 87317) | Freshwater microbial communities from Lake Croche, Canada to study carbon cycling - C_130625_EF_MetaG | ecosystem: Environmental > Aquatic > Freshwater > Lake | place: Lake Croche, Canada... | reverse complement strand
GGACATGGACAAAAAACTGGTGATCGGCAGTTTGTTGTTTGGTGCAGGTTGGGGCTTGGCTGGTTTTTGCCCAGGCCCGGCTTTGGTGTCGATGGCGGATGGCCAACCCAAGGCGCTGGTGTTTGTCTTGGCCATGCTGGTGGGCATGCTGTGTTTTGAGTGGATGGACCGCTTCGTCCACGCACCACGCAAAGCCAAATTCAATGCGCTTTGAACCGCGCTCCTCAAGCTAGAAGCTGAAATGGTTGACCGATGACTGCACTGCCAAGTTGGCTCCCCACTGTTCCCCTGTTGGCGTGGGGTCGTCAATACAACCGAGAAACCTTCACCAGCGACATGGTGGCGGCACTCATCGTCACCATCATGTTGATCCCGCAAAGCTTGGCCTATGCTTTGTTGGCCGGCTTGCCGCCTGAGGTGGGTTTGTACGCCAGCGTTGCGCCCTTGCTGCTCTATGCCGTGTTGGGCAGCAGCCGTGTCTTGGCGGTGGGACCTGTGGCCGTGGTGTCTTTGATGACCGCTGCGGCGGTGGCTGAACATGCAGCGGCGGGAACGCATGCTTATGGGCAAGTGGCCATCACTTTGGCGTTTTTGTCAGGCGGCATGTTGTTGATCATGGGCTTTTTGAGATTGGGTTTTTTGGCCAATTTTTTAAGTCATCCCGTGATCTCAGGCTTTATTTCGGCTTCGGGTTTGTTGATCGCCTTGAGCCAAATGAAAACCCTCATGGGTGTGAAAGCCGAGGGCCACAACTTTATAGAGCTGTTGTCTGCGCTGATGCACCAAGCTTCTCACCTGCACCTGCTCACTTGGGGCCTGGGGATCGCCGCCACGGTGTTTTTGTTCTGGGTCCGCAAGGGCTTGAAACCACTGCTCATTTCTTCAGGCCTCAAACCCAAGCTGGCCGAAGTGCTGGCCAAGGCAGGCCCCGTGGTCGCCATTGCCTTGACCACGGTGTTGGCTTGGGCACTGGACTGGCAAGGCCAAGGCATGAAATTGGTCGGCACCGTGCCGCAAGGCTTGCCACCGCTCACCGCTCCGTTATGGGATTTGGCCTTGTGGCAAGAATTATGGGTACCCGCGCTGCTGATCAGTGTGGTGGGGTTTGTTGAATCGGTATCGGTAGGCCAAACCTTGGCCGCCAAACGTCGTCAACGCATTGAACCCGACCAAGAGTTGGTGGCCTTGGGTGCCAGCAACTTGTCGGCAGCATTCACTGGCGGATTTCCCGTCACCGGAGGTTTCGCGCGCTCTGTGGTCAATTTTGATGCTGGCGCAGTCACGCCTGCCGCAGGCGTTTACACGGCGGTGGGCATCACCCTGGCTTCGCTCTTTTTAACCCCTGCGCTTTACTATCTGCCGCAGGCCACACTGGCAGCCACCATCATCGTGGCGGTGCTCTCTTTGGTTGACTTTGGCATCTTCAAATCTACTTGGCGTTTCTCCAAACTCGACTTCATCGCCGTAGCGACCACTTTGCTGGCTACCTTGTTGGTGGGCGTGGAAAGTGGTTTGGTGCTGGGTGTGGTGGTGTCATTGGCACTGTTTTTGTTCCGAGCCAGCCGCCCCCACATGGCCACCGTGGGTCTGGTGCCGGGCACCGAGCATTTCCGCAATGTGCTTCGCCACGATGTGTTGACCAGTCCCAAGCTGGTCTGCCTTCGGGTGGATGCCAGCCTGTTTTTCGCCAACGCCCGTGGCGTGGAAGACCGCATCAACGCCGAGGTGGCAGCCCATCCCGGCTTAGAGCACCTGGTGTTGCAATGTTCTGCAGTGAACGACATCGACGCCAGTGCCTTGGAAAGCCTGGAGGCGATTGCCAGCCGAATGAAAGAATCTGGGATTGCGCTGCACTTCTCGGAGATCAAAGGCCCGGTGATGGACAAACTCAACACCACTGACTTTTTGCAGCATTTGCATGGAAGGGTGTTTTTGACGAACTACCAAGCCATTCAAGCGCTCACGCCTGAGGTCATTCGGTGAGTTGGAATCGATGGCGTTTGGTGCCCCCGACAGGAATCGAACCTGTATCACTCCCTTAGGAGGGGAGAGTTCTATCCATTGAACTACGGTGGCGATGACAGACCATTTTACAGGGCGATCTTCAACACACTGAGCCGTCGGCAGCGATTAACCATCAACGCCATCAACCAGTGCCAAGTGGCCTTCCGAATGGGCTTGTCGAAGGGGCAAAATGGCTTGGTATTCAGCGCCGTGGTACCAAGATTCGGCTGCCGCGCGATTCGGGAATTCGATCACAACACGGCGAGCGCCTTGGGCTTGGCCCTCCAGCTGGGTCGAGGTACCGCCACGGATTACATAGTGACCGCCGTACTGTGCGATGGTGCCGGGCACCTTTTGTGCGTAGTGTCCATAACCCTCGGGGTTGTGAACGGTGACTTCTCCAACGATGTAGGCTTTGGTCATGGTTTTCTTTCGGACGACTTTACAAAGAACCGGGCATTCCAGAATAACGCCTATGGTGCAAAACGTCTAATTGTGCACAATGGACCATTTTGACCCACGAGGTGTACATGTCGGTTCATTCTTTGCATCCTGTCGGCTCTTCTGATCCCGTTCACCGTGCCAAAGTGCATTTGGCCGCTTCCCTGCGCATGGCGGTGACCGATGAGCTTGAAGAAGGCATTGACAATCATTTCACCATGAAGGTGCCCGGCCGCGAGGGCCAGTATTTGGTCTTACCTTTCGGCTTGCATTGGTCTGAGGCCCGGGCCAGCGACATGATCGTCTTTGACGAAGAAGGTCATACCCTCGAAGGCCATGGCGTGGTGGAATTGTCTGCGCAGTGCATCCATGCGCCGCTGCACCGCATCACCGGCACCAATGTGGTCTTGCATACGCATCAGCATTGGGCCATGGCGCTCAATATGCTCAAGGACAATCGTTTGGTCTCAGCCAGCCAGACGGCGGCATTTTTTGACGGGCAAATTGCCTATGACGACCACTACCAAGGCCTGGCCAGCTCGGTCACAGAAGGTGAGCGTTTGGCCGCATGCTTGGGCGATAAGCCGATTTTGTTCATGAAAAACCATGGTGTGGTCGTGACGGGCGATACCGTCGCGCAAGCTTACCGCCGCATGTACAAACTTGAGCGCGTCTGTCGTGCCCAGGTGATGGCCTTGTCCACCGGTCAGCCGATTGAAGTGCTCAGCCCCGAGGTGATCGCGCGCGTCAAAACGCCATCACCCGAAGACCGTCACCCCCGCGGCGAGCGCGAGCGTTTGTTCTTTGAAGCCCGCATGCGGGTGCTCGACCGCGATTTGCCTGGCTACGCGGATTGAGTCCAACACTTGATGAGCATCACTTGCTCATCATGCGCATCGCGTCTTCCAGTCCTTTGAGGGTCAGCGGGAACATGCGCTGGCTCATCAGTTGCTGGACGATGGCAATGCTTTGGCGGTATTGCCACACGCCTTGGGGTTCAGGGTTGATCCAGGCGAATTTGGGGAAGGTGTGGGTCAGGCGCTGCAGCCATTCGGCACCGGCTTCTTCGTTGTTGTATTCCACGCTGCCGCCGGTTTGCAAAATCTCATACGGACTCATGGTGGCGTCACCAATGAAGATCAGCTTGTAGTCTTTGTTGTATTTGCGCAGGATGTCCCAGGTCGGGAATTTCTCCGCGTAACGGCGTTTGTTGTTCTTCCACATGAAGTCGTACACGCAGTTGTGGAAGTAATAAAACTCCAGGTGCTTGAACTCGGCCTTGGCCGCCGAAAACAGTTCTTCGACCCGTGCAATGTGGTCGTCCATGGTGCCGCCCACGTCCATCAGCAGCAGCACTTTCACATTGTTGTGGCGCTCGGGCACCATTTTGATGTCCAGAAAACCAGCGTTGGCGGCGGTGGAGCGGATGGTGTCGGGCAAGTCCAATTCTTCGACCGATCCTTCGCGGGCGAATTTACGCAAGCGGCGCAAAGCCACTTTGATGTTGCGGGTGCCCAGCTCTTGGGTGTCGTCGTAGTCTTTGTAAGCGCGCTGTTCCCACACCTTGACCGCGCTGCGGTTGCCGCCCTTGCCGCCAATGCGCACACCCTGGGGGTTATAGCCGCCGTTGCCAAAAGGCGAGGTGCCGCCCGTGCCAATCCATTTGTTGCCACCTTCGTGGCGTTCCTTTTGCTCTTCCAGGCGTTTTTTCAGGGTCTCCATCAACTCGTCCCAGCCCATTTTGTCGATGGCCGCTTTTTGCTCGGGCGTGAGTTCTTTTTCCAGAATTTTTTGCAGCCAGTCCAGCGGCACGTCTTTGGTGAATTCGGTCAGCATTTCCACGCCTTTGAAGTAGGCGCCAAAGGCTTTGTCGAACTTGTCAAAGTGCTTCTCGTCTTTGACCATCACCGTGCGGCTCAGGTGGTAGAAGTCGTCGATGCGGCACGAATCTGCGGTTGGGCCAATCACATTGGCTTGCAAGGCCTCGAGCAGGGTCAGGTACTCGCGTACCGAGACCGGCACTTTGGCGGCGCGCAGGGTGTAGAAAAAATCGATCAACATGGGGTGGGCCTCTCAAGAGGTTCGGGGACGTTGCAGTTGGTAATCCAAATGCGTTTTCACACTGGGCCATTCGCTGGCCAGGATGCTGTAGACGCAGGTGTCGCGCAGTGCGCCTTGCGCCAAAGGGTGTTGGTTGATCTGATGGCTGCGCAAAATGCCGTCGAGCTTGGCGCCTAAGCGCTCAATCGCGCGGCGGCTTTGCTGGTTGAAAAAGTGGGTGCGAAACTCCACCGCAATGCAGTTCAGTTGCTCGAAAGCGTGGGCCAACAAGAGGCGCTTGGATTCGGTGTTCAGTGGCCCGCGTTGTACGCTGCGGCGGTACCAGGTGGAGCCAATTTCAACACGGCGGTTGGCGGCGTCGATGTTCATGTAGGTGGTCATACCCACGGCGCGGCCACTGCGGGGGTCGATGACGGCAAAAGGCGTCATGCTGCCTAGGCTTTGCAAGCCCAGTCGCCGGGCGATTTCAGCCTGCATGCTGTCGGGTTCAGGAATCGCGGTGTACCAATGCGTCCACAGATCCCCATCCTTGACGGCTTCAACCAAATCGTCATGGTGCGAGACGCTGAGCGGCTGTAAATGAACATGTTGGCCCGTGAGGGTCAGGGGGGCTGCAAAGGGCGTCATGCGAACTGGGCCTGTTCAGGGTTTGTTTTTTTGCTTGGCGCCCCAGGCTTTGGCGACCTGCAAGCCAATGCCACCGCCCAGGCTGACCAGCAAGATGGCCACCAAAGTGCCGGGCCCGTATCCGGAGGCAAAAATGTCCAAACCCAGCCAGCGCCCGATCCAATAACCGGCCAAGCTGCCGCCCAGAAAGCCAATGGCATCTGCAAAGCCTTCTTTCAAAAGGGGCTGGCGTTGCATGGCTTTAACGGTTGCGCTGGTTCATGAACACCAGCTTTTCAAACAGCGTCACGTCTTGTTCATTTTTCAGCAGCGCGCCCACCAAGGGCGGCACGCTGACTTTTTGGTCGGCACTTTGCAGCGCTTCAAGCGGAATGTCTTCGGCCACCAAGAGTTTGAGCCAGTCCAGTAACTCGCTGGTGGACGGCTTCTTTTTCAGGCCGGGCAGGTTGCGCACGTCGTAAAAAGTTTTCAGTGCGACGCCCAACAGCTCTTGCTTGAGGTGTGGAAAGTGCACCGCGACGATTTGCTTCATCGTTTCCGCTTCGGGGAACTTGATGTAGTGAAAGAAGCAACGGCGCAAAAACGCGTCAGGCAGTTCTTTTTCGTTGTTGGAGGTGATGAACACCACCGGACGGGTTTTGGCTTTGATCAGTTGGCGGGTTTCGTAGCAATAAAACTCCATGCGGTCGATTTCGCGCAGCAAGTCGTTGGGGAACTCGATGTCCGCTTTGTCGATCTCATCAATCAAAATCGCCACAGGCTCGTCTGCGGTAAAGGCCTGCCACAGCACGCCTTTGATGATGTAGTTTTCAATGTTTTTGACTTTTTCGTCACCCAACTGGCTGTCGCGCAGACGGCTCACCGCATCGTATTCGTAGAGGCCTTGCTGGGCTTTGGTGGTCGACTTGATGTGCCACTGCAAGAGTTTCAAGCCCAGTGCATCGGCCACTTCTTCGGCCAGCATGGTTTTGCCGGTGCCGGGTTCACCTTTGACCAGCAGGGGTCTTTTCAAGGTGATCGCCGCATTCACGGCCAAAGTGAGATCTTGAGTCGAGACGTAATTGTCAGTGCCTTGAAATTTCATGATGAAGTGGGTTTTGGAATCGCAAAAAATGAAGTTCTCAGGATAAACCGGATTCGGCCGATATAATCCGCAATTGATTTTTTCTCAATCTACACTGGATTGTGTTCTCAAAATGAACAAGTTGTTGACCTCTCTTTTTGTCTTGGCTGTCGCTTCTGTGACGTCCTTTTCTGTTCATTCCCAAGAACTCAAGGGTGATGCCAAAGCTGCAGAGCAAAAAATTGCGATGTGCATTGGTTGCCACGGTATCAAAGGCTATCAAGCCAGCTTCCCTGAGATTTACAAAGTTCCGATGATTTCCGGCCAAAACGCCAAGTACATCTCGTCTGCTTTGCACGCCTATCAAAAAGGTGACCGTAAGCACCCCACCATGCGCGGTATTTCGGCCAGTTTATCGGACCAAGACATGGCGGACATCGCCGCTTACTACGAGCAACATGGCAAAACTGAAGCGCCTGTGCCAGTTGCTGCAGCGCCCGATGCCAAAGTGGCTGAGTTGTTGAAAAAAGGCGCTTGTGTGTCTTGCCACGGCGACAACTTTTCCAAGCCCATCGATCCGAGCTACCCCAAAATCGCCGGTCAGCACAAAGACTATTTGTTTGTGGCCTTGAAATCATACAAAACTGAAAACATGGCCACTTGGGGTCGCGCCAATGGTGTGATGGGCGGCATAGCCAAGCAATACTCCAACAACGAATTGAAAGCTTTGGCTGGCTATGTGGGCTCGCTTGATGGCGAGTTGAAGACGGTGCCTCAGTCTAAATTCCGTTGAATTAGCTCTTGAATTGTTCACAAAAGCCCGCTGTTGCGGGCTTTTGTATTTGATGGACTTTCAATCGCGGGTGGCGTGCCGTTGCACGCAAGCGATGTAAGCCTCGCCGTCAGGCATGCGGCCTGCTTTTTGACTCTCATAGACCATGCTGCCCAGGCATTCCATGGCTTGATGGTGCGCGTCGTGCAAAGAGTTGAGTTTGTGGGTGAGCAACTCCACCGCTTGCCGAATACCCCGGGGTTGATCGATGCTGCACTGCTCACTGATGGACAGGTGCATGGACAAATGCAGAAAAGGGTTTTCTTTGTGGGGGTCAACTTTGTGCATGTTGTTCAGCGCGGCGTCCACATCGGCGAGTGCTGCATGGTATTCGGGGTGCTCACCAATCCATTGACTGACGAGCATTTCCATGGGCTCCAAGTGCGCCGGGGTTTGGGCTTTGGCGTAGACGCCGCAAAAAAATCGCCGCACATCGGCTTGGGAGGGTTGTATCAGCATAAGCCGCATTGTCGCAGGCGTGCAAATCCTGTGCGCCGTGTGCCATGCATTGAATTGCGCTGACTTTATACTTCTTCAACTTTTGACCTGAGACGACCCCCATGAATCAAGCCTTTATTTGCGATGCCATCCGAACACCTTTCGGCCGATACGGTGGTGCCTTGTCCAGCGTTCGCACCGATGATTTGGGCGCTATCCCCTTGAGGGCTTTGATGGTGCGCAATCCCAACGTGGACTGGGCTGCCGTCACCGATTTGATCTACGGTTGCGTGAACCAAGCAGGTGAAGACAATCGCAACGTGGGCCACATGAGCAGTTTGCTGGCGGGTTTGCCCATGGAGTTGCCCGGCAGCACCATCAACCGCCTGTGCGGCTCGGGCATGGACGCCATCGGAACCGCAGCGCGCGCCATCAAGGCGGGTGAAGCCAGCCTGATGATTGCCGGTGGCGTGGAAAGTATGAGCCGCGCGCCGTTTGTGATGCCCAAGGCCGAGAGCGCCTTCAGTCGCAACAACACGGTGTATGACACCACCATTGGCTGGCGCTTTATCAACAAGTTGATGAAAGAAAAATACGGCGTGGATTCGATGCCTGAGACCGCCGAGAACGTGGCGACTGATTACAAAATCGAACGAGAAGCCCAAGACCTGATGGCCTACAACAGCCAGTTGCGTGCCGTGGACGCGATCAAGGCGGGACACCTGGCCCGTGAAATTGTCGGTGTCAGTATCCCTCAGAAAAAGGGCGACGCCATTCTTGTAGAGACCGATGAACATCCCCGCGAAACCAGTCTGGAAGCCTTGGCTAAACTCAAAGGCGTGGTGCGTCCTGATGGCACCGTGACTGCAGGCAATGCGTCCGGTGTGAACGACGGCGCTTGCGCTTTGTTGTTGGCCGACGAAGCCGCGGCCGCTAAAAATGGGTTGACGCCCAAAGCCCGTGTGGTCGGTATGGCCACGGCAGGCGTTGCGCCTCGGGTCATGGGCATTGGCCCGGCGCCGGCCACACTCAAAGCACTGGCCCAGACGGGCTTGACCATCGACCATATGGATGTGATCGAGTTGAATGAAGCCTTTGCCGCGCAAGGCCTGGCGGTGATGCGCATGCTGGGCCTCAAAGACGATGACGCCCGCGTGAATGCCTGGGGTGGCGCGATTGCATTGGGTCATCCGTTGGGCGCTTCAGGCGCGCGATTGGTGACCACGGCCATCAACCGTTTGCAACAGACGGCGGGTCGGTATGCGCTGTGCACCATGTGCATCGGCGTGGGTCAAGGCATTGCATTGATCATCGAACGCGTTTAATTTTTTGATGACCTCAGGGAGATTCACAATGCGAGCAGCTTGGTACACCCACAACGGAGAAGCCAAAGATGTGCTGGTGGTAGGCGAGATGCCCCTGCCAGAGCCCGGGCCAGGCGAGGTGCGGGTGCGGCTGCACGCTTCGGGCGTCAATCCCTCGGATGTCAAATCGCGTCGTGCCCGTCCCTTGGGCGATCCGCGCATCGTGCCGCACAGTGATGGAGCCGGCGTGATTGATGCCGTGGGCGCGGGTGTGCCCGCCCACCGCTTGGGAGAGCGAGTCTGGATCTGGAACGGCCAGTGGGCCAGGCCCTTGGGTACGGCGAGTACTTACATGGCCTTGCCTTCCGAGCAGGCAGTTTTGTTGCCTGAGGGCGTGGATTTTGCGTCAGGGGCTTGCTTCGGCATCCCGGCGCTCACTGCCCTTCAGGCCGTGCATCTGTCAGGGGACTTGAAAGATCAAACCGTGCTGGTCACTGGGGCCTCTTCTGCGGTCGGCCATTACATCACGCAGTTGGTGACTTTGGCGGGAGGGCATGTGATCGGCACAGTGGGCTCGTCTCACAAGGCGACACATGCCCAGGCGGCTGGCATGAAAGATGCCATTTTCTACAAAACCGAACCGGTGGCCGAACGCGTCAAAGCGCTGACCGGCGGCAAAGGCGTGTCGGTCATCATTGACATGGATTTCGCCAGTACGGCTGAGCTGGTCAGCGCTGGCGCTTTGGCTGCCCATGGCACGGTGGTGTGTTACGGCTCCAATGCACCCCAGGTGCCTGTCAACTTCAGGGCGTTGTTGTTTGGTTCCATCACCCTGAAATTTTTCCTGGTCTATGACTTGACGGCGCAAGACCGCGCATGGGGGCTCGACCGATTGGCGGCGCTATTGAAAGCAGGTCAACTTCAACACAGCGTTGGGCCGCGGTTTTCACTTGATCAGATCGTGCAAGCGCATGAAACCGTGGAAGCTGGCCAATCCTTGGGCAATGTGGTGGTGGATTTGATTTGAACCCGGCCCCCAGCTCAATGTGCCCCCCCTGAATCATGAGCGCCAGGCCCGCTTGCCGCCGAAGGTAAAGGCATCGGCCTTTTGGTCATCCAAATGAAGCCAATCAGGCCAATGTAGATGAAGGCCGAGGCCAGAAAAATATCATCGGCTGCTCGGGTGTAGGCTTGCTGATCGATCAGGCGGTTGATTTGCAGCAGCGCTTGCGCTGGGTTCAACCCTGAGTCTTGGAGCGACGCCATGGTGACGCCAAAAACACCTTGGCCTTGAATCAACAACTCTGTCAGGTGGGCATGGTGCAAAGCGGCACGGCTGTCCCACACCGTGGTGGCAATCGATGTACCCATGGCGCCTGCGGTAATGCGGGTGAAGTTGCTCAGGCCGGCCGCTGACGGAATCCGCTCTGGTGGGATGCCGCTCAGGGTCAGCGTGGTCAAGGGGATGAAGAACATGGCCATGGCTGCGCCTTGCAGCACAGTGGGAATCAGGATGTGCATCAAATCTGTTTGCACAGTGAACTGCGAGCGCATCCACAAGACCATGGCAAAAACCATGAACGCAATGGTGGCCATGCGGCGAGGGTCCCAGACAGTGACCTTTTTGCCGATCAAAGGTGTGATCAAAATCGCCAACAAGCCCACCGGGGCCAGCGCCAAGCCCGCATTGGTGGCGGTGTAACCCATCCATTGCTGCAGCCACAAGGGCAGCAGCACCACGTTGCCAAAGAACAGTGCATAAGCCACGGACAAAGAGAAAGCACCATAGGAAAAATTGCGGCCTTTGAAAAGGCGCAAATCCACCACCGGGTGCTCTTCGGTAAGTTCCCACACCACGAACACGGCAAAGGCGACCAAGGCCACCAAGCCCAAACCGACGATGGTGCTGGACGCAAACCAATCCAGCTCCTTGCCTTTGTCCAGCATGAGCTGCAAAGCGCCCACCCATATGACCAGCAGGCTCAGTCCGATGGTGTCGATGGGTAATTTACGGATGGGTGTTTCGCGGTGCCGGTAGGTGCCCCAAGTGAGGGCGGCTGCAAACAAACCCACCGGCACATTGATGTAGAAGATCCACGGCCAAGACATGCTGTCGGTGATCCAGCCTCCGAGCAAAGGCCCGGCCACAGGCGCGACCAAGGTTGTCATGCCCCACAAGGCCAGGGCAGTACCCGCTTTGGCGCGCGGGTAACTGCTCAGTAAAAGCGTTTGCGAGAGTGGAATCATCGGCCCGGCCACGAGGCCTTGCAGCACCCGAAAGAAAACCAGCATTTCCAATGAATGCGCGAGGCCGCATAGCCAACTGGCCAACACAAACAACAACACGCTCATGGTGAACAAACGCACTGCGCCAAAGCGTTGTGTGAGCCAGCCGGTCAGGGGCACAGCAATCGCATTGGCAATCCCAAAGCTGGTGATGACCCAAGTGCCTTGACCCGGGCTCACACCCAAATCACCCGAGATGGCCGGTATCGACACATTGGCAATGGAAGAGTCCAACACGTTCATGAACGTGGCCAAGGACAAGGAAAGGGTGCCCAGCAACAGCGCGGTGCCGTGCAAAGGTGGGATCGCCGCAGGAGAATGCGCTGGGGTTGAACTCACAAACTTCAGCGCGCTGGGCGACCCATGTTGGCAGCAATGATGTGTGCGACACGTTGATCGGCCGCTTGGCTTTGAGTTTCAAAGACTGAGGTGAGGGTTGCGGGTGCCTTGCGAGGTGTGTCATTCAAGGCTTTGCCTTTGAGATCGGCGGTGTCGATGGTCACATCCATGGACAGGCCCACCCGCAAGGGGTGTTCGGCCAAGTCTTTCGGATCGATAGCGATACGCACCGGTACACGCTGAACAATTTTGATCCAGTTGCCTGTGGCGTTTTGTGCAGGCAACAAGGCAAAGGCCGCGCCGGTACCCGCACCTAAACCGATGACGGTACCGTGGTAGGTCACCTCAGTGCCGTACACATCGGCCTGCATTTCGACCGGTTGACCGATGCGGATGTTGTCAAGCTGGCTTTCTTTGAAGTTGGCATCAACCCACAATTGGTTCAGTGCCACGAGGGTCATCAAGGGCGCGCCAGCAGGTACGCGCTGCCCCAGTTGAACGCTGCGTTTGGCCACATGTCCATCTACCGGGGCAAGCAGCTCTAGGCGCTGCAATGCCACAAAGGCTTCGCGCACTTTGGCGGCGGCACGTTGCACGCTGGGGTGCACTGGCACGGTCGTGCCATCGGTTTGGGTTTGGCTGGCAGTCAATTGTTCGCGCGCTGTGGCAGCAGCCGATTGGGCTGCTGCCACAGCACTTTGGGCTGCTGCGGCTTGGGCTTGAGCGTGCTGGAATTCTTCTTTGCCGATAGCGCCACTGGCCACCAAGGGGGCGCGGCGTTGCACGTCTTGCTGTGCGCGGGCGGCTTCGGTTTGCATGCGGCCCAGATCAGCTTCACGAGTTTGAACTTGGGCTTTCAAGGTGTTGTTGTTCGCAAACAAGCTGCGCACTTCACGCACAGTTTGGGCCAGTTGGGCTTCAGCTTGGTCTAACGCAACGCGTGCATCCGCGCCGTCGAGTTGGACCAGCACTTGACCGGCTTTCACGTAGTCGGTGTCGTCAGCCCCGATGGCGACCACCGTGCCGCCCAATTGCGGTGTGATTTGCACCACATGACCCGCCACATAGGCGTTGTCGGTGTTTTGATGGTGACGGCCATGCAGCCAGTGCCAGCCGCCCCAGGCCAGGCCAGCAATGAGCACAGCGCTGGCGATCCATGTCAGGCCTCGGCGGCGGGTGGTTTTGAAATCAGAGGTGTTCAGTTCTGTCATGTGATGCTTTCGGTCAGAAAGGCGGGTGTGGACTTACTTTGAAAAGTGCACCTGCCTCAGAATTTCAGGGCTGGGCTTTGTGCATTGACGCCAGCGGGTGGGCTGATGCTGCGCTGTCTTCTCGCCAACCTCCACCCAGTGCTTTCATGAGGTTGATGCGGTTGTCAAGTTGTCGGGCTCGCAACTCAACGCGCGCCCGGCTTTGCAGCAGCACCGCGGTTTCAGCCGACAGCACGTTCAGCTGGTTACCCAGCCCCGCATCGAAACGTTGATGCGCAAGGGCATGGTTTTTTTGGGCGCTTTCCAAGGCAGCGGTTTGCAACTCGGCTTGACGCCTCAGCGATTGGTCCGAGCTGATGGCATCGGCGCTTTCTTTGACTGCTTCCAACACGGTGAAGTTGTATTGCGATACAGCCATGTCCAGCTCGGCTTGCTTGCCCGTGAGTTGCGCCTGAAGTCGTCCGCCATCGAACAGGGGCAAGCGCAGGGCTGGACTCACGCCTAGTTGGAGGCTGTCGGCATTGAATAAGCGGCTCACACCCAGAGCGTTAAATCCAATGAAGGCGCTTAAATTCAAGTTCGGATAAAACTGTGTGCGGGCCACACGCACGTCCTGGCTGGCCGCCTCGACACGCCATCGACTGGCCACAATGTCGGGGCGGCGACCCAGTAAATCTGCGCCCAAAACGGCTGGCACGGCATCGAGTTCAAGCGCATTGAATTGGGGTGAGAGTGCTGTCAGTGTCTGCGGCGCTTGTCCGCTCAAAACGGCCAGTTGATGTCGCACCAAGGTGATTTGCTCTTGCAATGCTTCAATTTGGCTTTGTGCGTCAGACACATTGCCATCGGATTGTGTTTGTTCTGTTTGTGTGTCCAAACCTGCGGCGAATCGCTGGGCGATCAAACGCTGTTGAGCTTGTCGTTGCTGCAGTGTGCGTACAGCAATGTCACTTTGCGCCACAAGTCGCGCCAGTGCCACATAGCTTTTGGCGATTTGACTTGCCAAACCAGTGGCGGCCACAGCGGCATCGGCCTGGCTCGCTTGGGCTTGATCCAGAGCAGAGGCGAGTTCAGCCGCATGTTGCCCCCACAAGTCTGGCGACCAGGAGATTGTGCCTTGCAGCGTGTCGTTGTCCCAAGTATTCCCGGCGATGGGCTTAGGGAAGAGACCATGGGCAGAAAAACGTTGGCGGGTGAAGTCTGCACCCGCATTGGCTTGCGGCAAACCCGCAGCTTGCGTCTGGCCCGCGAGCGCCTGCATGCGGCGAACCCGCAGCTGTGCAGTGGCCAGTGAGGGATTGCTTTGCAAGGCCAAGGTTATCAGATGGTTCAACTGAGGATCACCCAGACTCTCCCACCAGTTCGAAGTCAGCTCTGTGGTGCTGATGGTGGGCAATTGCAAAGTTAAAGCCGAGGTGGTCTTCAAGGCGGCGCCATTGGGTCCGGGTGAACTGCACCCCGTCAGACTGAGTGCCAAGAGAGCGCCCCAGTAAATGAACGGATGGTTGCGCACGGTAGGCATGGAAAGACTTAAATTCATCATGGAAGCTCAAATTGAAGTAGGCGGCGCAGACGCTGGAGAGGGCGAGGACTTGGACAGCTGCTTCATGGCGTTGCCATTGCCCAACATGCGTTGCAGAAGTTGAAGCAGCAAGGTCCATTCTTCGGTGGAAAAACCTTGCAAATGGCCATTGAGCACGTTGACCAGAACGCCAGGGACATGCTGGACCACGTCACGACCCGCATCGGTTAAGGACAGGTGCACCACGCGGCGATCTTGGGTCGAGCGTTCGCGACGAATCAAGCCTTTGATTTCCAGTCGGTTCAGCGAGCGTGTGAGGGCAGCCGGATCGATCGAGATATCTCGGGCCAAGCTTGCCGAGCTGATCCCTTCGCTCATCCACAATTTGAACAAGGGCACCCATTGGACATAAGTCAATTTGTATGTTGCCAGTTGCGCATCGGCTTGGGCAATGATCGAAGACAGCACCTGGTTCATCAAATACCCGACGCTTTGCTCGGGGCGGTAGTGCCCGGCTTCATAAAAAGAGGGGGAGTAATTGCTGCTCATCAACTTATTTTAATTGACTAGACAATGATTGTTCAGTCAATTAATTTTGAACTTGTAGCTCTCAAAGCTTGCTTGTCGCACGATGGACATAAATCGCTGTCAAAAACCCATAGAGTCGCATGTATGAAAATCTTCGAAACACTCCAGGATTTGGCCGCCTGCGTTGGCCAACAGGTCGCAGTCACACCATGGCTTGAAATCACGCAGGAGCAGGTGAATCTGTTTGCTCAAGCCACTGGGGACCATCAGTGGATTCACATAGATGTCGAGCGGGCCAAGGCAGGGCCGTTTGGCGCGCCAATTGCCCATGGTTTTTTGACTTTGTCATTGATTCCCCAATTTTTCCAGACAGGGATCAGCGTCAAACAAACCCGCATGGGTGTGAATTACGGTTTGAATAAAGTTCGTTTTACCTCGCCTGTGCCTGTCGGCAGCCGTTTGCGTGCGAACATGAAGTTGCTGTCCGCCACACCGATTGACAACAACGGCATGCAGTTCGCTTGGGAGGTCATGATCGAAAGAGAGGGCTCCGACAAGCCGGCATGTATTGCTGAGTCGCTGTCGCGGTCTTACCCTTGAAACTGTTGGGCTGGCGCATCTTCAAGCGAAGTGGTTTTGACGCCAGGCCTCAAACACCACGACAGCCACGGCATTGGACAAGTTCAAACTGCGTTGACCTTCGCGCATGGTCAGTTTCAGCCTGCATTCAGGCGTGAACGTCTCGCGTAATTCAGGTGCCAAACCCCGTGTTTCCGAGCCAAACACAAGCCAGTCGCCCGGCTTGAAGGCAACATCATGCACCTGGCGGATTCCTTTGGTCGTCATGGCAAACAAGCGCAGGGTATCGGGTTTCTCGGATTTTAAAAACGCCGACCAATCTGCATGCCTTTTGAGCTGTGCGTACTCGTGATAGTCCAGCCCCGCGCGGCGCATGTGTTTGTCGTCCATTGAAAAGCCTAAAGGCTCGATCAGATGCAGCATGCAGCCGGTGTTGGCCGCCAAGCGGATCACGTTGCCAGTATTCGGCGGGATTTCAGGTTCAACCAAAACAATATGAAACATAGGCTCTATTGTGAGGGACTGCGCTTTCAAGCCTGGTCGAGTTCCTTGTTTTCTGTTCGGGCAAAGACCACGGTGGTCAGATGCGCTGCACCTGCGCACAGCAATGCTTTGGCCGCCATCTGCAAAGACGCCCCTGTGGTCATGACATCGTCAACCAGCACCACATGTTGATTGCGCAATGATGCGGCTTGGAGGGGGTTGACAGCAAAAGCGTCTTTCAAATTGTGCAGTCGCTCGCGCCGCGCCAGGCCACGTTGGGTGGGTGTATCACGCAATCGCAGCAGGACATCGAATCGGGTGTGTTGCGGTGACAGGTTTTGGGCCAGCAGGAGCGATTGATTGAATCCACGTTGGGCAAGTCGTTCCAAGGACAAAGGCATAGGAATCACACACTGCGCTTGGGCCAATGCATCTTCAACACCGGGGGCGCTGTGCATCAGGCTGGCCAAAGTGCCAGACCAGCCGGGTTGTGCCAGGTATTTGTATTGCGCAATCAAATGCACCCAAGGCCATTCATAACTGACCGCTGCGAGGCCCAACTGCCACGGGGGAGGGCTGCGCAAGCAATCGCTACAACAGTGCATGCTTGAAGGGATTTTCAAGGCGCACAAGGCGCAGCGATGAACGGGTTGCGCAAAGGCGCTGATGCAGGAGTCGCACACAGGGCGGGCGGGCCAGGCCCTGCAAATGGCGCATTGGCCGGGCAGCCATGACCAGTTTCTGTCCGAGGCCAAACCTGGCATTGTCGGCGCTGAGAAAAACCTGGAAAAGCGGTGGGCAGGCATGAACTCAATATACTGCGATCTCTAGTTCAGCAACAGTTCTCAATTGTCTACTCCTCGCCCACCCACCATGGATTCAAAGGCCGCTTTGCGATGGGCCCGCCGAATGCTCAAAACTTTTGAGGGCTCTGGGACCTCGCCGTGGTTGCACGAAGAGGTGGCACGTCGGATGCAAGAAAGGCTGGCTTATATTAAGTTGCAGCCTGCGTTGTGGGTGGCTTGGGAGCCTTTGCGCAGTGGCCTGGCGGGGCTGCGCAAGATTCAAGAGCGATACGACCAAGCGCAGTGTCATGCGCTGGCCACACAGTCTGGTGAGTTGCGTCTGGCAGAGCAAGTATTGAAGCCGCAGTGGTGGCGTCTTGCCCGTTGGATTCGTCCAGTGGTCTTTTCAGAACAATTGCCCCTCCAGCCTGCGCAAATGCTTTGGGCCAACATGCTGCTGCATCAATCAGCCAACCCGCAGGCTCTGATTGCACAATGGCACCGCGCCCTGGCGGTAGATGGGTTTGTGATGTTTTCCTGTTTGGGGCCCGATACCTTGCGCGAATTGCGCTTGGCTTACGAGGCCGCTGGATGGACCCCGCCTGCGCACGAGTTCACCGATATGCACGATTGGGGGGACATGTTGGTCCAAGCTGGTTTCGCAGAGCCCGTGATGGACATGGAGCGCATGACCTTGACCTATGAATCCCCGGAACGCCTGCTCAGCGAGCTGCGTGAGTTAGGGCGAAATTTCAGCGTCCACCGATTTGGAGGTTTACGAGGCAGAGGGTGGCTCGCTCAGTTGAAATCTGTGCTGGAAACTTTGGCGCAACCAGATCATGGGGGTCGATTGGTTTTGACATTTGAAATTATTTATGGGCATGCCCTGAAACCCCAGCCCCGAGTGAAGTTGCAAGCCGTGAGCGAAATCGGTTTGGATGACATGCGTGTCATGTTGAGCCAAAATTCAAAGATCGAACGTCAGGTCTGAGAAATTTCAAAACCTCTTTGTAAGTCGGTTAAACTTCGCCCCGACAAAGCCCATAAGGGCCATAAATCAATCCAGTTGATGATCAAAAGTTGACGCATGTCAAATCCGGCATTCACCTTTGCAAAGGTTTCCGCTCAATCTGTGGATTGGAAGCTTCAAAAAAACTGTGCGCTGGCGCCAGCACAGCTCGGGTGGATTTACCTGTCCTTGTGCTGTGTTTCGCTCCTGATCGGGACCTTTTTTTGGATGCAAGGTGCCTCGTTTGTTCTCGGTTTTGCTGGTTTAGAAATCATGGCGGTCGGATTGGCTTTTTTGATTTATGCCCGCCATGCCGCGGATGGGGAGTGGATTTCTATCGAGGGTTCGCGCATCGTTGTCGAATGTGAGACCGCTGGCAAACGTGAGCGGGCTGAGTTTGAACGGCAGTGGGTTCGGATTGAGCCAATTGCCGATGATCGTAGTTTGATTGAAGTGTCGGGTCGGGGTCGTTCGGTGGAGGTGGGACGGTTTGTGCGTCCCGAACATCGCTTGATGTTGGCCCAAGAAATTCGTCGGGCATTGCGACAAGCGTGATGTCCCTGGGGTGTGACTGCATGAGCAGATGCACGACAAGGTGGTAAGTTCTACAGAGACTTGGAAGTTAGTGACGACTATGAAGAGTATTTCCAACAAATTGGCTTCGGTTCTGTGCCGCGCAGGCATTTGGACGGGGGCATGGGCAGCCACGGCCGCTTATGCGGTTAACGATCTGCCGGGCGGCCCTGCTGTCAATCAGATGAATTTGCACCCGGCCGCAACCAAAATCGCGCAAGAGCAGCACTGGTTGCATTGGATGATGATGATCATTTGCACCGTGATTTTTATTGCGGTTTTTGCGGTGATGTTTTATTCCATTTGGAAACACCGCAAGTCGCTGGGTCACAAACCTGCCAATTTTCACGAGTCCGTGACGGTGGAGATTTTGTGGACCGCAGCGCCATTTTTGATCGTGATCTTGATGTCTTTACCGGCTACCAAAGTGCTGGTGGCCTCTAAAGACACCACCAATGCAGATCTGACCGTCAAGGCCACTGGCTACCAGTGGAAATGGGGTTACGACTACATCAAAGGTGAAGGCGAAGGACTGGCCTACATCTCGACCTTGGACACCAATCAACGCGCCATGTCCAATGCAGGCAAACCTGAGGGGGATGACTATCTGTTACGCGTGGACAATCCATTGGTGGTGCCAGTCGGCAAAAAGATCCGCGTGATCACGACCGCCAACGACGTGATCCACTCTTTTGCGGTGAACTCCTTGGGCATCAAGCAAGATGCGATCCCCGGTTTTGTGCGTGACACCTGGTTCCGCGCTGAAAAAGTGGGCACCTACTATGGCCAATGCCAAGAGCTCTGCGGCAAAGAGCATGCCTACATGCCGATTCAAGTCAAGGTGTTGTCCGCAGAAGATTACAGTTTGTGGGTGGATGGCGAGAAGAAAAAGCAATCGGCCAAAGCCGATGATCCGAGCAAGGTCTGGGCTTTGGACGATTTGACCAAACGCGGTGAAAAAGTTTATGCGGCCAATTGCGCAGCTTGTCACCAAGCCACTGGCAAGGGCGCAGGCCCGATCAAGGCACTGGATGGGGCTGCGGTGGTGTTGGATGCGGACCATGCCAAGCAAATCGCGGTCTTGCTCAATGGCCAAAACAATGGCGCCATGCCTTCATGGAAAGCTTTGTCGGATACCGAAATCGCTGCGGTGATCACCTTCACCAAGAACAACTGGTCTAACAAGACCGGGCAATTGGTGCAACCGGCCGAAGTGCTGGCTGCCCGTAAATAAGTTATTGCTGTATTAAAGGAAATCAAGATGAGTGCCGTTCTCGACCATCACGATCACGCCCACGACGACCACAGCCACGCGCCCACCGGCTGGCGCCGTTGGGTCTATGCGACCAACCACAAAGACATCGGTACTTTGTACCTGTTGTTCAGCTTCAGTATGTTGATGATCGGCGGCATTTTGGCGTTGTTGATTCGCGCCGAGCTGTTTCAGCCTGGCTTGCAACTGGTCAACCCTGAGTTGTTCAACCAGTTCACCACCATGCACGGTTTGATCATGGTATTTGGCGCGATCATGCCCGCCTTTGTCGGTTTTGCGAACTGGATGATCCCCTTGCAAATCGGCGCAGCCGATATGGCTTTTGCCCGCATGAACAACTTCAGCTTTTGGCTGATGATTCCTGCAGGTCTGACGCTGGCCGGATCGTTCTTCATGCCGGGTGGCGCACCTGCAGCCGGTTGGACTTTGTACGCACCGTTGACCCTGCAAATGGGCCCTTCGATGGACGCAGGTATTTTTGCCATGCACATCTTGGGTGCTTCGTCCATCATGGGCTCGATCAACATCATCGTCACTATTTTGAACATGCGCGCACCTGGCATGACCCTGATGAAGATGCCCATGTTCGCTTGGACTTGGTTGATCACCGCCTACCTGCTGATCGCCGTGATGCCTGTTTTGGCTGGCGCGATCACCATGACTTTGACAGATCGCCACTTTGGCACCAGTTTCTTCAACCCCGCTGGCGGCGGTGACCCGGTCATGTACCAGCACATCTTTTGGTTCTTCGGTCACCCTGAGGTCTATATCATGATCTTGCCGGCCTTCGGCATCATCAGCCAGATTGTTCCGGCCTTTTCCCGTAAAAAACTCTTTGGTTACTCCTCCATGGTGTACGCCACTTCTTCGATCGCTATTTTGTCGTTCATTGTGTGGGCTCACCACATGTTCACCACCGGTATGCCGGTGACAGGCCAATTGTTCTTCATGTACGCCACGATGCTGATCGCTGTGCCTACAGCGGTGAAAATTTTCAACTGGATTGCCACCATGTGGCGCGGCTCGATGACCTTTGAAACCCCAATGTTGTTCGCGGTGGGTTTTATTTTCGTGTTCACCATGGGTGGTTTCACTGGTTTGATTTTGGCCATAGCTCCGATCGACATTCAGTTGCAAGACACCTACTACGTGGTGGCCCACTTCCACTATGTTTTGGTGGCGGGCTCCTTGTTTGCGCTGTTCGCAGGTTTTTACTACTGGTCGCCCAAATGGACCGGTGTGATGTACAACGAAGGCCGCGGCAAACTGCATTTCTGGTGGTCGCTGATTTCTTTCAACGTGACCTTCTTCCCCATGCACTTCTTGGGTCTGGCCGGTATGCCCCGTCGCTATGCGGACTATCCCATGCAGTTCGCCGATTTCAATGCCTTGGCTTCCGTCGGTGGCTTCTTCTTTGGTTTTGCACAGGTCTATTTCTTCCTGTTCATTGTTGTACCTTGCATGCGTGGTCAAGGCGTCAAAGCCGCTCAGCGGCCCTGGAACGATCCTGATGGCGCCGGTGCAGAAGGCCTGGAGTGGGAAGTGGCTTCGCCAGCGCCTTTCCATACCTTTGAGAATCCACCGAAGTTGGACATCACGGCAACACGTGTCATCGGTTGATCGAAAAGACAGCCATGACCACACCTGAACAAAAGAAAAGCAACCTGCGCATGGGCCTGATCCTTGCGTCGGTGGCTGCCGTGTTTTTCATCGGTTTCATGGCAAAAATGATTTTATTGAGCCGTTGAACGCAGGATTTTCATGAACCTGCGGAAAGAAAATACCAAAATGATGGGCAAGCTCGCTGTGATCACAGTGGGCATGTTTGCTTTTGGCTATGCCTTGATTCCGCTTTACAAACACATTTGTGAAATGACAGGCATCAACATCTTGTCTCTG
>Ga0114959_10001386_pt1 | contig 21258 bp, 25 predicted proteins | sample C_130625_EF_Meta_FD_87317 | JGI IMG/M metagenome (GOLD analysis project Ga0114959, IMG submission 87317) | Freshwater microbial communities from Lake Croche, Canada to study carbon cycling - C_130625_EF_MetaG | ecosystem: Environmental > Aquatic > Freshwater > Lake | place: Lake Croche, Canada... | reverse complement strand
TTTCAACATCTCTTTCCTCTTCAGGTAATAATTTCTTCTCCACTCCTTCAACTTCTCAGGATTGCTTTCTTTGATTTTTTCCACATAGTTCTTGGTGCGTTCTTTCACGACCTCCTTGTTGTTTTCATAATACTTCAAGTGTCGGGTGCTATTCGTGTATTTTTTCAAGTGTTCCTCCAACTCAGCAATGTGTTGAGTGAGTTTCTCTATCTTCAATTTGAGTTCGGCATTTTCTTGCTCCATTATATAGTATAATCCACCACATTTTTAAGTTTTTATGTTATAATTGTATAAATATGTCCCACAAAAGTGATCACTACAAATTAACCACCACCAGTCATTTGTTACGAGTAACGGGTCAGAGACCCCTACAGGGTATCTACCTTGAACGGCTACACCGTTCTTAGGCGTTTTAAATCGTCAAAAGTGGACTTAAGACCCACTGCACGTTGTGCGCGAGAGTTCGAACCTCTCAGTTCCCAAACGTTTCGTAAAAAATGTCCTTTTTTTACGACACCGCTGCCGCTGCCGCAGTGGCACTACAGCAGCCGTTGGATTGCTTTTACCAACAAGGAATTGGTCTCTATGTGTTTGAAATCCACCTTGTTGTCACTACCCAATCGGGCGCCTTTCTGTGTCAAATACTCTACCATGTCATGATGACGATATTCTATGGCGGCGTTCAGCATCGTGGCGCCAAACAAGGATTCGCAGTGGATATTTGCCTGGTGATTTTCCACGAGGTATTGGACCACCTTGGTGTGTCCTTCCACGGCGGCGAGGTAGGCGGGGGTCAGACCAAAGGTATTAGTAGCATCCGGAGACAAGCCTTGTTGGACAAGGTACTGGACCGTCTCCAGTTTTCCCGAGGCGGCAGCAATATGGACCAACGAATGACCCAGGTGGCACTCGGTGAATAAATTACGAGGATGGACAATTTGCTTCACGTCGTCCACGTGGCATTTTCGGATGCAGTCTTCCAATATGCAGTGGTAAGAAATGCGTTGTTTGCAGATGGGACACGGCACGGTCTGCCATTCGGTCCCGTAGTTGGCCAAATATACGTCCATGGATTTCAGGACACACGGAGCGTGAAACCGGTGTTTGCATTGCCGCAGGGCAAAGGGGGGCGTCATCGTATCTAGACATATGGGGCAGTCGTCGTCGGTCATGGTTTTACGTTCACCGTCGTCCTCGTGCTTCGGTGCGATTCAATTTTTACGATGGCGGGAACGCCCAATGCGTCCCCGAGCCAAGTGGTAATTACTCCATGATATCGGCCTCAAAACACACACCATCCACAAATGTGGTAGTTTATGTCGTTTTATCTAGGAATATATTATATTCGCAACTATGGAGTCATTACACGATATCAAGGATGGCGTTACAAAATTATTACCCAAAGAAGATATTGACCGACTTTTTCATTATCTTCCCAACGGTGCCGACGGAAATTGCTTTTTTTATGCGGTCTCTCAATCCATTTCGCCCATCTACCGCAATCTCCTCCACGGTAAACCTGGTGAAGCTGAAAGTATCCGTGCAGAACTATGCGAGTTCTACAGAAAATTTAACCGTGAAGGACAGTATCGTTCTGAAAGCTTGATGGGAAAGATTCAAACTTCATTGTATGGTGTCGGCGAGACACATACGAATGATATGTGCCGTGATAAAACATACGCCGAGGAAACCGATGTATTAGCAACGGCTCTGCATTTAGGTATAGAGATTATGGTATTTAGTCATTCCCCGGGTGACCGGAACCATTACTTTGTATCTACTTACTACAGTCCGGTACGAAAAATACGTCCTACTGTCCTTTTACGTCTCAGTGGTGAGCATTATGAGGCCATGATTCCAAAACTTGAACCCACACTTGAACCCACACTTGAACCCACATCCGTCTACTATGGTACACGCAAAGCCCGTATACCGTCACCATCCAAAGAGGTGCGTCCTCCTTCACCCAAAGGGTCATTACGTGGCACGCGCAAAACCCATACACCGTCACCAACCAAGGAGATGGTACGTCCCACGATTTTCAATCAGATATTATACAGAATACGCAAAGAAGGTGAACATACACAGTCATCCAACTGGTCATTACATGGCACGCGCAAAGCCCGTACGCCGTCACCCAAAGGGTCATTACATGGCACGCGCAAAGCCCGTACGCCGTCACCCACCGATCCTTTATTAGGTCGTACCATTCGCAAAATGTTCCCTTCCGAGACGACGGGAAAAATGGAACCTTTAATTGGGACTATTTTGCAATACGATCCTAAGAAAAAATTATATCGCGTGTATTATCCTAACGAAGATGAAGAACAACTCACCCAGAAAGAAATTGAAAATTTTTTGATATGATATTTTTGATTACCTCTTCAAAAGTCCGCGTTGAGGTCAAAGACGTCGCCTTCTATTTTCTTGTTGGCAAGGGCGTACTCGGAGACCCGGTGTTCAAAGAAATTGGTCTTCTTCTCCACGGAAATATGTTCCATCCAATCAAATGGGTTGACTGCGTTGTGAATCTTGTTGTACCCGAGCTGTAACGCCAGACGATCGGCACATACCTTGATGTATTCTACCATGGCATCCGAATTCATACCAATCATCCGGCACGGGATGGATTCCGTGATGAATTCTATTTCCACCGCGACGGCCTCCGTCATGATCTCCACGAACCGCTTCTTCGGCACCTTGCGCTTCAATTTCTTGTACAGCATCACAGCATGCTCCACGTGCAGGGCCTCGTCGCGCGAAATGTACTCGTTGGAGAGGCACAGCCCCGGCAACACGTTCTTGCGCTTGATCCAAAAAATGGCCGCAAAACTGGAGCTGAAGAAAATCCCCTCCACGATGGCAAATGCGAGCAAGCGCGTGGCGAAAGAACTGCGGCCGTCCGAAATCCATTTCCGGGCCCAGTCCGACTTCTTCTTGACACACGGGTAATGCTCCACGGCATGAAACAGCTTCATCTTCTCCTCCGGGTCCTGAATGTACGTGTCAATGGTCAAGCTGTACGTTTGCGAATGCACATTCTCCATGAAGTTTTGAAAGGCGTAAAAGGCGCGCACCTCGGGGGCCTGGATTTCGCCCATGAAACGCAGTGCGAGGTTTTCCACAATGACCCCGTCGCTCGCGGCGAAAAACGCCAACACCATTTTGATAAAATTCTGCTCGTCGTCCGATAACTTCTTCCAATCCGCCAGATCTTTGCTGAAATCAATGTCCTCTGCCTTCCAGAACGAATCCACCGACTTTTGGTAGAGTGCCCACACGTCGTCGTGACGGATGGGAAACATGACAAACCGGTTCTCGTCGGGTTGGAGCAGGGGCTCCACCTCACGTTCGCGGCGAACAGGGGTGTTTCCCTCGCCGTCTGATTTGCCAAAACTGCTGCTCCGTGGCTTCTTCTCCTCGGGACCCAGAGGGGCGTTGTTTCCGTTGTTTCCGTTGGCTCCCTCGGTCGGCCGATCTACAAAATGAACGGAAGGGGCGGCCATCGGACCCAATTCATCGGGCAGAATCAAAGAAAAGCTGGAAGGAGCAACAGGGTCGTTGTTGGACTGGGAGGCGGACATGTTGGCTAAATAATATAACCCGGCTATTTTTATGCTTTTTTGGGCGGGTGCACCTCGGCGGCACCTATCCCGAAATATTTTATGTGGATATAAGGTTACAGATGCCGTTAAAAAGACCGTCCAAATCAAGGTCGCGGGGCAAAACCCCCGGGTTCTATATACCAGTTTAGGAGGGGTATTTCACGCCGACCATCATGTACGATGCTTCTAATGTCTTTGATTTGTTTGACCCTACATCCGAGCTGGGTATGCTAGGCAACCGAACCGCGGGGCGTGGTCGTGGGCGCAAGGGAAAAAAACAGACAGAAAAGGATATTATGAAAGAGTACATGATGGATCACCCGGCAAAACCTTCTCCATGGTTGCAACAACGTAAAATATATGAAAATATGCAGTATTTGTCGGCCAATGAACGCGAACAATTTGAGAAAAAATTCACCAAGCCCAAGAACCCGAGTCAGAAGAAGCTGGCGGCCTATTTGAACGACCCCTCCCGGAAAATCGTGATTTCTACGGGGCCGGCGGGCACGGGCAAGACCCTCTTTTCTACCCAGTCGGCCATCCGGGGCCTCTTGACCGGCACCTACGATAAGATTATCTTCACCCGTCCGTCGGTCAGTGTGGACGAGGAACTGGGTTTCTTACCGGGAACTTTAGAAGAAAAAATGGCGCCCTGGATGCGTCCCCTCTACGACATTTTGCACGCCCACATTACGCCCAAGGAGACGGCGCAATTGATAGAAGACAAGGTGATTGAGATTTGCCCCCTGGGCTTCATGCGCGGCCGGACCTTCAAAAACTGCTGCATTGTGGCCGACGAAATGCAGAATTGCAGCCTGTCGCAGATGAAACTGATTCTGACGCGCATCGGCGAAAATACCCGGCTTTTTATCACGGGGGATTTAGAACAGTGTGACCGGCTGGGAGAACGCAACGGTCTGGAAGATTTCCTGGAAAAGATTCGCAAACGGCGGTCCAACAGTATTTCCAGTGTGGAATTTGAGATATGTGATGTGGAACGCGAGAATGTGGTCAAAGAAGTCTTGGAGATTTACGCCGCTGCGGAACTGGAAGCCCGGACCATGTACCAAGAACTGAGTTCTACCTCGGGATCCGAACCAGACACGGAAGAGGTCGACACGGAGAGTTCCGAGGCAGTGAAAGGTGCCAAGTAGGTGGGCAGGTCATCAAAAAATCCCGTTAATGTATATTGAAGCCGAGGTAGTAACCGATGAAATTTCCAAGCTTCTTGAAAGGTGGCGCGGCCATGCTGGAAAACACCCAAAAGGGGATCCTATACAATCGTTGGGTGTTGTACTTTGTGGTGGTGGTGACGTTTTTCAACTTGGTGACGCACGCCTTGCACGGCAATTTGGTCACCCCTTTGCTCTTCGTCTTGGTCGCTTTAGTAACCTCTTTTTTCACCAAGAACATGATCATCATCTTGGTCATGGGGGTTGGATTTGCGAATTTGTTGACCTACCAGACGCGGCGCAATCCGTGGTCTGACGAGGTCGGGACCGAGGGCAAAGACAAGGACAAGGACAAGGAAGGTATGACCGACCAGGCCGGTATGACCGACGGGGGCGATGGGGCCGACACCGAAGGCGGCGCCGAGGGCACCGAACAAGCACCTAATACCTCGGCGGACCTGGACGTGGAGAACCCCCTGGGCAAGCCGCTGCCCAATAAAAAGCAATACAAGGACCGCAAGCAGGAGTTTGACTTTATCCGCAAAAAGTACGGCGAGTTGGTGAAGATCCAAGACGAACTCATGAAGAATGTGGGGTCTTTAGAGGGTTCCATGGCCAACATGGACCACTTGGTCTCCGACGTCAAGAAGAACCTGGATTCCATCAAGGGGTCGCTGCCGTCCACCACGCCGTAGAAGGGTGCGGTGACCATGGCCATGACCGTGGCCGAATGTCCAGATGATGTATAGGATCAACCAACTACATATCATCATAGTATAGTAACTGTTCCCATGAAACCCCTAGAAAAAGGTCTCGGAATTGGGTTCGCATTGGTCATTTTAACCATCTTGGTGTATCATGTCTTTCGGGACCGGGACCAGAAAAAAGAGCAGGAGGCGGCGGCCGTGGCGGCCGCGACAGCAGTTACGCCGCCGCCGCCGCCTACCAAGATGGACTACTTGCCGGTCCAAGAAAACTTTGCCATGTTTCGCAGTAAAAGCGACGAGGACGATTGCCATTTCCTGCCGGATGCGCCGCGGTGCAAGATGGCGGCCCACGCCGCCCCCTACGGTAGCGCAGCGGCCGCGGGCCAAGAAGGGTTCACCGAAGGCATGGCATCCCTGGGCGATTTCAGTGGGTTCTTGAATATTCTCTTGGAAATGTTGTGGTTGATTGTGTACATCTTGATCACGTTGCCCGAACACATCTTGGCATTTGCTGAAGGCTCCATCTGGCTCATCTTGGCCGGATTGGATATTTTCATAGAAATCATCTATGATCTTTCGCTCACGTTTTACGATTTGATAATACTCTTTTCGGACATTACCCGGTGTGGCTTGACCTGGTCAGAGAACCTACCAACCTGCTTGCTATGGTACCTCTTGGACGTCTTCATCTACCTATTGGTCATGGTATTTATTTGGTTGCCCATCATGATTATACGCATTTTCACATTTGGCACCGTAGACGTCAACCCCATGTATCTGTTTCTTTTCGGCGTCAAAGGCTACCCCGATGTGGACCAAGGGTACATTAAAGAGGACGGTATTTTAGCTAAAATGAGCCATATGTGCTACCGGTACACCGGATACGAATTCATACATTTCCCCGATTTTATCCTGAACAAATGCTATTCGTGCGACATCGTGGGCGATCTCCTCAATTTATTTAGCGACGTAACGACCGGGGTGCTGCGGGTCATGGAATACTTCTACCGCGATGTGGGCCACGCCATCCCGCTCTTCTGGCACGCCAGTTACTTGGACATGCTGTTCAATCCCCCCGGTCCGGGGCAATTTCCCCCGGGCCCGCCCTTGGGAGGTGGGCTGGAGAAATACCAACCGCCGCCGGTGCCACCCCGTCTGGCGGGGGCCAAGGCCCCCGGGGTCAGTCACGAATGAGCCGTCTACCCCCCTTCGCACAATTGCTCTATATTGGACGTGACGGTTGACGTGAGGGCTGGCCAGTAGGTTGACGCGAAGGCTGTGCAGTAGGTTGACGAGACGGTTGTCTACTCGGTTGGGCACTCGGTTGACGCGAAGGTTGCGCACTAGGTTGATAACTCGGTTGTCTACTCGGTTGAGCAGTGGGTTGCCTCGTGGGTTGTCGTGATGGTCGTGATAATGGTTGTGTACTCGGTTGGGCAGTGGGTTGCCTCGTGGGTTGGCGCGTAGGTTGTCCGGTGGGTTGACGCGAAGGTTGTCGGGTAGGTTGACTACTCGGTTCTCGCGTAGGTTGTCCAGTGGGGTGACAAAACGGTTGACGCGTAGGCTGGGAAGACGGATACCGAGACGGTTGCGATGACGGTTGCGATGACGGTTGGCGAGACGGCTGGCGCGAAGGTTGCGATGACGGCTGGCGCGAAGGTTGCGATGACGGCTGGCGAGACGGTTGTCGTGTAGGTTGCGAAGACGGTTGTCGTGTAGGTTGCGAAGACGGCTGGCGAGACGGTTGTCGTGTAGGTTGCGAAGACGGTCTATTTATAGGTTGTCTGCTTGGCTGTCCAGTCGGATTACGACTCGGTTTTCCAGTAGGTTGTCTACTCGGTTGACCACTCGGACGTTGATTAGGTTGTCGGCTAGGCTGTCCGGTGGGCTGCGACGAAGGACGATACGACGGCTTAGCCGTCGTAGGAAACCCCGAAGGAGACACAGTAGGGCTATTGGTAGGCATTCGCGTTGGCGGGGGACGCGTAGGGCCATCCGTCGGTTTGGGGTAATTGATGGGATAAGGAAAATAATACGGGTTCGGTGGATTGACGGGCGAATGGGAACCGCGCGCATCGTCATAATTCGTGAATTCGGCGTTTACGGTTTCTCCCCCGGATTCGAATGAATTGATATCGTGCATACCGTTTTTCAATTTAGAACTTCGTCTATAAGCTATGGTTGCCTCTGTAAATATAACACCATGTATTAACAATTTTATCATAAAAAATGATTGCATATATCTAGCCGTGGTCGATAATATATACATAGATAGTATTGTCTTTATCTAAATTCACTGTATCATTTTATCGTATTATAGTTTAGTATCTGAACAATTTATATATGAATTCGTTTCGGTCACTATTTAACCCAGATAATCACGACGACGCAAATCAACATTTATTGAAGATACAAGAACCAAAGAAACGTGACAATACCATCAAAAAAAGTGTTACAATTAGAGACCCTATGACCGGTTCGTCAAATGCTTTACCTTATATTGATAATACGTTGATATTGGCGCAACCCTTCAGTTCGGTTCATCCCACAATTAAACATGCGTTTGCGGATGTATCTACCAATACAGGCGAAAAATCACCCATTTCGCACTCACAGCCGTCGCATTCTAGTAAAGCAAGAGAGAACGAGAACACCATTGTCGAAACATCTATACGCCGTATGAATGAAGAAATATCTGAATTAGAAGACCAGTCGGTGAATATTTACACCGAAGTTAAAAAAATAAGTTACATTGTTTCTCTGATGAATACGCGGCAACTTGAATTATTTTCCCGTTTAGAAAATATCGAGGATTTAATGAAACAAATCGACAAGTATTTTACGGGATGATTCTTAGACCGACTGTTCTGTTTCGTTCTCTTCCGTTCCAATTCAAATCTTCACGAGTGTAAAATGCGCGTGGCAACCAACGAAGGTATGTGTTCCTAGTAAAGTACACGGGATCAAAAAAAACGACACGTATCTGATCCTATACATGTCGTTCAGGGGGCGTCTACCGCTTCCAATTCTTGCCGCAATCCAGGCACGTAATGAAGATGGTCATTTGCTCATCCGCCGACCGCGTTGCCATTTCGTAATAAATCGTTTTCTTGGATTTGCATCGGCTGCATGTGTACATGTCGGTACTCGCCTGGATGTTGGAATTAAGCTTGGATGCGTCCCGCATCATCTTGCGCTCAATAATCTCCTTCCACTTGCCTGGGTTCATCTCGTGATGACTCATAAAGGCCACTTGTTGGGGAGCCAGTTCTCCTATACACAACTTATCCACCAGTTCAGGCTCCTTCAGATTGTGGTACACGCTACGCACCCGGTCCATGTAAATATGCACAAAGCTCGGGTTATCCCATTTTTTCACAATATTGCGCCGGTCCGCCTCGCGAATGGCGTAGTTATACACTCCCTTTTCTAAATTACCCATGAGCGTGGGATTCGGGTCCTCCGGTCCCTGCGCCCCCTCCGAGCCCTTATCTGGATGGAGGACCAACTGCACCAATTTGGCCCGTATCTTGGTACGGAATGTCTCGGGGTCGGCAATATGATAATGCATGGAGGGAGTTACCAATACAACACGTGAGGATTTTATGCACTTTTGGTGACCGTCGTCGTGGACGCGGCCGACGAATCAATTTTTTGTTGTGTAGGGGACGGAGCACGGCGCACCCCCGCAGGAAGGGGTCTATCGGGCACAAAGGTCCACGTGGGGACATCGTAATAGCACGTGTATCGGTTCGCCCGCGTATACGAAAATACCCAGGTTCCCTTCGTCTCGGAAGTTGGCAACATGCTCGTACTGGTAAACGATGGAGCGTCTCGGTTTTTGTCCACCGTTTCCATCGCCTCCTCTGGTCAATCAATTTTCTTGGTTAGCCCTCCTCGCTCGTCAAGCAAAATACTCCTCCTCCGCCAACTCGTCCTGCAGTACCGGGGTGGCATTCGGCTCTTCGCTCACCACCGTCGGTTCTTTCCGAGTCCGTTTAGAGGGTGCTTTCTTGGGTGCGGCCGCCGGCCCTCCCCCCTTCTTGGCCCGGGTTACCGGCGCCTTCTTGGGTTTCGGGGCCGGCTTCTTTTTGGGCCGTGGCCGGTCGTCGGAATCGTCGCTAAAGCTGGCCGACTCCTCGGCCTCGTCCTCCTCGTCGTCGTCGTCCTCTTCGTCGTCGTCCACAATGAAATCGTCCTTCACATACCCCTGCTTGGTGAATTTGGTCTTGGGGTCCGCCATGATACGTTTCTCCTCCTCGGTTTCCGATTCACCCGCCTCCCCCGCATCGGCCGCCGTCAAATCCTCAAACCCCCCGAACAATTTCTCATAGATGGCCTTCCAATCTTTCAACGGCAAATCGGTCACCTCGCCCCCCTCGCGCTTGTTCACCAACAAACAGCTGCCGAAAAAGAGGACATTGTCCACCGGGGGCGGGAAATCGTACTTGTTTTCTTGCCCTGCCTTGCCCTTGGTCTTGCCGTACAAATGAACTCTATAGGATCCCATACTGAATACATGATGCAACGCGAAATCGGTGGGTGTCTTGAATCCCGCCTTCTTGTACAATGTCTCCTCCTCGTAGGTCTTGGTGGTCAATGCCTTCACCGTGCCCGTGCGGTCCACGATCAAGAGGATAGGCATGTTATTCTTGGTACTGGTTATGTTATGATCCCGGCAAAGGTTTAAGCCATTTTCGGGCATTAGACCAGTGCAAACGGAAAATCTAGACGTATTGTAGACATGAATCGTACACGGCGGCATCAGAGCAGCGGCGGCCGACAAAATCGTATGAGACACACCGTGCGCTTTCGGCGAGCAAGCGGGGGGGCGATTCCCGTCTCATTGATCATCAGTACTTCCACCACCGTGGTATCCGTCTTGATCAAATATTTTGGCACGTTTATACGCTGGGCAGAAATGTCCAATAGACGCATTGATGAGTACAATACCTTGGCGAGATTGAAGGCCCATCTTTTCTCTAAATCGGAGGCCAAAGACCCGGTCAAGGCCCCGGCCAAAAAAGGTTGAATGGTTCCAGGCGTTTGAACCCACGGCCGAGTAACTGCCCATCAAGATATATGTCCCCCTCATGAATCTCTTGGTACAACTGTTGGTATATGTGGGCATCGTACTGTTGGCACACCATTTTTACCGATACGTTCAGTCCGCGTTTACCACGCCGAAACGCGTGAACCGCCATCAACTCTATGAGAAAAAATACCAAGAAATCTTGGACGAACTGCAACAGCTAAAACCGGCCGCCCGGGCGCCGCGGTCAGAGGACCCTGACCAGGGTCCGGCCCAGGGCCTGGACCCCGAACAAAAACATTACCTCAAGCAGGCCCTGATGGAAGCATTTTAGGGCCCCGGCCGGGCCGCGAACAAACATAAAGCCATCCCTCATAATGAAGGTATAGGATCATGACCCCCGAATCCATGTCATCGTTGATTGCGGCTAAACTCCGGCAGTTGCCCCCGATTGAGCTTTCCTATGAGACGTATTCCTCTCATAGGAAATCACCTAACCTGAATGAACACTACCAGGTCGGTCTTTTGATTCCTAAATCCAAGAAATACATTGCTTGGTTCACGTTTTTAGGCGAGGACGATGTGTGTATTCTGTTGGAACTCAATAGGGAAAAACAGGTGGTCAGTCATCGGGTCGTCCACGCCGAATTTGACGCGGAGTCTCCTCACCTCGCTTTAGGCACTTTTTTATACGGTTCACTGGTCCACGAGAATTACACCCTACCTGAGGCGGCCTCTCCCCGGATGCTTTTTGTGGTGGAAGATATCCTCATCTACCAATCGGTTTCTTTGCGGAAACTCTGCTACGGGGACTGTTTAGGCATCTTGCATGAATTGCTTTGTAGACCCGGGTACTTGCACGGTGGCGCCGGTAGCGACCTTTTCCCGGAACCCGCCGACTTGCCCCGCATCGGGTTCGTCTTACCGGTCTTGTTTCCGAGAGGGGGGTCGGTAGCGGCAGCGGTGGAAACCGCCGGGTACCCCGTACACCATATCCAATACCGTTCGTTGACCCATCAAGTACCTTATATCAATCAACCCTTGGGCGCGGCCGACTCGGAACTGGGCCCGACCCCGACCCCTCCCGTTCCTTGCCCACCTTCTGTGCGACCACTGCCGCCACGTGGCGCCGGACCGTACAAGGAACCGATGGGCAAGGAACGGGCCGTGTTTCAGGTGACGGCCGAACTCGCGTCCGACATGTACGTATTGGACCATCTCACGGGCCAATATGTGACCGACGTTGCCTATATTCCGAATTACAAGACCAGTGTGTTTATGAATTCTCTGTTTCGGAATATCAAAGAAAACCGGTGTTTAGACGCTACGGAAGAGAGCGACGATGAGGACGATTTCCTGGACATTCGCGCGGACAAGTACGTGGACACCCGCCGTCAACTCAACATGGAGTGTGTCTACCATAGAAAGTTCCGACGCTGGATTCCGTTGCGCGTGGTGTCTTGACGCAAGCGGGATGAGCTAAATTCGCGGGCTATATTATAACGGTATTCCGAGCCATGTACTTTCAAAATTATTTTGTGGAATTCTTCGGGACCATGTTCTTCGTGTACATTATTTTAGCCACCGGCAACCCCCTGGCCATCGGGGCGGCCTTGGCGCTGGTGGTGCTGTTGACGCGCAACATCTCGGGGGGCTTCGTGAATCCTGTGACGACCCTGGTGATGTCCTCGGCGGGTCAGTTGCCGTCGTCGGAGGTGATTCCTTACTGTTTAGCCCAGGTGTTTGGAGGGCTGATTGCCCTGGAGATTTACAAGCATGTGAATGCGTACAACGGGGGACCGACGCTGGCCCCGTCGGGTGGTCACGCCAAGAAGTAAACCCGTTCTTACCGACATAAACGGTTCGTGTTATCTGTTATTTAGTAGAGATACCATGAACGATTTCGCCATTGGTCTCAATTTCCCGCCGGACCGTAACAACTATGTGATGGAAGGCATCTTCACGGATGGCGTCGAAGTGTCGTGGTCGGGGCGGTTTGAACCGTTTGGTATCCGGGCCTACATGTGCCACCCTACCGTGTTCCGCGACACCCTTCAACCGGTGTCGCTGAATCACGGCGACATGATGCTGTTCTTGGTCGGCCGGATTTTCAACTTGGACGACCTGTGGAATTCGTACAACCCCGACCGTGCCAAGAACGGTACCGCCGGATCTACCGCTGGCGCTGGTGCTTCCGCTGGTGCTTCCGCTGGTGCTTCCGCTGGTGCTTCCGCTGGTGCTTCCGCTGGTGCTGATCCCACCGCTACCGAAACGTCTAAATTGGTCCTCCTCTTCAAATTATACCGTACCTACGGGATAGACTATCTCTTGCAGTTGCTGGACGGGGTCTTTACCATGGTTCTGGTGGATCAACGCGTGGACCAAGATCAGACGCGCATGTACGTGGTGAGCGATTCCATGGGGGCCCTTCCGCTCTACGTGTCGGTTCACTACCAATCCGAGGGAGACATGTACATGTTTTCCACCCAACGGATGGTGGGTCTGGGGGAAAATACCGCGATGATGCCGATGGGCATATACCAGATGTATACGCTGCCGCACATCATCCGGGCCAAATGGGTACTGAGTGACACCCACCAGTACCACCATTTAGGACGAAGCGGGGGGTTTCCGGTCCTGCCCGACCCCGCCACGGGGGGGATTACCAACAACGAGCGCGACACCATCCGAAACATGCTCCTATACCGTCTTCAGGTGGGGATTGAAAAGCGCCTCGCGTCGCAGCCGAAACTGACGCAAGTGATATGCATGGGCCTGGCCGAACTACCGGACGATCCGGAATTTTATCTGCTGTGTCGGGTACTGACCGACATTTGTTCGCGGCGCAATCTGGTCCTGACTTGCCATATTCCGATGCCGACGGTTGTCCGACCCGATGACCCCCCATTGGGCGATTCCGACCATTGGGCCCGCCTGACCCGCGAACTGTGCGATTGTACGCGGGGGACCACCCAAGTCTTCATGTCGTCGTTCATCATGAACAACGAAAAGGCCATTGTGTCCTACGTCTCGCAACAGAAGGACCGAGAGTATTCGCATCCGTGTATCCAGTATGATTATGAATTTCGGAATGAGGTGGAGTACCTTGCCGAAAGACAGTTGATTCCGTACATTGTGGAACCCATGAAACGGCACGATATCTTGGTGGAATTCCCCCTGTTGGAGGCGTCATGGCTGGACCTGTACTTGTCTCTGGGGGCCAAATTCCGGTTTGATTGTACCATGGAAACGCTGTTGACCGTGGATGCCGCCTTATGAGGGGAGCGGGCAATTGGTCTCGGTAAATGTCCAAACACAACATATAGTTGCGTGATCCCCTCTTAGACGCTACGGTCATGTCCAATATTTTACTCATTGATGAGCAAGAAGCCACGGGCAAAATCAACATTGACGATTTGTACGAGACTAACATGCGACGGGACCAGCGGCAACTGTCTCTCTTTAACAAAATCCTGAACCGAGTGCACAAGCGCATCAACACCACCTCCCGTCTGAAACGCAACGAGAAATTCGTCTGGTTTACGGTGCCGGAATTTCTGTTCGGCGAACCGACCTACGACCAAGGCGACTGCATTGCGTTTTTGGTGGCCAAGTTGGTGGACAACGGGTTCCGGGTCCAGTACATGCACCCCCATACGCTGTTTATTGGGTGGGAACACTGGGTACCGTCGTATGTACGCAACGAAATCAAGCGCAAGACGGGCAAAATCATCAACGAAAAAGGTCAAGTGGTCGGCGACACCAAGGCGGACCCCGACGCTAACGGAGCGGCGGACCCCACGGCGGCTATCATGAATACGGGCCCGGGGGCAGGCCCTGGTCATGGGGCTGGACCGGCGGCCAAACAATACACCCCGATTGACAATTACAAACCAGCGGGGATCGTGTACAATCCGGAAATTTTTGAAAAACTGGAAAAGAAGATTACCCTCCACCGATAAGGCGATAGTCAACCCCCGCGGTAAGACGTCAGTCACCCCCCGCGGTAAGACGTCAGTCAACCCCCTGTGTTAAGGCGGTCGGCAGCCAACCCCCTTGCGGACAACCCGGACATTTTCATTGTCCGAGTTGTACAAATGAATGTATGTGATCCATCCGGAACGCGTAGCGAAACGCGTACGGAACCGCGCGCCCCGATAAAACATTTGGTGCTGTCCAGCGGCGTCATTTACGGATTCACCTTTTACGGTCTGTTGAAACGTCTGCACCAAGCGTCGTGGTTCAACATGCACGACATTGAGACGATTCACTCAACCTCGGCTGGTACCATCATCGGCACCATTCTCTCCGTGTGGTGCATCCAAGAGGGTTCGGAAACCCATGGCCCGGCGAAAGGAACAAAGGTCTACGACTGGGCGACCTTGGATAATTACTTGGTGGGCCGACCCTGGCACACGGTCTTTCATTTTTCGCTGGATACGGTACTTCAGACCTACCAAAACTGCGGCATGTTCACGGTGAAAGCCATAGAGGACATGTTGCGTCCGGTTTTTGCCGCGCGCGACCTGGACCTGGACACCCTCACCATGCGGGAATTTTATGAACTGACGGGCATAGAACACCATTTTTTCACGGTCAATTTGACCCATTTTCAGACGGTGGATTTGTCACATCATACGCACCCGGAATGGCGGGTCCTGGATGCGGTCTATGCGTCGGCATGCGCCCCGGTCCTGTTTGCGCCGTACCAGTCGCCGCAGGACCACAGTTGGTACGTGGACGGCGCCTTCTTGGTCAATTATCCGATAGAACCCTGCTTGACATGGTGCGACGCCCACCAGCGCCCCCGGAACACCGTACTGGGCATCAATATCTGTATGAATTTTGATGCCTCGGGGCAGGATACATCGTCCCCCCGTCCCGGAATGACCTTGTTGGAATATTTTAATCTCCTGACCAAAAATATTCTGAATAAGATTTGTCATAATCCCGTTACCCTGGACCCGAGCAACAACGTCGTACCTTGGGAAGTCCATATCCACCCTTATACCCGCATGAATGATTTCGTGACGGTGTGCTACTCCAAAGACGAACGACAAAGGCTCATAGATTTAGGCGCCGAACACGCCGAACAACTTATGGCGCGGTCCGACCACCCTTTTACAACTTGTTCATGAAATCGTCCAGATTGGTGGCGTTGATCTTGGCGTCAAATTCCACCTGGGTACCGTTCTGCACGAAAATCAGGGTCGGATAGTGTTGGATATTGTACCGCTTGACGGCCTCCTTCACCTCCGGGTCGTCGGTGTTGGTGCAGTTGATGCCGGTGCTGCCCCCCACGCACGTCACCGTGTATCCCCGAATGACCTGCTGGTCGTACTTTTGCACAAACGCTTGCCAGTCGGGTTTGGCCTTCACGCAGTGCGGGCACCAATCCACGTTGAAGAACATGACATCCAGGGTGCCATTGTCAAACGTATTCATGGTACCCGCGACCCCGTTACCGGCGGCACCCCCCGACGAGGGGGCGTTGGCCACGTTGGCCTTCTTTTTATCTAAAGCGGACTGGTTGTACTGATAATACGCGTAAATTCCCACGCCAATGAAGAGCAGCAAAAGCACGACCACGACGATTTTAGACGCCGCACCGCCCTGCTGCATGGCATTCAACATTCCTCCCAACATTTTTCCTCGCGATCTAGCCATGTCTCAACGAATGTCTCTATACCTTCTAGACAGAATTTCGTTGTCGTCTCCGCTATCTCCGCCGTCCCCGCCGTCCCCGCCGTCCCCGCCGCCGTAGCCAAAGACATGTATAGGATCCTAAGCCGGCCGAATTTCCAAGACGCATTTTTGTTTCCGACCGTTGTAGGGGATGACGCACCCGGTTTCCCCGGCCACCCCGCCGGTCGTCGCCCCCGTGGAACACCGGGCCCGGAAGTTTTCGTAGGTGTCTCGTACGTCTTGGTACGTCAAGGCCGATTTTTTCCCCAGCATGGTATTGACCACCTCGTGCAAATCGTAGATATACCGAGAAAAGGTGTCACGGGAGGCCATGTGTTTTTGTTCTAAAGGAAGTCGGGCAAAGTTCTTTACCAAGTTTTTCCGGCATTTCCCGCAGGGCAACACGTGGCGCAAATTTAGAACAAACGCACGGTAACGCCGTTTTTCCGTGGCGGTCGGCTCCACGGGGTAATTGAAACTGATACAATGAAGCATATGCCAGGTAGGTGGACCCCATATAGCAGTCATCATACCATTGTTGGAATGGTAGTCGTCGCGGTGGTAGTTGCGCCGGGTCCTTCCCTGAGTCTTTCCCTGAGTCCTTCCCGGGGTCGTTCCTGCCATGATGCGTGGATCCACGACGATGGAACTGCCGCCGCCCCGTTGATAAATCTTCTTGGTACGACGTTTATGAACTCTTGGACTATCCACCCGCATGATGATTGGTGCTCCTATACAATGTGGATATTTAGTTTATCGGTTTACAGTATAGGCGGAGAGGGTCTTTACCAATGCAAACAGGGACCACCATGACTCCGAAGAACCAGGCGAATAAAAAACCCGGGGGGGAACCGCAACCCGGCGAAAAGCGCACCGTAAGGTTCAATCTGGATGACACAAAAGGTGATTTTCGTGAAGGATACGCTAGTAACGACACAGCAGCAGGAGACGAACGCATCCCCTTCTGGACCACCAACCCCAATGTCCTGTTGGACAGCCGCACCATGCTGGAATTTTACCCCGTGGATTCCATGTCCTTTACCCAAAAACTCAACGCCCTGACCCGCGCCGTCTTGGTCATTCTGCTCATTGCCATTTTTATCACGCAACATCCCGTCCGCATCCTGTTCATCGGCATCCTGTGCCTGACCAGCATCTGGGGCATGTACGAATATTATCGGCCCAGGTGGGAAGAAGGGCTGGCGAACCCCGACCCCGACGACGCCGCCGGTTTAGACGTTTTGCCGGCGGCGGGCGCCGAAGGCGCCACCCTCGGCGGCCTCCCGGTGTACCAACAACCCACCCCCGAAAACCCCTTTAGTAATGTTCTAGTTTCTGATTACGACAATAACCCCCATAAATTGCCCGCGCCCCCCGCCTCCAACCCCACCGTCCAAGAACTCATCACCCAGAACGTGGTCCGGTCGGTGCAACAGGCCAACCCCACCCAACCCGACATCAGCGAGAAACTCTTCCGCGATCTCAACGAACAGCTCACCTTTGAGCAGTCCATGCGCCCGTTTGTCTCCAACCCGGCCACGACCATTCCCAACGACCAAGGCGCCTTTGCCCAGTTTTGTTACGGGGACATGATTTCCTGCAAGGAAGGCAACATGTTCGCCTGTGGCCGCAACACCAACCACTATACGAATTACTGAGAGGGGGTCCAAGGAAATGTATAGGATCCACCCGGGCAACTTGCCTGTGTGCTTTTTTCGTGCCCCACATATATAGAGTGGTTCACCAACATGCAATATTCAGATTATTATTTCAATCAAAATGACCGTATTGGCGCGGACCGAGTGGACAATACCCAACAGAACTTGCAAAATACCCGGTTCGCCAACCACATGTTGGCCAACTACTTCAGCGAGAGCATCACGTCGGCCGAAATCCAGTTTGCCACGTCGCAGCCCACGATGATTCTGAGCGGCACGGCCAACGGTGACGGTCTGAACGGACAGGTGGTGGATTACGATTCCCAGCTTCTGATCCGCACGGAGCAGTCCCGGCCTTTAGAGAAACTGTCGCTGAATTCGCGACCCTTTGTCACCATCCCCTATTTAGGCAGAGGGACGTGCAACCCCGACACGGAGTCCCAGTTGCTGCAGGGCGAGTCGGTGTTTGAGAAGAAGGGCGTCTCTACCATCATGGACAAGAGCTTCATGGATTACACGCTGTACCCGGTGGACGACCACATGCGCAAGCACATGGATACGGCCGCGCACGTGGACCCCGAGGCTACTGCGTTAGAGGGCTGGGTGCGTGGCGGCGTCCAGACCCGGGCCATGGGTTCAGCGTAGACAGATATGCTTCGCCCACCGTGGCCCGTTTAGGGCCGGTTCGGCGTAAAATCTCGGGAGTGTATATAGAATCATGTCTCCTTTGGCTGGTGCTCCGTTTTCGGGTGGAAAGTCGCGTCGTCGGGAATCCAAGAAGGGTGGTAAGAGCGCTCGCAAGAGTGCGCGTAAGAGTGCGCGCCGCACGCAGCGCAAGGGCGGCCGCAAGGCTAAGAAGAACTAAAAACCATATACAGTGATCATCATATACGTTAGTTAGTATATGACGATGACGACGACCCGGCGGCCCTACCCGCGTTCCCTTCAGGTGCATTACACCAACGACCAGCAGTACCGCGAATGTCTGCGGGTCGTTTCAGGGGGCGAATCTCTGGGTATCGTCCCCCATGGTACCGAGGGCGTGGACGAGGTCACGCGCGACGAATGGGATTTTGATGCGGACGCCATGACGGCCCTCCTAGATACTGTATATGATGCTACCTGCAAGGTTCCCGCGTTCCAGACCCTGTATCTGCGGGCGGCAGCGACCATGATGTCCAATGACCCCCAAATCGGCTTGGCGGTGCTGTTTTCTTACGACTATTTTTCGCTGTTTCATGCCTGCGTATGTGAATTGCTGAACGGAGGTAGTCAAAGCATGGCCATGACGGTCTTGGAACAGAAATTGACGCCGTGGCGGGCGTAAAGGTGGTTATTCCCAGATAAAGTCCCCCGGGCAGGGACCATTGTAGGACCAATGCAAACAGTTGCTATTCTTGGTTGAACAACGTCATGGGCGCGATGGGCTTTATGGGTTACCGTCGGCGTCGGTGAATCCCGTATCAATTTAGATAACATTCTCACCATCCACCCTTTGTCCATTCTCTCTTCGCGTAAAAAATATTGGGATTATATATAATAAATCGTCCGATTACTCCATCCTATGTCCTCCAACCGTAGAAAAGCCATGGTAATCACCGACCCCGACAGTCCCGCGGGCCAAGCCGCCCGGTCCGCGGCCATGGTCCATGATTTTGCCGAACAACGGACCCAGGACCGTAGGACCGGGGACCGTGATGCCGGTGTGGTGGGCTACGATATCATCTATGAGGACATGCACAAGGCCAATCATATGAAGAACATGGTCCCGCGTAGTGTGGATGGCGGACGCCGGCGCACCCGCCGGGCCAAGAAGACCAAGAAGGCCAAGAAGGCCAAGACCTTGCGCCGTAAGTAGACCCCACCCGGACCCTATAACCCATATAGACCCGTCATGATAGGATACATCAGTTATCGTACCATGTCCACCCCCGTCATCCACCAATATCTGAATAAATACTTTTCTATTTCAAACCGTCATACCGTTTGAATAATTATACCTTGACACCGCGGCACACATAAGAGCACCATTGCAGGCGTAATTATAGATGTAGAATATATACAATGTCGGCCCCAGGCAAGTCTAGATTGAAAAAACGTATTCAAGACGCCACGGCACGCATGGAATATGAGAACGCGGTCCAGGGGTTGAAATGTCCATGGCTTGGAAGCGTTAAAGATTTGCCCACTATTCCGGGCAATCAATTGAAATCAGGTTCATTGTATATTTACTATTGCCCGAGGTGCCTTTCTTCGGAAGACTTTACGTTTGCAGGGTACATTTTAGGGAGAGTGACAAATTTCACAGATAAAGTAGTCATTCATAATTTATGGCAAAGACGATACCGAAGTTCAAACTACCCACCAGGCCCGCCAAAATGGAAAAGCATTGATACAGGAATAAGCCCGATTGAACGGACAATAGATGCAGACTATATTGACCATTATGATTTTTTTGATCTGACTTCTCTTGGGCCAACCCAATACGAACTATTGGACAAATACATTGAAACCAAGGATCCTGAAACAATCTGCAAGATGTACAAGGAACTTGCAACCGTCCATGAACAAGTCAAACATACATTATCCAAAAGTAATCCGCAGGCATTTCAAACGGACGGGACATTGAAACATATATTTGACTATGTGGGAGGAAAGCGTTCCACCAAGGGTCGGCGGAAAACATCCACAACCGGATTGCCTGTAAAGAATCGTACACAACGTAAAAATAGGAGGGCATATGTGAATTGCTGAACGGAGGTAGTCAAAGCATGGCCATGACGGTCTTGGAACAGAAATTGACGCCGCGGCGGGCGTAAAGGGGTTATTCCCAGATAAAGTCCCCCGGCAGGGACCATTGTAGGATCAATTTGCCCGTCTTGCCTTGGTAGGTAAACGCATACTCATGCTTGATGGCCAATGCAAACAGTTGCGATTCTTGGTTGAACGACGTCATGGGCTTCATGGGCTGGGGACGTGTAATATCCGTCAGCACAAATCCGTCGGGTACATGGATGCACTTGTCCTCCGCGTCCACAAAAGACAACACGGCGGCAAACGGGTTGCCACTCATATACAGTTTCATCCAACAGTTGTCATTCAAGGGCGTCTTGCGGTACCGGTACCGGTCGGTACCGACCGGTTGTTGGAAAGAAAAAGGGGCGTTTGTCGCGGGTTCGGACATTTACTTGTAGCATACATAAGATTTTATATGTTTGTGTACACCGAATAACATTTATGGGTGTAAAAATTGATTGGTATGTACAAGCAAGGTACATGCCATATTATAAAAGCCCATCATGTTTTCTTACGACTATTTTTCGCTGTTTCATGCCTGCGTATGTGAATTGCTGAACGGAGGTAGTCAAAGCATGGCCATGACGGTCTTGGAACAGAAAT
>Ga0114959_10001384_pt1 | contig 21260 bp, 18 predicted proteins | sample C_130625_EF_Meta_FD_87317 | JGI IMG/M metagenome (GOLD analysis project Ga0114959, IMG submission 87317) | Freshwater microbial communities from Lake Croche, Canada to study carbon cycling - C_130625_EF_MetaG | ecosystem: Environmental > Aquatic > Freshwater > Lake | place: Lake Croche, Canada... | reverse complement strand
CCGTCGCCGCCCTGGGCGGTCTTGTTCCGGTCGTGGCGGCGGTGCGTGATGGATTCAGCGCCATCGCAGCCAGCTCGCGGCCGGTCTCACTCGATGGCACCTCGGCAGCTGTGCTGCACACATCTGCCCTTGGCCCCACTCTTGCGATTGTGGGGTTGCTGGTGACGGCAACGGGCGGTGTCGTCGCCGCCCTAGCGCCATTGCAAGGGGCGGGGCTCGGTGAACGATTTGATCGAGCGCAGTCATCATCGAGCTCTGGTTCGCGCATTGATGACCAGGCCAATCAGGCATCGGCCGCACCAGAAGCCGACAATCCGGCGACGATGTGGTCAGCCCTAGACCGCGGAGAAGATCCGACCCGACCCACCACCTAACAGGCCAGTGGGCCCGCGGATGTGGGAACATCGGTACATGAGTGAAAAGCATGTCGATAACCATGGGCAGACCCCGGCAGCCTGGACCGCCGTCATCATCATGATTTTCGCCTTCTTTGTGGGCGGATTAGGTCTGGTTCTTGGCCAGGCGTGGATGTTCTGGGCCTCTTTTGGCATCTTCGTTCTTGGGGCAATCGTTGGCAAAGTGATGCAGACGGCCGGGTATGGCGCGATCGCCAAGCCCACCTCCGCCTCCTCGCAGAACTAAATCCTGATCAACTCCGAACGCTGGCGCGGGCCAAATGAGATCTGCTCGGCGACAATTCGTGGAATCCTGATGTGGTGAATGAATCTGCCAAAGGCTTAGTGCTCGTCGTTGAAGATGAGAAGCCCATTTCTGACCTGCTTCGCCTTTATCTGAGTCGTGAAGGCTTTGGTGTGCACGTTGCGGCTGATGGTCGCAGCGGACTAAGCGCGGCTCGCACACTGCATCCGGTGGCGATCATCCTCGACGTGGGCCTGCCCGAGATGGATGGCACGCAGGTGTGTCGCGAGTTGCGCGGTGGAGGCGACTGGACTCCAGTCATCTTCTGTACCGCGCGCGACGACGAAATCGATCGAGTGCTCGGTCTTGAAATGGGCGGCGACGATTACGTCACGAAGCCCTTTTCGCCGCGTGAACTCGTGGCCCGAGTCAAGTCGGTCGTGCGCCGTGCCAATTCGGCCGCGACTGAAGGCGGTCTATTGACCCTTGGCCGGGTCACCCTCGATCGCGACGCCCGTCGGGTTCTGGTTGATGATGAAGAAATTGTTTTCACGGCAACCGAATTCGATTTGCTCGCCCATCTGATGTCGCGGCCCGGACGCATCCTGACCCGCGAGCAACTTCTTAGCGAAGTGTGGGGATACGCAGCGGTCGTCGGTACCCGTACCGTCGATGTTCACGTGGCTCAGGTGCGGTCGAAGTTGGGCGATGCGAGTCCTATTCGCACCGTGCGCGGAGTTGGCTATGGCGCCGAGGAACCGTCAGGTCTCGGAGTGGATGATCTCGAGTGAGTGACGGAGCAGCGGTTCCGCCAGCACTGCCTGAAGTTGTTGTTCAACCTGGCAACCGGGCTCGACTCTCGCTGACTACTCGTACGGGGCTACTGGCTGCCGGAGTGGCTGTACTCACCGTGTTAATTGCCGCATTGGTGGCGTATCCGATTGTGCGTCAGGCAGCACAGGTGCAGGCCCAGTCTTTGCTCGCTCAACAGGCCGATGTGATTGCCGGTTTGCTCGCGCGCGGTCCAGAGAATGAGCCGGTTGGCGAAGGTGGGCTCGCCGATGAGTTGCGGGCCCTTGAGGTGCAAGGCATTCGCGGCTACATCGTTCGTCGTGGCGATCGAGGGCAACCGCCGATCACCCAGGCTGATATTCAGGCGGTAACCACGGGTAAAACCGTGTCTCAAACCGTCGATGGGCCAGCCGGATCGATCTTCATCGAAGGACGCCCAATCCACCGCGGTGAAGGTGTCGTTCTGGTGCAAGAGGCGGTGGTCGCGACAGCCTCAACGTCGGCTCTGCTTAAGCGCCTACTGCTGGCTCTGATTTTGGGGTTGCTGCTGTCGGTGCTGGTGGGTTGGCTGGCGTCTCGGCGCGTTACAAAATCGCTTCGCGAGGCAGCGACCGCGGCAGAGCAATTAAGTGCCGGCCAGCGAAGTCTGCGGTTGCAACCTCAAGGCCCGGCTGAAGTTGCTGACATCGCAGAGTCACTCAATCGGCTTGCTGCCGCTCTTGCAGTGAGTGAAAATCGGCAGCGGTCATTCCTCATGTCGGTGTCGCATGAATTGCGCACGCCTCTGACCGCGGTGAAGGGTTATGCCGAGGCACTCGCCGACGGGGTGATTGAACCCGAGGATGTCGCCCGCACTGGCGCGATTGTCGTGGCTGAGGCTGATCGACTTGAACGATTGGTCACCGATCTTCTTGACCTCAGTCGGGCCGGCCAAGTTGATCTACGCCTAAATCTGACCACTGTTGACCTCACCGAATTTGCTCAGGCGGCAGGTCAGGTCTGGGCCGACCGATGCAAGCGCGAAGATGTGCCGTTTCGGTTAGAGCAGCCAGATCATCCGGTCGTGGTTGTTACCGATCCGCTTCGGCTTCGCCAAATCGTTGACAACCTGGCTGAGAATGCGCTTCGGGTTACGCCCGCGGGCCGGCCCATTGTCTTAGCGGTTCGTGAAGAGGGCGACCGAGTGGCGGTTGAAATCCGCGATGGCGGCCCGGGGCTTTCCGATGATGATCTGGCCGTTGCCTTTGTGCCAGAGGAGCTGCACTCGCGGTACCGAGGTGTTCGTAAAGTTGGTACCGGGCTCGGGCTTGCTTTGGTCGGAAGCCTGGCCACCCGGCTCGGTGCTACAGCGCAGGCCGGTCATGCTCCCGAGGGCGGGGCCATGTTCACGGTTCGCCTTCCGCGCGGGGTTCCTTTTGTCGAGCCGGCGCGTACTCTGGATTCGTGACCGCCGTTCAGACTGCGCCAGCCGCGTCAGCCGTGTCGCGTCGAGCGCGCCTGCAGCCCCCAATCATCGTGGCTGCAGCGGCCCTCGGTGGCTGCGTTCTGGTCAGTTTGGTTGATCCGAATGAACCCGGGCACTATCCAACGTGCCCAACGAAGGCACTGACCGGGTTCGACTGCCCGTTCTGTGGCGGCATGCGCTGTGCGCGATCGCTGGTGCGAGGCGACCTTGCTGGCGCGCTTGATCACAACGCGTTAATCGTGGTGCTGGCCCCGCTTGCTGTGGTGGGTTGGGCATTGTGGATGTGGCGCGCTTGGAGTGGCCGCGAGCCAATCCAGACACCCGCCCGAGCGAGAACTAAGAAAATTCTGCTGGCTGCATTGATCGTGGTGATGGTGGCGTTCACCGTCTACCGCAACCTGCCAATCGGTGCGTATTTCGGCTCGGGGTTGGCCTGACTTCTGCGAAAGTTTTAAACCCAGTTACGCTCAATGAGTGACGGTTCTCGACGACATCATCGAGGGAGTTCGCGCTGATCTGGCGCAGCGCCAGTCTGTGGTGCCCCTCGAAGAACTTAAAGAGCGCGCGGCCACCGTTGCTGCACCCTTACCGCTGCTGCCCGCACTTCTTGGCGACGATGTCGCCGTGATCGCTGAGGTAAAGCGCCGTAGCCCAAGTAAAGGCGATCTTGCCGAAATCGGTGACCCCGCAGCCCTGGCAGTTGAGTATGAGCGCGGAGGTGCCCACTGCATCAGCGTGCTCACCGAAGGTCGGCGGTTTGGTGGCTCTTTGGCCGATCTTGACGCAGTGCGTGCTGCTGTTGAAATTCCTGTGCTGCGCAAAGACTTCATCGTGAGCAGTTACCAATTGTGGGAAGCCCGGGCCCATGGTGCTGATGTGGCGCTGCTGATCGTGGCGGCTCTTGAATACGACGCGTTGGTGTCGTTGATTGAACGAACCGAATCGCTCGGAATGAGTGCCATCGTCGAAGTGCATGACGAACTCGAGGTCGAACAAGCAGTGCGTGCCGGCGCCCGCATCATTGGCGTCAACGCGCGTAACTTGAAGACCCTCGATGTCGATCGCGACACCTTTGCACGGGTGGCGCCGACGATTCCCACGGGAATTGCGCGCATCGCCGAAAGTGGCGTGCGGGGACCACATGATTTGATCGCCTACGCAAACTCCGGTGCAGATGCGGTGTTGGTGGGCGAGAGCTTGGTTACCGGAAGCGACCCATTCATTGCCGTGCACGATTTAGTTACGGCCGGTGCACATCCAGCAGTCAAACACCCTCGGGAGCACTAATGGCGATTGATACAACGGCTTCACTTGGGCACTTCGGGCCGTACGGTGGTCGGTTTGTTCCAGAGGCACTCACCGCTGCCCTCGATGAACTCGACGCGGCATTTCATAGTGCGATGACCGATCCCTCGTTCATTGCCGAACTCGATCACTTGCAGCGCACGTACAACGGCCGGCCAAGCCCGCTGACCGAGGCGACACGATTTGGTCAGCAGTACTGCAACGGCGCGCGAGTGCTGCTCAAGCGTGAAGATCTCAATCACACCGGCTCACACAAAATCAACAATGTTCTGGGTCAAGCGCTGCTCGCGGTTCGCATGGGCAAGAAGCGGGTAATCGCTGAAACGGGGGCGGGCCAGCACGGTGTTGCTACCGCCACCGCGGCTGCGCTGATGAACCTTGAGTGCACGGTGTACATGGGCGAAGAAGACACGGTGCGACAGTCGTTGAATGTGGCCCGCATGCGTCTGCTCGGTGCCGAAGTGGTCGCTGTCACGCAGGGCAGTCGAACCTTGAAAGACGCGATTAACGAGGCCATGCGCGACTGGGTGGCCACAGTTGATCAAACGCACTACATCTTGGGCACTGTCACCGGACCTTCACCGTTTCCAGAAATGGTGAAGACCTTCCACAGCATCATCGGAACCGAGGCGCGCGAGCAGGTTTTAGCCCTCACGGGCCGGTTGCCCGACGCAGTGGCTGCCTGTGTTGGTGGCGGTTCGAATGCCATGGGAATCTTCTCGGCCTTCATCGATGAACCGACAGTTCAACTGCGCGGATACGAGGCGGGGGGCGACGGTGTTGAGACCGGTCGCCACGCGGCTCGCTTCTCCGGTGGCTCGCCCGGTGTTCTACACGGTGCCCGCACTTATGTGATGCAAGACGAGTGGGGTCAAACGATGCCCTCACACTCGATTTCAGCTGGCCTTGATTACCCCGGAGTCGGGCCTGAGCATGCCTGGTTGCACGACACTGGCCGCGCAATCTATGAACCGGTCAACGACGACGAAGCGATGGCGGCCTTTTCGGCGCTGTGCCACACCGAGGGCATCATTCCTGCCATCGAGACCGCGCACGGTCTGGCTGGCGCAATGCGGCTCGGTCGCGAACTCGGGCCCGACGCTGTGATTTTGGTGAACCTGTCTGGCCGCGGAGACAAAGATGTTGAAACGGCGGCCCGCTGGTTCGGATTAGTGACCGGCGAACGCGCACCCGAGGGCCGCGCATGAGCGCATTGCATGATGCGTTCGCCCTAGCCCGTTCAGAAGACCGTGCGTTGCTGATCGGATACCTACCCGCAGGATTTCCGAGTTTCGATGGCGCCATCGAGGCCATTACGGCCATGGTCGGTGCCGGTGTTGACGCGATTGAGGTTGGGCTTCCGTATTCAGACCCGCTGATGGATGGCGCCACCATTCAGTCTGCGGTCACCATTGCATTGCAAGGCGGCATCACCCCTGCCGACGTGCTCACCACTGTTCGAGCCGTTGCAGACACAGGCGCCCCCACCTTGGTGATGTCGTACTGGAACCCAATCGAGCGCTACGGAGTGCAACGATTTGCCCATGACCTAGCCCAGGCCGGGGGAGTAGGTGTGATCACCCCCGACCTCACTCCAGAGGAGGCTGGGCCGTGGATTGCTGCTACCGACGCTGAAGGTATTGACCGGGTGTTCCTCGTGGCGCCGAGTTCAACCGGTGATCGTATTGACACCGTTGCTGGTGCCGTCACTGGCTTTGTGTACGCCGCCAGCACGATGGGGGTCACCGGAGCACGCACCTCGGTCGGGGTGTCAGCCGAGAGCCTGGTCAATCGAACCCGAGAGCACACCACGTTGCCGATCGCTGTGGGCGTTGGAGTGTCAACTGCTGCCCAAGCCGCCGAGGTGAGCGCCTATGCCGATGGTGTGATCGTCGGATCGGCCTTTGTTCGTGCCCTGCTGGATGCGCCAACTGCCGAGGCCGGGGTTGCAGCCGTAGCCGATTTAGCAGCGCAGTTGGCAGCGGGATGCCGCAGGACTAATCGCACCTAATCGATCGGGAACCCGCGAGACCGAAAACACGTTCGACAGTGGTAGGGCCTAACGAATCTCACGCGCAATGCGTGAGAGAGTTGGCACGCAAACACATCGAGCAGCACTACTCGCGGAGGCAATATGACCACCAGCAGCACCACGGCCGATTCGGCTGCGGTGTCGTCTAGGCGGTTCTGGGGCAATCCGGTCGTCGGGTTGATCTTCCGCCTTACGCTCGTTGGGGTGTGGGGCTTTGCTGGTGTGAGCAAATTGATCGAGCCGGGCGGTGCCCGCGACGCGATCATCGCCTATCGAATTCCGGGTATGACCAACGACATTGCGAATGTCCTGGGATACGTACTTCCGGCCGTTGAAATCTTGCTCGCTGTACTTTTGCTGGTGGGGTTGTTCACCAGACTCGCGGCTATCGCTACGGCTGTGCTGATGGCTGGCTTCATCATTGGCATCGCTAGCGTGTGGGCCAGAGGCTATTCGATTGATTGCGGTTGTTTTGGCGGCGGTGGAGACGTTAGCGCCGAGGGCAAAACGTGGCGGTATTTGTCGGAAATCTTGCGTGACTTGTTGTTTGTAGGAATGGCCACCTGGCTAGCCATTTGGCCCCGTACTTTGTTCTCACTCGATCGACACCCGGAGGAAGTCCGATGAGTTCTAAGCAGTCCGACTCGGCCAAAGATCGTCGCGATAAGGCAGCGGCGGCTCGTGCAGCCCAAGATGCTGCCGAAAAGCGCCGCGACCGCATGATCAAGATCATTGGTGGCCTTGCGGTGATCGCCGTCGTGGGCGCAATCATTGGCCTGTCGATCTGGCAGAAGAATTCAAAGACCCCAACAACCGCCGACGGGCTTCCGGTCGCGAGCGCCGATGCCGCACTTCCCAAGGGGGTAGTCAATTCCGGAGACTACGCCTACGGAGTGCCATTTGGCACAGGTGCAGCGACAGCGCCAAAGATGACACTCTGGGAAGACTTCCAGTGCCCTTCGTGCAACTCTCTTGAACAAGCCAACGGCACGACAATCGAGTCACTGGCCGAGACCGGCAAAACCCAGTTCTACTGGCGACCCACTGCCTTTCTTGACGCTCGACTAGGTGCAGAGAATAAGGCCAACGGCGCACCGAACTCCTCACATCGCGCTATCGCTGCGTGGGGCTGTGCCATCGATGCGGGCAAGACTCGCGAATATCACGACATCGTGTACAAGAATCAGCCATCGACCGAAGGTACTGGCTATACCGAGGCGCAGCTGCTCGACTTTGGTAAGCAGGCCGGCATTACTGGCGATGCTTACACCACGTTTGAGCAGTGCGTGAAAGATGGTAAGTACCTGGGCTGGGCTGTCAACTCAACCAAAGCCTTCACTGACGCGGCCGTTCCTGGTACGCCAGCTGGATTCTTGAACGGCACCGAGATCAAGTCTGACGTTCTGGCTGATAAGGCCAAGCTTGAGGCCCTTGTCGCAGCGGCCAAGTAGTAAGCGCTGTTTTGACTGCTCTGCCCGCCTTTATTCCAAGCCCGAGTCAAGGCGTCTGGAACCTCGGACCCTTTCCGGTGCGTGCCTACGCGATGCTCATCCTTTTGGGCATCGTGGTCGCGATTTGGGTCGGTTCTAAGCGCTGGATCGCCCGCGGCGGTAAGGCCGGCGAGGTAGCCGACGTTGCCATTTGGGCGGTTCCGTTTGGCATCATCGGGGCCCGGCTATATCACGTGCTCACAGATTGGAATGCCTATTTCGGGCCCGACGGATCTGGCGTGATTGGGGCGTTGAAGATCTGGAATGGCGGGCTCGGAATTTGGGGTGCTGTTACGTTCGGCGCTCTTGGGGCCTGGATTGCTGCACGTCGCCACGGAATCCTCTTGCCACCGTTGGCCGATGCCATCGCCCCCGGGGTTGTGTTGGCTCAGGCGATTGGCCGGTGGGGCAACTACTTCAACCAAGAGCTCTTTGGCGCGCCCACCACAGTTCCGTGGGCCTTACAGATTGATCCGGCGCATCGTCCGGCCGGCTACGAACAGTACGCAACATTCCACCCCACGTTTTTGTACGAGTCACTGTGGTGTCTTGGCGTATTCGTGGTGTTGCTGTGGGCCGATCGACGATTCCGCATGGGCCACGCCCGGGTCTTCGCACTATACGTGTTGCTGTATTGCGTGGGACGAACGTTCTGGGAGTCGCTGCGAATCGATGATGCGGCGCACCTGTTTGGCCTTCGGTTCAATGTTTTCGTCTCGATTGGGGTTGGCCTTGGCGCCTTGGTTTACCTCATCGTGAGTGCCCGATTGCGCCCGGGCCGTGAAGTTCAGGTGTATCGCCATCAACCCGATGAACTCGATGAACCCGATGAGCTGGCTGAACCCGATGAACCAGCTGAGCTCGATGAGGATTCAGAAACGTCACACACTTCCAGCGATTAACTAACCCGTCGTCGCGCTGCCCCGCATCGGCGGTAGGCTTCCGCACAACATTTCGTCGACCCAAGGGGCAGTCATGGTTATCGTTTCGGTTTTTTACCCACTCGCGTCAGAAACCAACTTCGACATGGCTTACTACGTCGATAGCCATTTGCCTTTGGTACAGCGACTTTTAGAGCCAATGGGAATGCGTCAAAGCACGGTCTTGCGCGGAATGTCGAGCGGCAGCGGCGGCGCTCCGGCCTTCGGTGTGATCGCCGAACTCTCGTTCGACGACGCCGACTCAATGGCAGCCGCTCTCGCTGCGCATGGTCCCGAGACTCAGGCCGACATTCCCAACTTCACCGACTCGGTGCCGATCATCCAGATCAGTGAGGTCATTGCCAACTAGCCCGAATGGGCCTGCTTTAGGGCAATTGCATTCGTAATTCGCTGCCGACTGGGCGTGACTGTTAGCATGTGCCGAGCAGTTAGGGCCAACGTCGTCCCCCTGCTAGTAGTAACGGTTGTGGCTCTACCCGAGCACTCCGCGCGCACTTGTCGGACGACGAAATGAGTTACTGCAATGACACCCTTCGAAATGTTCTCTGCCTCCCCGGGGGCTCAGGGCCTTTATGACCCCGCGAATGAAAAAGACGCGTGCGGCCTTGCCTTCGTGGCTCGACTTGATGCTGTGGCTAGTCATGAGGTTGTTGATCAGGCTCTAACGGCCCTGCGAAATCTTGAGCATCGAGGAGCTTCGGGTGCTGAGCCTGAATCAGGTGACGGCGCCGGAATTCTGATCCAAATTCCCGATGCATTCTTGCGCGAGGTCGTGCCCTTTGAGTTGCCCCCAGTGGGCGCCTATGCCACCGGAATTGCCTTTCTACCGGCAGATTCAACTGACTCACACATCGCACAAATCGAGCGGATTGCCACTGAAGAAGGACTCGATGTTCTCGGCTGGCGCGAGGTTCCGGTTGACCCCTCGCTAGTTGGCCAGACCGCACGCAGTGTCATGCCCGCCTTTCACCAGATTTTTCTTTCCTCGCGCACCAAGGCGGTTGACCTCGCCCTAGAACGGCAGGTGTTCGTATTGCGGCGCCGAGTCGAGCGCGAGGCTTTGGGGTACTTCCCGTCGTTGTCGTGCCGCACGCTGGTGTACAAGGGAATGCTCACCACCGGTCAACTCGAACCGTTCTACCCCGACCTGTCAGACCCGCGCGTAGCCAGCGCCCTTGGCCTCGTTCATTCGCGGTTCTCGACCAACACGTTCCCCTCGTGGCCGTTGGCGCACCCGTATCGCTTGATTGCTCACAACGGTGAGATCAATACCGTGATGGGTAACCGCAACTGGATGCGGGCCCGCGAGGCAATGCTGACCAGCGACTTGATTCCAGGCGATCTGCGCAAACTCCTTCCGATCTGCACCCCCGGCGGAAGTGATTCGGCCAGCTTCGACGAAGTGCTCGAACTGTTGCACTTGGGCGGACGCAGTCTTCCCCACGCGGTGTTGATGATGATTCCTGAGGCGTGGGAGAACCACACCGAGATGGATCCTGATCGCCGCGCCTTCTATGAGTTTCATGCCGCCTTGATGGAGCCATGGGATGGCCCGGCCAATATTTCGTTCACCGACGGAACACTGATCGGTGCTGTGCTCGACCGAAACGGTCTGCGCCCAGGTCGTTTCTGGGTGACCGATGACGGTCTGGTTGTTTTGGCATCAGAAACCGGAGTGCTTGATATTGATCCGGCTCGCATCGTTCGCAAGGGCCGACTTCAACCCGGGCGCATGTTCCTTGTTGATACTGCTGCGGGCCGCATCATCGAAGACGACGAAGTCAAAGGCGAGCTTGCGGCGCAGGCACCGTACGGCGAATGGCTGCGCACGGGTCTGATTCATCTCGACGCACTACCCGATCGCGAGCACATTCTGCACACACACGATTCGGTCGCCCGCCGTCAGCAGGTGTTCGGCTACACCGAGGAAGAAAACCGAATCCTGCTCGCGCCGATGGCTCGATCGGGTGCTGAGGCCATTGGCTCGATGGGAACCGACACCCCTATCGCCGTTCTTTCAAGTCGCCCGCGATTGCTCTTCGATTACTTCAGTCAACTTTTTGCTCAGGTAACCAACCCACCACTTGATGCCCTTCGTGAAGAAATCGTCACGTCGCTGGCCACCGTGATTGGTCCGGAAGGAAACCTGCTGGAAAGTTCGCCCTCGCACTGCCGGCAGGTGCTACTGCCATTTCCGGTGATCGACAATGACGAACTAGCCAAGGTGCTGCACATCAATGACGATGGTGCACTGCCCGGCTTCGCTGCTGCAAAGGTTCGCGGACTCTACAACGTCAATGGTGGCGGAGAAGCCCTCGGTGCCCGCATTCGCGAGATCTGTGCTGAAGTCGATGCGCTCATTCGTCAGGGCAAGCGGTTCATCGTGTTGAGCGATCGCGATAGCGATGTCGACAATGCTCCGATTCCCTCGCTCTTGCTGTGCAGCGCGGTTCATCACCACTTGGTTCGTGAGCGCTCGCGCACCATGGTGGGGCTGCTCATCGAAAGTGGTGACGTTCGCGAGGTTCACCATGTGGCCACGCTGATCGGCTACGGGGCTGCAGCGGTCAACCCTTACCTTGCCCTCGAGACGGTCGAAGACCTCGTTCGTCAGGGCGTGATTGTTGATGTGGCACCAGAGAAGGCGGTTCGCAACACAATCAAGGCTTTGGGCAAGGGTGTGCTCAAGGTGATGAGCAAGATGGGCGTTTCAACAGTGGCGTCATACCGCGGTGCCCAGATCTTTGAAGCGATTGGTCTGTCACATGAGGTGATCGACGAATTCTTTACCGGCACAACAAGCAAACTCGGTGGCGTGGGGCTCGATGTGATCGCCGAAGAGGTTCGTCGTCGTCACGATGTTGCCTACCCGATGAGCGGCATTCCGCAGGCGCACCGAGTACTTGACGTGGGTGGTGAATACCAGTGGCGTCGCGAGGGTGAGGCGCACTTGTTCGACCCCGAAACTGTCTTCAGGTTGCAGCACAGTACCCGCGAGCAGAGGTACGACGTCTTTGGCGAATACACCTCGCGCGTGAACGAACAGAGCCAACGGCTCATGACCCTTCGCGGCCTGTTCAAATTGAAAGAGGGCGAGCGCCCGGCCATCTCAATTGATGAGGTTGAGTCGGTCAGCGACATCGTCAAGCGATTCTCAACTGGCGCCATGTCGTACGGTTCGATTTCGCAGGAAGCCCACGAAACACTCGCGATCGCGATGAACCGGCTGGGTGGAAAGTCAAACACCGGTGAAGGCGGCGAAGATCCCGAGCGATTTGAGCCGATGGCCAATGGAGATTCGAAGCGGTCTGCGGTGAAGCAGGTGGCATCTGGTCGGTTCGGCGTCACCAGCGAGTACCTCGTGAATGCCGACGATATTCAGATCAAGATCGCCCAAGGTGCTAAGCCTGGCGAAGGTGGACAGTTGCCTGGTCACAAGGTGTACCCGTGGATCGCCAAGACCCGGCACTCAACTCCGGGAGTGGGGTTGATTTCACCGCCGCCACATCACGACATCTACTCGATCGAAGATCTCGCGCAATTGATTCATGACTTGAAGAACGCCAACGACTCAGCACGCGTACACGTCAAACTCGTGAGCGAGGTCGGTGTCGGAACGGTTGCCGCAGGCGTGGCTAAAGCTCACGCTGATGTCATCTTGATCAGTGGTCACGACGGCGGCACGGGCGCTTCACCGTTGACCTCGCTCAAGCATGCTGGCGCCCCGTGGGAACTCGGGCTTGCCGAGACTCAGCAGACTCTCATGCTCAACGCTTTGCGCGATCGCGTGGTGGTTCAAGCCGACGGTCAGCTCAAGACTGGGCGCGACGTGGTGATCGCCGCCTTGCTCGGAGCCGAAGAGTACGGCTTTGCCACGGCTCCGCTGGTGGTGATGGGGTGCGTGATGATGCGCGTGTGTCACCTAGACACCTGCCCCGTTGGCGTGGCGACTCAGAACCCAGTTTTACGCGAGCGTTTCACCGGACAGCCTGAATTTGTCGAAACCTTCTTTGAGTACATCGCTGAAGAGGTGCGCGAAATCTTGGCCGCCCTCGGATTGCGCTCGCTCGATGAAGCCATTGGTCGAGCCGAATTAATTGATACGCACGATGCCATCGATCACTGGAAGGCCAGTGGGCTTGATCTATCGCCGATCTTGTACGTGCCTGACCTTGGTGATGCTCCTCGTCGACAAATGATCGAGCAGGATCACGGCCTCGACAAGGCGCTCGACCAAGAGTTGATTGCGCTATGTGAGCCGGCAATTGCCCGCGGCGAATTGGTGCGAGCCAACATTTCAATACGCAATGTGAATCGAACGGTTGGCACCATGCTGGGCTCAGCGGTTACGCGTGCTTACGGTGGGGCCGGATTACCTGAAGGCACTATCGACCTCACCTTCAAAGGCTCGGCTGGGCAGTCTTTCGGGGCATTCGTTCCGGCCGGCATCACCTTGCGGCTTGAGGGTGACACCAACGATTACCTCGGCAAGGGCCTGAGCGGGGGTCGACTGGTTGTATCCCCTGATCGAAGTGCGACGTTCGTGGCAGAAGACAACATCATCGCGGGCAACGTGATCGCTTACGGGGCAACCTCGGGCACCATCTTGGTGCGCGGCAAGGTGGGTGAACGCTGCTGCGTTCGAAACTCCGGTGCAACCGTCGTGGTCGAAGGAGTCGGCGATCACGGCTGCGAGTACATGACCGGTGGTCGCGTGGTGGTTCTTGGCGAAACCGGCCGCAACTTCGCCGCGGGCATGTCTGGCGGCGTGGCCTATGTGCTTGACCTCAAGCCGTTACGCGTGAACCCTGAAATGGTCGATATTGAGCCATTGAATGACGCTGATCGCGACTTCCTGAGCAACATCCTGCGAATGCACGCCGAAGAAGCGGGTTCGACGGTGGCCGCGCAATTGCTAGCCGATGGCCCGTCGGCGTTGTCGCAGTTCAGCAAGGTGATGCCCCGCGATTACAAGCGGGTACTTGAGGCAATTGCTGGGGCTGAGGCCGACGGCGTCGATCCGATGTCACGAGTGATGGGAGCTGTGTGATGGCTGATCCGAAGGGTTTTTTAACCACCTCGCGCGAAACGCCAACGAGGCGACCGGTGGATGTGCGGCTCCTCGATTGGGCCGAAGTTTATGAGCCATTCTCAGACGAGCGGCTCACTGCTCAGGCCGGTCGTTGTATGGATTGTGGAATTCCGTTCTGCCACAACGGCTGCCCACTAGGCAACCTGATTCCAGAGTGGAACGATCTGGTGTGGCGTGGCGATTGGCGCGAAGCCAGCGAGCGGTTGCACGCAACCAACAATTTCCCCGAGTTCACCGGCCGGTTGTGCCCGGCGCCGTGCGAAACCGCCTGCGTGCTCGGCATCAATAGCGATGCGGTCAGCATCAAACAGGTTGAAGTGTCGATCGTCGATCGGGCCTGGGATGAAGGCTGGATCGATGCCCAGCCACCGTCGCGGTTGTCGGGTAAGACAGTTGCTGTCATTGGATCTGGGCCTGCCGGATTGGCCGCAGCCCAGCAGTTGGCCCGAGTCGGACACACTGTGGCCGTCTACGAGCGCGCCGATCGAATCGGCGGTTTGCTGCGGTACGGCATTCCTGAATTCAAGATGGAAAAGCATCACCTTGACCGCCGGCTTGCTCAGATGGAAGCCGAGGGAGTGCGCTTTCGCGCCGGAGTCGAAGTCGGAATCGACATCACCGCCGATGACCTTCGGCGGCGCTACGACGCGGTAGTTATTGCCGTGGGGTCAACAATTGGTCGAGATCTTGACCTACCCGGCCGTGAACTCGACGGAATCCATCAGGCGATGGAGTTCTTGCCGTTGGCCAATCGTGTTCAAGAAGGCGATTCGGATGTTCCCGTGATCGACGCCGGTGGCAAGCACGTGGTCATCATCGGCGGAGGTGACACTGGTGCTGACTGTCTCGGAACATCGCATCGCCACGGCGCGGCATCAGTAACCCAACTTGAGATTTTGCCGCAACCCCCCGAGGCCCGCCCGCAATCTCAGCCCTGGCCGACCTACCCAATGACCTATCGAGTAACAAGCGCCCATGAAGAAGGTGGCGAACGTGTGTTCTCGGTGTCGACTTCTCGATTTGTCGACGACGGCTCTGGCCGAGTGTGCGCGTTAGAGCTAACCGAAGTCGAGTGGGTTGAAGGTCGACTGACACCGATCGAGGGTTCCGAGCGCGAGATTCGAGCCGACCTGGTGCTTCTGGCGATGGGTTTCACCGGCCCTGAGGCCGGTTCACTGACCCAGCAGCTCGGAGTTGAGGTCGATGAGCGCGGAAACATCTCGCGCACCGACAGTTACCAATCAACGGTTGACGGGGTATTCGTTGCCGGTGACGCAGGCCGAGGTCAATCACTGATCGTGTGGGCCATCGCCGAAGGTAGGGCAGCAGCCGCCGCGGTAGATGAATATCTATCGGGCTCGAGTGCATTGCCAGTGCCGATTCCGGCCTCGGCGCGCCAACTGCTGCCGTGATGGCAACGCCGGCCCGCAAACGTTTACACGCTAGGGTGTGAAGGTGCGCCGAGCGAAGATTGTTTGCACCCTAGGACCGGCGACAGCCTCTCTCGATGACATTCGTTCACTGGTCGAGGCCGGAATGGACATCGCCCGCCTGAACATGTCGCACGGGTCGTACGACGACCATCGCATTGCCTACGATCATGTGCGTCAGGCCGCAGATGAAGCCGGCCGTGGAGTTGGCATTCTGGCCGATCTACAAGGCCCCAAAATTCGGTTGGGTCGGTTTTCTGCTGGGCCAGTCACCTTGGTAAACGATCAGATCTTCACCATTACGACCGAGGCCATCGATGGCGATATCACTGGCTGCTCCACGACCTTTGAGCATTTGCCCAGCGACTGTCATCCCGGCGATCGCATTCTGATCGACGACGGTCGGGTGGCCCTTGAAGTAACCGCTGTCGAAGGGCCCCGCGTTGTTACCCGGGTGGTCGAAGGCGGGCCAGTATCGAACAATAAGGGCCTGAATCTGCCCGGTGTAGCCGTGAGTGTTCCGGCAATGTCAGAAAAAGACATCGACGACTTGCGATGGGCTTTGCGCACCGGAGTCGACCTGATCGCTTTGTCGTTCGTGCGAAACGCAGCAGACGTGATTGATGTTCATCGCATCATGGAGGAAGAGGGTGTGCGGCTTCCGGTCATCGCAAAGGTTGAAAAACCTCAGGCGGTTGAAAATCTTGAAGAAATCGTGGCGGCCTTCGACGGAGTGATGGTGGCTCGCGGTGACCTCGGCGTGGAGTTACCCCTCGAGCGGGTGCCTCTGGTGCAAAAGCGGGCCGTGACGCTGTGCCGTCTGGCGGCTAAACCAGTCATTGTCGCCACCCAAATGCTCGATTCAATGATTTCGGCATCGCGACCGACCCGGGCTGAAGTCAGCGACGTGGCGAATGCAGTTCTCGACGGAACTGATGCCCTAATGCTCTCTGGAGAAACAAGTGTGGGTGTGCACCCCTCGACAGTGGTGAAGACCATGGCGCGCATCATCGAACACGTTGAAGACGAAGCTCTGCACACGCTGCCGGTTTTGCAAGACACCTCAGGTGGGGGAGGCGATCGCATCGACGACATGTTGGCGCAGTTGTCTAACTCACCGGTGCGTGGCTCGAGGGCCAAAGCCCTTACCCGAGCAGCCGTCGATGTGGCAGACGCGGTGTCGGCTACAAATCTCATCGCCTTCACAGAAACCGGCCTGTCCGCTCGGTTGATGTCGCGCTGGCGCTCGCGTACTCCGTTGTTGGCATTCACACCGAATCCGCGAGTGCGCAGTCAACTGGCACTGGTGTGGGGCGTTGAAACATTTTTGGTGCCCCAAGTTCGCCATACCGACGACATGGTGATGCAAGTCGATCGCGCGCTTTTGGATGCAAGCCGTGCCTCCGCGGGCGAGCGCGTAGTGATTGTGGCCGGTGTGCCGCCGGGTGTTCCCGGCACCACCAATGGCATGCGGGTTCACATGATCGGTTCACATGATGTTGAGTCGCACGACTGATTGTTGCGCTACTGATCCAGGCTTTGGCGCGCCTCGGAGTTGAGCACTCCCCACGAGATCAGTTGCTCAACCAGTGACCCCACCGGCTCGTCGTAGATAACGCCAAGCGTGCGCAAATCTTCGTTGCGAATCGACAACACGCGGCCGTTGTAGTCGCCTCGCTGGGCCTGAATGGCTGCGGCGTACCTGGCTAGTGGGCCAGCTTTTTCGGCCGGAACTGAGCCGAGGCGTTCGAGATCAAGAATCAGTTTCGGAGGTGCTTCGACCGACGACGACGCGGTGGCGTCAGGCAATAGTTCGCTTACCGGCACTCCGTAGAAGTCGGCGAGTTCAGCTAGCCGCTGCACGGTCACGGCACGATCGCCGCGCTCATACGAGCCAATGACGACAGCCTTCCAATGGCCCTGCGATTTATCTTCGACCCCGTGCAGGCTCAAGCCCTGCTGCTGGCGAATGGCGCGGAGCCGCCCGCCGAGTGCCTTGGCGTAATCGCTTGACACGTTGGCCTCCTTCTAGATCCCCGAACGTTTTGCCCCGTAGCGGCTCTTTGTCGGTTGCAGAGCCATATACGGAGAGTAATACATCATCGGCAGATTTCGTTACTCAGAGTTATACGACACAGCCAACTGTGTACGAGCTCGACTTGAGTAGAACTTGTGTGGAGGGGTCGGTGCTGTCGAGCAGGTGCCGGTGTATGGTGTTTGGAGATTGACATCCTTTAACGATCCGTCCTGTGAGGCGGGGAAGGAGGTCCACGATGGTGGATGCTGCCCCTAAGTCGGTAATGACCGACTCTGATATCAACCGCGCGGTAGCCCGCATGGCTCACGAAATCGATGAGCGCACCAATGGTGCCAACGATGTGATTCTTCTCGGGATTCCCACCCGTGGTGTTGGGCTTGCCCAACGACTTGGTGCACGGCTGAGCGAAATCCAAGGTCGTGAAGTTCCGGTCGGATCACTCGACATCACTATGTACCGCGACGATCTTCGCCGGCGACCAGCCCGTGCGCTTCTGCCCACCGAGATTCCTGCTAGGGGCGTAGATGACGCCGTAGTGGTGCTCGTCGACGATGTGCTGTTCTCAGGTCGCACTGTTCGTGCAGCTCTCGACGCACTGAACGATGTTGGTCGCCCGCGTGCGGTGCAGCTGGCGGTGCTGGTTGACCGAGGTCACCGAGAACTTCCGATCCGAGCCGACTATGTGGGCAAGAACCTGCCCACGTCGATGAGCGAATCTGTTCGGGTGCACATTGCCGAGCACGACGGTGAAGACTTTGTCACGATCACGTCGGGAGCCCAACAGTGAAAGCTCACCTACTGTCGGCGACCGACCTCAGTTACGACGATGCATTGCTTGTTCTGGATACCGCCGCCGAGCTTGCTCGGGTGGCCGACCGCCCGATCAAGAAACTGCCCACACTTCGAGGGCGCACCGTGGTCAATCTCTTCTTTGAAGATTCCACTAGAACACGTATCTCATTTGAGGCGGCAGCCAAACGCCTCTCGGCCGACGTCATCAACTTTTCTGCCAAGGGCTCAAGTGTGTCCAAAGGTGAAAGCCTCAAAGACACTGCGCTCACCCTTGAAGCTATGGGAGCCGACGCGGTTGTCATTCGTCACGGGGCAAGCGGCGCTCCACATCGGTTGGCCAATTCGGGTTGGATTCGAGGGTCGGTGGTCAATGCCGGTGATGGTACCCATGAGCATCCAACTCAGGCGTTGCTCGACGCCTTCACGATTCGAGAGCATTTAACTGATGGCCATGGTGATCTGGCAGGCAAGCGCATCACGATTGTCGGCGATGTGTTGCATAGTCGGGTGGCGCGCAGCAACGTGCATCTGCTGAATACCCTCGGTGCCCACGTGACTCTGGTTGCCCCGCCCACTCTGTTTCCGGTCGGTGTCGAAACGTGGCCGGCACAGATCAGTTACGACCTCGACTCCGTACTTCCCGAAACTGACGCAGTGATGATGCTTCGGGCACAGGCCGAACGCATGGATTCAGCGTTCTTCCCGAGCGCGCGAGAGTACAGCCGACGCTATGGCCTCGATTCACGCCGAATGGAGGTGATGCCCGAGCACGCGATCGTGATGCATCCCGGGCCGATGAATCGGGGCATGGAAATCGGCTCTGATGTGGCAGATTCGAAGCGGTCAGTGATCGTAGAACAAGTAGCCAACGGTGTCAGCGTGCGGATGGCTGTCTTGTACCTGTTGCTCGGGGGCGCACCGCTAGTTGATGAGGAGATCGCATGACCACCACCGTGATTCGCGGTGCCCGCATTGTGGGCGCCGAACAGCAAAGCGACATCGTGATGGCCGACGGTGTGATCGTCCATGTCAGCGCGCCAGGCAGTGCGTCGGGCGACTTAGTCGTCGATGCTGATGCACTCATCGCGTTGCCTGGACTTGTCGATCTGCACACTCACCTGCGCGAACCGGGTCGCGAAGACACCGAAACCGTCGAAACCGGGACAAGGGCTGCCGCCGCTGGAGGATTTACTGCGGTGCACGCCATGGCCAATACCGATCCGGTGGCCGACACCGCAGGCGTGGTTGAGCAGGTGTGGCGGCTCGGTGCCCAGTCGGGGTACTGCGATGTGCACCCGGTTGGTGCAGTGACCGTTGGGCTGGCTGGTCAGCGGTTAGCCGAGCTCGGTGCTATGGCCGACTCGGCTGCCCGAGTGCGCATATTTAGCGACGACGGAAAGTGCGTACACGACGCCCTACTAATGCGCCGAGCATTGGAGTACGTCAAAGCATTCGACGGAGTCATCGCCCAGCACGCGCAAGAGCCACGGCTGACCGAAGGCGCTCAGATGAATGAGGGAATCGTCAGCGCGACCCTGGGGCTGAAGGGTTGGCCCGCGGTGGCCGAAGAAGCCATCATCGCCCGCGACGTACTGCTCACTGAACATGTTGGTTCGCGCTTACACGTGTGCCACGTATCGACGGCCGGTTCAGTTGATCTGATTCGTTGGGCCAAGTCGCGCGGAATTTCAGTGACTGCTGAAGTAACTCCGCACCACCTGATTCTCACCGATGAGCTGGTGGCAAGTTACGACCCGGTGTTCAAGGTAAACCCCCCGCTTCGCACCGCTGAAGATGTTGAGGCGCTGCGCGAGGGCCTAGCCGACGGCACGATTGATGCAGTAGCAACAGATCACGCGCCGCACGCTTCCGAAGACAAAGATTGTGAGTGGCAAGCGGCTGCCATGGGCATGCTCGGGCTCGAAACGGCGCTGTCAGTGGTGGTTGAAACGATGGTCAATTCGGGTCGACTCGATTGGGCCGGCGTGGTTGAGCGCATGTCGGCGGCCCCCGCACGTATCGGCCGCTTAAGTGGCCAAGGGCGCCCAATCGCTATCGGAGAACCAGCCAACATCACGTTGATCGACCCTTCAGCAGTTCGCCTGATTACCCCAGAGCATGTGCAATCGCGATCGCGAAACACCCCCTTTAGGGGCCGTGAGTTGCCGGCTGTCGTTGTGGCGACGTTCTTGCGGGGCCGTCAGACATTCGGGGCGGCGTGAGCGCGCGAGGGTTGGCTGAGCCGGCAGTTCTCGTACTTGAAGACGGACGAATCTTTCACGGTCGTGCGTTTGGTGCCGTTGGCGAAACCTTCGGTGAGGCGGTTTTCACCACAGGGATGAGTGGCTATCAAGAAACGCTCACCGACCCGTCGTATCAACGCCAAGTTGTGGTCATGACCGCTCCGCACATTGGCAACACGGGTATGAATGACGATGACGTCGAGTCACGCAAGATTTGGGTAGCCGGTTACGTGGTGCGCGACCCCAGGCGGGTCTCGAGCAACTGGCGCTCGCAACGTGCACTGCACGACGACCTCGTGCGCGACTCGATCGTGGGCATCAGTCACATTGATACCCGCGCGCTGACTCGGCATCTTCGCGATGCGGGCGCAATGCGAGTTGGAGTGTTCAGCGGCGATGCCGTGCGAAGCGAAGAGCTCATGCTTAACGCTGTTCGCAATTCACCTGGTATGGCTGGTGCCAACCTCACCGATGAGGTCACGACAGATTCGTCGTATGTGATTGCAGCCGAAGGTGAGCGCCGGTTCACCGTGGCCGCCGTTGACCTTGGCATCAAGTCGATGACCCCGCGGTTGATGGCCCAGCGCGGAATCGAGGTGCACGTTGTTCGTGCCGACATCAGCGTTGACGAACTGCTCTCCCTAGGGGTCGACGGTCTCTTTCTTTCCAATGGTCCTGGCGATCCGGCCACTGCAGATCACGCCATGAACCTGGTTCAAGCCGCACTCACAGCTCGACTGCCATTCTTTGGGATCTGCTTCGGTAATCAGATTCTTGGTCGGGCGCTCGGCTTTGGCACCTACAAGTTGCCCTTCGGTCATCGCGGTATCAATCAGCCCGTTCTTGATCGTGCCGCCGGTCGGGTTGAGATTACGGCACACAATCACGGTTTTGCCGTTGATGCGCCCGTCGACCAGATTTCAGACACTCCGTTCGGTCGGGTTGAAGTCAGTCATGTGGGTTTGAACGACAACGTGGTTGAAGGGTTGCGCTGCCTAGAT
>Ga0114959_10001383_pt1 | contig 21271 bp, 38 predicted proteins | sample C_130625_EF_Meta_FD_87317 | JGI IMG/M metagenome (GOLD analysis project Ga0114959, IMG submission 87317) | Freshwater microbial communities from Lake Croche, Canada to study carbon cycling - C_130625_EF_MetaG | ecosystem: Environmental > Aquatic > Freshwater > Lake | place: Lake Croche, Canada... | reverse complement strand
GATTAGGTTTCTCAAAAGAAACATAAGTGCTAATGTCAAAAGCACCTTGAAACATCCACGCTACTGGTTCATTGTTCATTTCTCTTGTGCCTTTCCAGTTACTAATTCATCAATTAGCCTTAATTCAGCTTTCAACGCCTCTATTTCAGTTTGTTGTTTGCGTAGCATATTTGCGGCTCTTACCAATAATGGACTTGTGCCATAACAAACATGCCCCGGAAACTTACCTTCTCTATCTAAGTCTTTAGCAATATCAGATGCATTCATTAGCATCTCCCATCCATATCAACTTCTTTGTTCTTTTTAATTTTTTTACTAATTATTTTTCCATCCTTATGATGACTAATTTCCATCTCTTCCCTTAACTTCTGTCCTTCTTGGGCATTCTTATTCTGCTTGATGTATTGCTCTAGAATTGACAACAAACCTTCTTGCACTAAGAACTCCAGCCCTTCCTTATCAAAGTCCACCGTTGCATTAGCAGAGCCGTCTTCATTTTCGTTGATAATTTTTAATTCAATCTTCATTTCTTCTCCATGCTTTTTTACAAATCTGTTGAACATCTTTTGGGTCTTCTTTAGTTACTTCTGAGCATACATAAACGGTGCTGGTATTGCGACCATGAAATCCCGCCAAGTAAATAATGGCGGCAATCATTGCTGATACAAATAAGTAATACATCATTTCACCGTAAACCAGTCACGACCTTGGCTCTTTTTAAAATATGCCCTAGATAGCTTATAAGATTCATATGCCGCACTGTTTTCTTTCATCTCTTTATTGTGTTGCTTTTGATCAACTGAATTATATTTTCTAGTATGAATTGCTTTGTTTGTTTTCAGTTTCATTACATAAGTATAAAAACTAAGGCGTTGCTCATTGTCTTTTGCGTCCCATAACGCATCATTTAATTTCTTATCTATATCTGGCATGGCAGCCTTTGTTTGTTGACCTCTACCCTTTTTACATATATACCAATTGACATTAGATGGAAGAAATGGAAACTGTTTTGTAAGTTTTTCCAATCTTTCGTCGGTCACGGGGCCACTAACTCCATCCATTGCATCAATAAGAGTTCTCATGCTCCAGTTTTTTATCCAGGCAACTATAAAATATTTTGCACCTTGTTCTAAAGTAAGCATTAATATCTCCTTAAAATCCATTTAGCAATTAAAAGCAGCATAAGGAATACAATGACTGCAATTAAAAAAACTATCTTTAGTTCTTCAAACATCATAGTGTGATATCCTTTGTTTATATTTATATACCTATTGTAAGCAAATTCTTAACCTATTGCATAGGGATTTACCCTGATAACTTTAAATCTTCCATATCCAGTTTCGGTCAACGCATACTGGCTTGCCTCTGGTAAACGTCGATACATCTCTAAGCGTGGCGTGGCTTTCAAGGCTGCAGTCAAAGAAATTTGGGGTGCATTAGATCAACAAGGATTCGGTAGCTCACCAGTTGAGCTTGATGTTGTTTTATTTCCACGAGATAAAAAACTGATGGATATTGACAATATGCTCAAGTGCCTGGGCGATAGTCTTCAGGACGCTGGAGCATTTGATGATGACCAGCAAGTGTGGAAGATCACTATTGAGCGTGGAGAAAAAATAAAAGGTGGCGGTTGTCAAGTAACAATTAAGCCCTATCTTCTGCAATGCAGATGATAGCTAAGGGTTTACCCTTATACATACTGTTGATTTATACAGTGTAAGATTGCATTAGATAGGTTCCCTTGCAGCGGGCGTTTATCTTTCATGTGATTATCCTCTTTGGGGTGGCTATTGACGCTACCCCATTTTTTCTTTTATAATTGGTGCATCGCAACATAACTTATAGGAGATTTACCATGTTTGATTTTACTAAAGTAACTAAGCAATACGAAGAATTAGCAGATCGCATTAAGCAAGCCCACGACTTTTGGTTTAACTTAGTGACTACTACTTGGGAAGATTTGTACACTTCCAAAAAGAAGTAATTTGTAAAAGGTGTTGCACATCTGCAAAGGTGTGCTACACTTTCTGTGCAGGGATGAACTTGGAAGGTTCATCTATGTTAGAATCAAGGATCAAAGCCTCATACACATGGGGTCTACACATAGTTTTCTTATGCTTAGTTCGATCCCTTGATAAGCATAAGTGAATCTTCCAAATCGTAGACTCCAGCTGTATGGGGTTTTTTCTTTTCTGCGCCACTAACTGGCGGCTCTAGCGACATCGTAGCGGTTAGTGGTTATAGCGTTACTAGTAGGGTAGAGGATGAAATAGCGCAATATCGGTGGCGAAGTTAGTGCCGATTCCTCGCAAGACTGACGGGTGCTGTGGCTCCAGGCGGATAAACAGTTGAAGGCTCACCTAGGTAGGCTAGGTGCGTCCACCAGGCGGATAAATGTGTCTTCAGTAGTATGTGTATACAGTTAGTAATTGTCCAAGTAAGGAGAAATGTTGTGAAAGAAGAGTTGCGGGAAGCAATCAAAAAGCAAGTAGGGATTGTCCCTATATCGGTACAAAAAGGTTCGGTACAAAATGTAATCAGATGGAAGGATAAGGCGGTTCAAGCATTAAGAGTTGCCAACAATCCAAAGTCCACAGAATACGAATTAAAAATAACATTATCAGATCTAACGAGGACATCATGAAGTTATCAGATATTACTTTTGATGTGGGACTGCAATCCCGCGTTAAAATAAGCAAGGATGCTGTAAATGAGTACACAGAAGCTTTACTGGCAGGAGCTAAGTTTCCTCCAATCAAGGTATTCTTTGATGGAACTAATAACTTCATCGGGGATGGATGGCAGCGATGCGAGGCACATAAGAATGCTGGCTTAACTGAGATTGATGCGGAAGTAGTTAAGGGATCACGTAGAGATGCTCTTTTATATTCATTAAAAGCCAACGCTACCCACGGTTTACCCCGTACCAATGCCGACAAACGCAAATGCGTAGTTACTATGCTGGATGATTTTGAGTGGGCTGAATGGTCTGACTCAGAGATTGCCCGCCATTGCTCAGTACATCCCGTGACTGTTGGTCGTATCCGTAAGGAATTAAACGGCGATGCTCCAAAAGATGTCAAAGTAAAGCGTGGAGACCAGGAATTCACGATGAAAGCCCGTGAACCACAAGTTAAATTACAAGAAACACCTGAATATGAATTTGATGAAAATGACAAGATCCATGAAATGGCAACGGAAATCCAAGCCATCGCTGAAGAAAACGAGATCCTTAAAGCGAGGGTTGCAATCGCCGCTATGGAAGCTACTCCTGAGGAAAAGACTGCAGCAGAAGTTCTCATTAGTGAACTTCAAACTACAGTTAAGACCCAAGAGTCGGAGATTGTCCATTACAAGGCTCGAGTCCATTCATTGATGAAAGAAAATAACGAATTGAAAAAGCAGATCAAGATCAATGAGCGCGCAATCTATTCTTTAAACAAGAAACAACCAAAGTAAACAATGGGGGAACGCACACCAGTCGGCTCGGCGACTTTAAATATCTTGTACTAGTAATTAAAGCTTCACATAAGCAGTGCCAGTACCCCACCAATTTATCCGAAGCTAGGCGGTTTTCTAGCAGCAAGGAATTATAGTGCTTGAATTACGCCCGCATCAGTTAGAAGTAGTAGAAAAGATCCGAGAAGGGTTTGAACAAGGACATACAAGGCAGTTACTGTATGCTCCAACAGGATTTGGTAAGACCGAAGTAGCGATGGCAATCATGAAGACCATTGCAGATGATTTTAAGAAGACTGCGATGATGCTAGATCGTGTCGTTCTTATAGACCAAACCAGTATCCGGCTTACCAAGTATGGAATTGAGCATGGCGTTATGCAGTCTAATCATTGGAGAAAAAGACCCGATGAGCGCATTCAAATCTGCTCAGCTCAAACTATTGAGAAGCGTGGGACTGGATTAAATATTGACTTACTTATCATTGACGAGTGCCATATTACTCGGAGAGGCACAGTAGAGTTCATTAAAAACAATCCCCAGGTTAAGGTCATTGGATTGACCGCTACGCCATTTACAAAAGGTTTAGGGGATATCTATACCCATGTAGTCGGAGCGACTCCTACGGGCGATCTGATTGAAAAGGGATGGCTTGTGCCACTCAAGGTCTTTATCGCTAAAGAAATTGATATGACTGGTGTTGTCAAGCAGATGGGCGAATATAAAGCAGACGATGTTACTAAGCGAGGCATGGCTATTACTGGCGATATCGTAGGTGAATGGATTAAGAAGACCCATGAAGTCTTTGGCGGCCCAAGGAAGACGATTGTATTTTGTGCTGGCGTAGAACACGGGCGTGATCTGGTCAAGCAGTTTGGTGATGCTGGTTATAACTTTGTGTCAATCTCTTACAAGGAAGATGACCAGTACAAAAAGGACATGATTGAGTTGTTTAGCCAAAAGGATACTGAGATTCACGGCTTAATTGCTACTGACATCCTTACCCGTGGATTTGATGTAACCGATGTCATGATTGGCGTATCTGCCCGCCCATTCTCCAAGTCGTTCAGCTCCCATGTCCAGCAGTTGGGTAGGGTAATGCGTCCTCATGAGGGTAAAGAGTTTGGTTTATGGCTAGATCACTCTGGAAACTTCCTTAGATTTAGGGATGACTGGGATAGGATCTATACAGAGGGTGTTGATAAGCTGGATGAGGGTAGTGTTGAGCGTACCCGCAAAGAGCCTACAGAAAAAGAAAAGCTCCAGTCAAAGTGTCCTGAGTGCAAGGCATTGTGGACTTCAACGACAAATATATGCCATTCCTGCGGTCACGAACGGCAGAATCTAAATATGATTCTAACATTGCCTGGTCAATTAGAGGAATTGCAGGAGGCAAATAGAAAACTTCAGATAGCTAATAAGGATTTCTATGCAGAGCTACTCTATTATGGTCGTATCAAGGGTTATAAAGAGGGCTGGGCTGCCGTGAAGTACAAGGAAAAGTTCGGTTCTTACCCTAATGGATTGCCAAAAGAGGCAAAAACACCAACAGTACAAACGCTTGGATGGATTAAGAGTCGAATGATTGCTTATTCAAAAGGCAAGAATAGACCACAGCAAAGGATGGCAGCATGAGAAAAGTTATAAAACTAATGCCTTATCATGAGTTCAATATGACTCAGGATGAAGTGGCTAAAGTTCTTGGTGAAAGCCGTGAAAACATAGCGTTAATTGAGAAGTCGGCTAAGATGAAAGCCCTCAAGATCCTAGAAAAGCGTGGTCTTAAGTTTGAAGATTTAGTGGGGTCTATGCAATGAGATATCTATCAGTATGCTCAGGCGTAGAGGCAGCAACGACTGCTTGGCACGATCTAGGCTGGACACCAGTAGGGTTCTCAGAGATTGAGAAGTTCCCATCAGAAGTATTAGCGCATCATTATCCGTCCGTCCCTAATCTTGGGGATATGACAAACTATAAGGAGTGGAATCTTGAATCAGTTGGACTTTTGGTTGGCGGAACACCCTGTCAATCCTTTAGCGTTGCCGGTCTCAGAAAAGGTCTTGAAGACCCAAGAGGAAACCTTGCCCTTACCTATGTTGGAATTCTTGACAAGTTTAGACCCAAGTGGTGCATATGGGAAAACGTGCCAGGTGTCCTCAGTTCAAATGGAGGACGGGATTTTGGTTCCTTCCTCGGGGCGTTGGCAGAACTCGGGTATGGGTTCGCATATCGGGTGCTTGACGCTCAGTACTTCGGAGTACCCCAACGCCGCCGTCGTGTCTTTGTTGTCGGATGTCTTGGAGACTGGGAAGCTCCAGCCAAAGTTTTACTTGAGCGGGAAAGCTTGCTCAGGAATCCTGCGCCGAGCAGAAAAGCGGGGCAAGAAGTTGCCGGATTTGCTCCAAGCAGCTTTGGAAACTACAGTGAAGGAGTCGGGACTCTCAGAAGAGATGGAGGAGATCTCGGAGGAGGCTCTGAAACCATAGTAACTACCAATAGAATGGTGGCATTTGGAGAGTACTCGGATGATGGTACGGCTAGTACTTTAAAAGCCCGTGATTACAAGGATGCTACGGATCTTATTGTTTATGAGACCCACCCAGCAGACTCTAGAGTTAAACCTATGGGCGATACTTGTCAAACAGTAACCTCAAGATGGGGTACTGGAGGCGGTAATGTCCCGCTGGTTCAGTCAATTGGGTTCACTCAATGCGATGCAGCTCGTGACATTGGTAACGATGTAAGCCCTACCCTCCGCTCAGGTGGTAACGGCGGTTATCCTGGTCACTCAGTAGCCTACTCTATTCGTGAAGATGCACAAGCCAATAACTTTAGTGCTACTCCGTTAGAAGTAACGCCCGCTCTTCAGGCATTGCGTCCATCAGTCCAGTCTCATCATGCCCAAACTTTTGTAGCTCAATCTTTTGGATGGCAAAATAGCCCCAGTCAGAGCATGACCCTTGATAACATTACACCTACCCTTGATAGAAGTAAGACTCCAGCAGTCTTGACTAAGGCAGTTGATGTATACAATCAATGTATAGATGGCGATGTAACCGCTACCCTCACGATGGCTTGTGGTGGATCAAATACTAGTGGCCCCAAGATTATGGACAGAGCGGTACGCCGTCTTACTCCAATAGAATGCGAGCGCTTACAGGGATTTCCTGATGGGTATACAAACATTCCTTGGCGTGGCAAGCCTGACTCTCCCGATGCTCCAAGATATAAAGCAATGGGTAATTCAATGGCAGTGCCAGTTATGCGGTGGATTGGTAATAGAATTCAAGGGTTAGAAAATGGACTTTTATAATTTTGCTGAGCAGCACGGGCTAATCATTGACCACCTAGTTCAGGATCGATGGGTGCGTGTGCCTACTGCTGATAAACCTCACTCTAGGAATGGTGCTTACATCTATGATGGGCAGTCGGGCGCGGTACAAAACTGGGCCATTCATGAGAAGCCCGTCTCCTGGCACGATAAAAATAAAAAGCATGACCCGCAATTAGCAGTTCGTAAGGCTAAGGCTAGCGTAGATCAGGGCAATAAACATAAGCAAGCAGCCGGCAAGGCTAGCTGGATACTTGACCAATGCAAGAAGCAGACCCACTCTTATATGGAAAAGAAGGGATTTCCCAATGAGAAAGTGAATGTATGGAATGAGATGATTGTGATACCCATGCGTATAGATGGTAGTCTTACTGGAGTTCAATTGATTTCTAAGGATGGTAAAAAGACTTTCTTAACTGGTCAAAAGAATAAAGGCGCATCCACAATCATAGATAACAAGGGCAAAGTAATTCTCTGTGAAGGCGTAGCTACTGCAATGTCCATAAGAAGAGCTTTGAAAGCCGTCAAAACCCGCTATAAGATTGTCATTTGCTTTTCGGCAAGTAACATACTAGAGATGTCCAAAGTCTTTCCTGAGTGCGTTATCGTGGCTGACAATGATACTGTTGGTACTCGCGTGGCTCAGCAATCTGGAAAGATCTTTTGCGTACCGCCTGGAGCGGGGGAAGACTTCAATGATTATGAGTTGAGGGTTGGATCTGAAACTGCTGGAGAGTTTCTTATTGCATCCATTCCGTTGGGGGGTTTTGAGTAAACTCATTGTGCTTTACAAAGTCTGTAATAGGACTCTCAGCAATTGTCTCTAATGCTAAGTTGCATAGCGACATGGATTGACGGGGTTCTCCGATAATCTCAACAACGACTTCGGATTTCCCTGTCATTCCATCTTTCAAATAAATTATGACTGCATCCATGCGATCCTTATAGCCTGACCCTCAATAAAGTACTCAGGGTAGGCATTTGCTAGTTTTCTTAGGTTGTCCTGATCTGCCAACAACGCAGCTTTTCCCAATGATACCGCAAAACCTCCCATCTTCTCCATCCGTTCAACGCATTGGATCAGATAATTACGATCAGTTAAGACCCTTAAATTAGGCATAAACACACCGCTAGGATCCCAAACATAATGGCACAAAGCAAATCATCAGTTGTCATCTTCATCTCCGTCTTCTTCTGAACCATTGACCTCAAGATCTAAATCCCAGTCATTCCAGTTCTGATTTTGGGCTATTTCAAGGGCTATTTCTTCCGCCTCTTCATAATCCGGGGCGCTCAAATAAATTGTAACTCTTCCCGTTACTTCAATATTTACTGCATAACTTTTCATTTTCATTTCTGATTCCTCTTTTGGTGTTGTAATCGATTGTATAAACTGGTCAAAGCCCCATAGCCAATTGTCTGTTTTCATTGTTCGGTCATGATCCATGTAATGACTGCGGTTGAAAATACCATTCCAAATATTAAAAACCAGTTGGCAGCAAAGGCCTGAGACTGACCATATAAGCAAGTTAAAAAGATAAGCCCACTGATAAACAGTAAAAATAAGTTCATTCGTCCTCCCAGGTTCTTGAGTTGTATTCGTCAATGATCTCTCTTAGAGTCCAGTTGTTGTATCCGCCCTTACCATCCGTAAGAATGTAGTAAAGGTATTCTGCATCGTTTTGCTCCATTGCAGATTTAATGGTCGCAATATCGTCCGCCACAAGGCGGTCAATCATTTCTTCTTTAGTCATTTATTTTCTCCAGTTGATTACATTCACAATCAAAACATACATAATCGTTTACTAGGTCGCATTGCTTGCACCCAATTGTAGGCTTTAAAACATAGCCTTTTGCGTAAAAATCATCAATTAAGTCCATTCTATAATTGATCCATTCATTGCTTGTCATTTTGTCAATATCAACCATCATAATTCTCCTTATATAAGCATGACCCTCAATTACTTTCTAGAGGGATAAAAAATTAAAAATCAATTCACCACTTAAGTGATGACAAAAAATCGGCATTAAGTACAAAAACTTCTTGACAAACCAGGCTAGGGTTTACCCTATGTAAAAATTCTCTTCTTTTTCGTTCATCGTTACCCCATCAGTCCAAGTAAGCCCCCAGCATGATTGATTTTGAATGCAACAAATTAGAAAACGCCCTAGCCCGTCCTTGATTACTGGGTAGCCCTCATGATGCCAATAGACCCGCCCACCCTCGTTAATTGTTTTTTTTATTTCTTCTAATGTCATTTTTTTACCCCCCGATAAATAGCGGTTAAGTTTTCCAATTGCTTAGCCGTAATCAAACCCCGAGCGAAAGCGGAAGTAATCGTCAAGTGAAATCGTTGATGGTCGGTCATTTGAACCCCTTTTCTATCAAATAAGCCCCGATAATTTCGTCAATGTCGGTGCTGCTATCGTTAATAATTCCCTTATTTATGATTTCTTGGGCAATATCAGCTGATTTCCAGCGGGATTCCGCTCGGGGAGAGTTTTCCAGGCTATCCCCCATTTGCCAAGCGACCTCAATCGCTAGCTCTAAAAGTGTGTAAGTTTTCATTTTTTCCTCATTCGTCAGGGTGTTTTGAGTTGAATAGATCCCGCCCAAGCTTAATAAGCTGGTAGCCTTGATCCTCGGTCATGCCTCTATGCTCCGCAAAAAGTGCGGGGCTGAGGTAGTTATTTTTAAAGTCTAGATATTGCTCTATAAGGTAGTCTCTTGGGTTCATTTTTCCGCCTTTACATCGTTCATTTTGTTTTGCAGTTCTGCTTTGATGTAGGTCTTAATCATTTCTTTAGCCTCATCGTCTGAGAAATACATAGAGGCAAACCCGCCATCAGTGATCCCTAGGGCGTTCTGTACGGATAGAGCTAGAGCGTTGAGGGCATCTTCTGCCATATCGTCAATCTCGTCCTCTGTGGTCGTTGGAATGCCTACTAAAAGGTCTATGTGCTTAACTGCATTCCCCCACATATTTTCGCCATCTTCTGCGTTGTCATAAAAGCCCATGAGCATAGAATCGCCAACCTTTCCCAATTCGTGGGAACAATCGCCATCAGTTACAACTACCCAGCCGTTGATTACTCTTTTCTGCCAAGCAGTACAACCCCCGCCAGTATGGATAACGCTAAAGCCGTATTCTTCAGGGCTTACAGTAAATCGCCCGCATTCGCTCACACTTGGATTAGTGATAGCCGTCCCCTCATGAGTAAAGCTCATATCTTTAGGATCAAAAGCATCTAAGCTTTTAGGAATCGCCTCATAGTCTCTGTAAGCCGTTCCAGCCTCTACAAGCTCATAATTGATTCCATAATCTACCCACCAATTGCGATCTATTTTGTATTGCTGGGCATGGATATGGAGCCCATCTATCAGGGTTTGACGGGATTGTTCCTTGGTTTCTCCAAAAGCTTTAAATTCAAAGTTTGCAGAGTTTAGGTTAGCTAAGTGTAATTTTTTCATGATTAGATTTGTCCTTGAGTTAATTCGTCAAAAAAGGTTTGTGGTTTTGCAATTGCTAAGTGAGACCATTTATTTATATGGCGGGTGGTGGTGTTGCTCCACTTTTTATCGGTCTTATAAAACTGCCCATCCATCCAGCAAGCTACTGGAGTTTGATAACTAAATAGAACCTGAGTTCCATCGTTGAGGGTGAGTTCTGTCATATTGCTTTGAATTGGTTTAAGTTTCATTGTGTTTGCTCCTCTAAGGTTTTAATGATTCGGTCTAGTTCGGTAAGGATTTTGGATACTTGTCCCTCGTCCTTTTGAAATTGGCATTTTGTAAGACTAAAAAATAAGTCGTTAAGTGCTTGAATAGAATCTTTCATTATTTCTCTCCATGTGTGTATAGATAATGTTCATTCGCTAGGAAGTCTCCCAACCACTTTAAAAGCTCCGCCCATGTGTCAAAGTTCTCGCCTTGATGCTGGTATCCCTCGTCATCAAATAATGAGATGGCAAAGCGTTTATAGGTCGTTGGGTCTATGTCTGCAAAGTCGCTGAGGTCTTGATCTTTGTAGTCAATAAAAATATGCCAATAGAACCCATTAGGGAGGTTCATCATCAGGGATGGGCAAGCGTCATTGTGCCAAGATGAATCGTGGAAACCCTCAAGGGTTGGGAGTACATCGTCAAAGCGTGGGAATTCTTCTTTATAGTTTTGCATGATTTATTTACCTGTTTTGATGTTGTTTTTGATGGCACATTCTGTCCAGCAAGCTTTTGCAAACTGAATCAATGTATCGGAGCAAGGCAAATCGTGCATCTTTGCCTGATGCTCTATTAATTCAATAGGGAAATCCTTAGTTGTGGGTGCATGATCGCCATATTGCCATTCCTTGGCGGGTTCACTCTCAACCCATGATGTAGAGGAAATCTCAAAAGCCCGCTCTAACATTGAATCAATAGCGGAGCAATTCAAATAGAGGATATTACCTACTTCCCCCATAAGCTCTGTGCGTGATTTGTTTGGAAAGTCCTTTAAATATTCATCAAAGGATGGCTCGTTTATTTCTACTGTGATTGTCATTTGCATGATGTTCTATTCCTATTAGGTTAGTGATCTATTGTAAGTTTGCTCTGCGATGTATTGCATTAAGAAAGACTGTAACACACAATAAAAACAAGGTGTCAAAACTTTATTTTTAGGGTGTTGTTTTTTTGGTTTTGCTTGCCTGGAGCGATTATAAAAAAGAAAAAAAGCGTAGGGCAGCACCCCTCAAAAAGACAATGTAGGATAAGAATAGGTAGACTTTTATCATCCTATATCAGCGATTGAAATACGACATCATGTCGCATTTGGTAGGGATATTCCTATTCCCTATTACTTCCCTATTGCCAAAATAAAAGCCCGCTCAATCTTCCATCTTGGATCGGTTTAGATCATTCTCCAGTAGGTAATAAGACATCTATAGAGTAATGAATAGGGAGTTCTGCTTGTCCAATTTAAAAGCGTCCCTCTGTGGCTCGCATCCTGGCACTGTGTTTATATACAGTAGTTGTGGTAATATCTCCATATTACTTTTATATACCGCACTTATGCCAGCCAAGTTAACTCGTAAGCAGATTCAAGAGGGATTAGATCAGATGCCTATTGATGTGCTATTGACTGGCACTAGGAATAACAAGCTAACCCATAAGCAGAAAGAGTTTGCCAAGGAAGTCGCTCTTGGATCAACTGGAGCGGATGCCTATAGAAAAGCTTATAGGAAAGGAAAGAGACCATTGAAAGCGAAGACCATCGGGAATAAGGCTAGCGAGCTAAAGAGTAAAGAGGGAATCCAGTTGGAAATAGAGGCGATACAGAGGGCGATAGAGTTCAATAAATCGCATTCTCTTGCTCAACTAAGGGCTCTAGTCGTGTCTCAGCTAACGAAAGAGGCACTAACCGAGGGAAATCCACCAGCAAGCAGACTGACCGCTCTCAAGGCTCTTGGTGAAGTCGCTGGCATAGACGCATTCATTCACCGAACCGAAACCAAGGTGATAAGGGATTCAGACTCAGCCCGCTCAGATCTTATGGAGCAGTTAAAGAAAGTCATTGCGGACAACATGAGGACAGTAGATAGCAATCAGGACGATGCGAATAGCTTATTGGCGGAGCTTGTAGCCGTTCCGCTAGCAACCAAAGGCGAGTCGGATTCTGACAGCCTGGCGATCGAGCTGCGCGAGGCCCCACCGGAGGGCGACCCCCAAGTTTTGGACGACGCTGACCCGATCTTACTACATAGTATTCCACTCAAATAATGCACGATGATAATGATTCGCAATAACGAAAACAAAATACACAGTCTAATCAAGCACTTGCATTATATCATCTGCAATGTACAAGATAGACTCATAATAAAAACAATGGGTTATGATTTTTTAGAGAAGCAAAACGCTGGAACAGTTGGAAAACCCCTACAGGGAACACCCCCCCGTCATGTTTCTAAACAAAGAGGGGTGGGGGGTATATATAAAAAATTAAGGAACAGAGATGAATAACTGGGTATTAGGAGAAAAAGGTAGTTCTTATAAACAAAGTACAGAAGATGTCATTCTTTCTTATGTAGCTAATATGGAGTCTCGGTCTATCCATGAATTGATGATAAAGATGTGGGAGTTCTACGACGAAGCCGTGTTAAAAGAAACGGGCCATTTGCCTACCGATATGCATTGGGAAGACCATCTGTGACAGAACGCCAATCCCAGATATTCAAAGTGATAGATGAGTTCTGGAAGAAGTACGGCTACGCGCCCAGCATTGATAACATTATGTTTATCACTGGAGACAAGTCACGGGCAAATGTCCATCGAATGATGAAAAGACTTTGTGATCTAGGGGTTTGCAAGAGGATTCCTAATAAGGCTAGGAGTATCCGCCCTGTTAATTTGAGGGTGCGGGATTTATGAAACTAGAAGAACTTATTGCTACGCTGCCTGTACATGAGCAGGAGTCGCTGTTTGAGATGGCTGAGGAGTACATAGGCTCTCTGAAGCGGGAGAAGGCACAACATAACTTTATGGATTTCGTCAAAGAAATGTGGCCCGGATTTATTCATGGAAGACACCATGCTATTCTTGCTAAGAAGTTTGAAGAGATAGCTCAGGGCAAATTAAAGCGCCTTATGATATCTCTACCTCCTAGGCATACTAAGTCTGAGTTCGGCTCGTTCTTACTGCCAGCGTGGTTCTTAGGGCGGGATTCTACTAAGAAGATTATCCAATGTTCCAATACTGCGGAATTGGCAGTGGGATTCGGGCGTAAGGTTAGAAACTTAGTTGACTCAGAAGCTTATGCCAGAATATTCCCGAACGTCGGACTAAGGTCTGACTCAAAAGCCGCGGGGCGGTGGTCTACAAACGGGGGCGGGGAGTACTTCGCTATCGGTGTAGGCGGTACAGTTACTGGTAAAGGTGCGGATCTACTGATTATTGACGATCCACACTCAGAGCAAGAGGCTGCTATAGCCTCAAGCAACCCAGAAGTCTACGATAAAGTGTACGAATGGTACTCATCAGGCCCAAGACAACGTCTACAACCAGGTGGAGCGATCATTGTCATTATGACTCGCTGGTCAAAACGAGATTTAATCGGAAAAATCCTGCAAAGTAACGCAGAAAGAGACGGAGAAGACTGGGAAGTTATCAATTTGCCAGCAATTTTGCCCTCTGGTAAGTCGTTATGGCCCGAATTCTGGAGTCTTAAGGAGCTAGAAGCCCTTAAAAACGAACTTCCTGTCTCTAAATGGAACGCACAGTACCAGCAAACCCCTACTGGAGACGCTGGTGCGCTAGTAAAGCGAGAATGGTGGCAGATTTGGGAGGGAGAAACCCCGCCTAAATGCGACTATCTCATCCAATCTTGGGATACCGCCTTTACTAAGAATGAAAGGTCAGACTATTCTGCCTGTACAACATGGGGAGTCTTTTATAAAAACGAAAACCCCGATGATGCCAACATTATTCTCTTGGATGCTTTTAAAGAACGCATGGAGTTTCCAGAATTAAAAGCAAAAGCATTGGAAATGTATAAAGAATGGGAGCCTGATGCGTTCATCATTGAAGCAAAAGCTTCTGGTGCGCCTTTAATCTACGAATTGCGTAGTATGGGAATACCTGTATCAGAGTTTACACCTACTCGTGGGAATGATAAGATATCCCGCATGAATTCCGTAACAGATCTATTTGCATCTGGTAAGGTTTGGTGTCCTGCGAGACGATGGGCTGAAGAAGTGATAGAAGAGATGGCTGCATTCCCAAACTCGGATCACGATGACTTAGTTGACTCCAGCACACAAGCTCTCATCAGGTTCAGAAAAGGTGGTTTTATCCGACTTCCATCGGATGAAAAAGACGAACCAGTTAATTTTAGACGCAAAGCAGCATACTACTAGGACACATTATGTCAATTGAAAAAAGTTTATATCAAGCCCCAGTCGGGATCAGTGCTTTAGAAAACGATGATATGTCGGACATTGAAATTGAGATTGAAGATCCAGAATCAGTAACCATTGGTATGGACGGATTAGAAATTGAGATTGAACCAGGCGAACCATCAGATGAGGATTTTGATGCCAACCTAGCTGAGTACATTGATGAGAAGGTTTTATCAGAAATTTCTGGCGATTTGCTTGGAGATTTTGAGGATGATGTTTCAGCCCGTAAAGACTGGATGCAGACTTATGTTGACGGACTAGAGTTGCTAGGCATGAAGATTGAAGAGCGAAGTGAACCTTGGGAAGGCGCTTGTGGTGTTTACCACCCACTCCTTTCCGAAGCTCTCGTTAAGTTTCAAGCCGAAACAATCATGGACACTTTCCCAGCGGCTGGCCCAGTAAAGACTCAAATCATTGGTGCAGAGACTCAAGCTAAAAAAGAAGCATCAATTCGTGTTCAAGACGACATGAACTACCAATTAACAGATGTGATGAAAGAATTCCGACCTGAGCATGAGCGTATGCTCTGGGGCTTGGGTTTAGCAGGTAACGCCTTTAAGAAGGTGTACTACGATCCAGCATTGGGTCGTCAGGTGTCTATGTTTATTCCAGCAGAAGACATCGTTGTTCCTTACGGAGCATCTAACTTAGAGTCAGCGCCGCGTGTAACCCATGTTATGCGTAAAACCGAGAATGAAGTTCGTCGTCTACAAGTTGAAGGTTTCTATGCCGATGTAGATTTAGGTGAGCCATCAACGGCTTTAGATGAAGTAGAAAAGAAGATTGCCCAGAAGATGGGTTTCCGTGCAACTACGGATGATCGATACAAGCTTTTGGAAATGCATGTTGATCTAGATCTAGAAGGATACGAAGATACCGATAAAGATGGAGAGGCGACTGGTATTGCCTTGCCATATGTAGTAACAATGGAAAAAGGTACTGGCACGATTTTAGCCATTCGCCGTAACTGGAGACCTGAAGATGATGGAAAGCAAAAGAGAAACCATTTCGTCCACTACGGGTATGTTCCTGGTTTTGGCTTCTACTGTTTTGGTCTTATCCACCTTGTCGGCGCTTTTGCTAAATCTGGTACTTCCCTTATCCGCCAATTGGTTGATGCAGGAACGCTTAGCAACTTGCCAGGTGGCTTTAAGACCCGTGGCTTGCGAATCCAAGGCGACGACACCCCGATAGCACCAGGAGAATTCCGTGACGTAGATGTTCCATCTGGAGCAATGCGTGACAACATTTTGCCACTCCCGTACAAAGAACCTAGCCAAGTTCTATATTCCCTATTAAATACAATTGTTGAAGAAGGTCGCCGATTCGCATCAGCAGCTGATATGAATATTAGCGATATGTCTGCTAACGCACCAGTAGGGACAACCCTAGCAATTCTGGAGCGAACCCTTAAAGTAATGTCCGCAGTACAAGCCCGTGTTCATTATTCAATGAAACAGGAGTTAGGACTGCTTAAGGAAATCATTCGTGATTACACCCCAGAAGATTACAGCTATGATCCAGTAGATGGCAATCGTAGGGCTAAACAAGCTGACTATGACCTAGTGGCGGTTATCCCTGTAAGTGATCCAAATGCCGCAACAATGGCTCAAAAGATTGTTCAATACCAAGCGGTATTGCAGTTAGCTCAGGGTGCGCCACAGATTTACAACATGCCACAATTGCATCGTCAAATGCTAGAAGTGTTGGGAATTCGCAACGCTCAGAAGCTAATCCCATTGGAAGACGACAAGGTTCCAGAAGATCCAATTTCTGAGAACATGAACATTATTAATAACAAGCCAGTAAAAGCGTTTATCTACCAAGATCATCAAGCGCACATTATGGCTCACCAAGCGTTCATTCAAGATCCGCAAACAGCAGCGATTATTGGGCAAAACCCAATGGCTAATCAAATCATGGCGGCGGCTCAAGCACACATTGCTCAGCATTTTGGATTCCAATATCGCCAGCAGATTGAGCAAGAATTAGGCGCTCCATTGCCATATAAGAATGATGACGAAGAAAACGAAGCACTCCCTCAAGAGTACGAAGTTCAATTGTCTCGTTTGGTTGCCCAGGCTAGCCAGCAACTACTACAGAAGAATCAAGCCCAAGCTGCACAACAGCAAGCCCAGCAACAACAGCAAGATCCAATTATCCAAATGCAACAGCAAGAACTCCAGATCAAAGGTCAGGATGTTCAACGCAAGGCAGAGAAAGATAAAGCAGATATTGCCCTTGAGAATCGCCGCTTAGATTTGGAAGAGCAACGTATGCACATCAATGCAGAGCTAGATGGAAACAAAGCTGGAGCAAAGATGGCTTACGACAAGGACAAGCTAGATCGTGAAAGCGAAATAAAGGCTACCAAGATGGGCATTGACATGGCTCATGACAGACACTTAGTAGAAGTGGATGCAGCAAAAGAAAAAGCAAAGATTCTTGCTGATATCACAAAAGCCCAAATGAATTCTAACAAAGGTAATAAATGACCGAATTTGAATTATTAACCAAGCAATTGGACGACAAAGTAGGACAACTTAAGGATGCCGTCGCCAACGGCAACCTAGAGTACGTGGAGTACAAAAAAACGTGCGGCGAGATTAGAGGTCTATTGATTGCACGGGGATATGTATTAGACCTCAAAGAACGATTGGAGAACTCGAATGAGTAACACACTAGACCTTTCAAAAGCGGTAGATCTATCCGCAATTATGGAAAAGTCAGACGAAGAAAAAGCAACACAACTGCCCAAGCCATCAGGCTACCGCATCCTATGTGCGATACCTGAAGCAGAAAAAGAGCACGACGGAAGTGGTCTTTTAAAAGCAGACATCACTCTTCAGAACGAAGAGGCATTAACCACAGTGCTGTTTGTAGTGGAATTAGGTGAGGATTGCTACAAGGATCCAAGTCGTTTTCCAAACGGCCCGTGGTGCAAAAAGGGCGATTTTGTATTAGTTCGCCCACATGCAGGAACCCGTCTAGTAATTCATGGACGTGAATTCCGCATTATCAACGATGACTCCGTGGAGGCTGTAGTAGCCGATCCCCGTGGAATTCGACGTAAATAACATACCTTAATTGGTAACAAAGGAGCATTAGATGGACAAAGACGATTACAAGTTTCCAGATGAAGTTGAAGAAAAGGTAGCAGAAGGTGATGACTTTGAAGTTGAAATTGAAGATGACACACCTGAAGTAGACAGGGGCAAGAAACCCGCTGATCCTGAATTAGTAGAATCGCTGGAAAATGACGAACTGGAAGAGTACACCAGGGATGTTAAAACAAAGATTAAGCAATATAAGAAGGTCTTCCATGACGAACGCAGAGCCAAAGAAGCGGCTGAGCGGGAGAAACAAGAGGCTATCAATGTTGCTCAAAAGCTCTATAACGAAGTAAAACAACTTAAAAGCCGGGTTAACTCTAGCGAAGAAGTAGCTATTGACTCATTTAAAACTAGCGCTGAGCGCGAGCTAGAGATGGCAAAAAGGGAATATAAAGAGGCTTATGACTCTGGAGATTCCGATAAGTTAGTGGATGCTCAGGAAAAGATGACATCTGCAAAGATGAAGATTGAGCAAGCTGGAAATGCTTTTGATAATGTCAAAAACAGAAAAGCTTTACAAGAAGAAGAGAATGAGGTACAAATACCTCAGAATCAGTATAAACCCGTAGTACGTGATCCTAAAGCTGCATCATGGCAAGAGCGCAACTCTTGGTTTGGGCAGGACGATGAGATGACTAGTTTAGCGCTCGGTCTACACGAAAAGCTTGTCAAGGAAAACGGTGTGGCATATGCTACGACGGATGAGTATTACAAGCGCATTGATAACACAATGCGTAAACGGTTTCCCGAAAACTTTGAGGAAGCCGACGAAGAAACAGATGCGCCTAGCGTGAAGACCGCAACCCGCAAACCTAGCACGGTAGTTGCCCCGGCAGCCCGTAGCACAGCGTCAAAAAAGGTTCGTTTAACCACGAGCCAACAATCAATTGCTAAAAAACTGGGTTTATCCCCTGAGCAATACGTCAAAGAACTTTTAAAAATGGAGGCCTAATCAAATGGCTGAAAACAGAACTACCCGTGAATTAAATACCCGTGCAGTTTCAGAGCGTCCAAAGCAGTGGATGCCCGCAGAATTGCTCCCTGAGCCGGATAAACAGGCTGGGTATGCGTATCGTTGGATTCGTGTTTCAACACTAAACCAAGCTGATCCAAGAAATCTTTCAGGAAAACTGAGAGAAGGTTGGGAGCCAGTTAGGGTTGAAGAACAGCCCAAGTTTCAACTGCTAGTTGATCCCAGTAGTCGCTTTAAGGACAATATTGAGATTGGCGGGTTATTGCTTTGCAAAACTCCAGAAGAGTTCGTTGAACAGCGTAATACTCATTACGCAAAACAAACGGATGCTCAGACGGATGCTGTAGACAATAATTTAATGCGTCAAAGCGACCCAAGGATGCCGCTCTTTAAAGAGAACAAATCCTCGACTAGTTTTGGCAAAAATTAATTTTTTTTAATCTAGGAGTTATAAATGGCTTATCCTACCGTTTCAGGCCCTTATGGGTTTCAGCCAATCAATTTGATTGGTGGTCAGGTATTTGCTGGTTCTACTCGCTTAATCCCCATTGCTTCTGGCTCTGGCACATCGATTTTCTACGGTGATGTCGTGCGTCTAAACACTGGTGGCACACTAAGCAAAGTATCAACCACAGCTACCGCAACCGATGCCGTTGGTATTTTCTTGGGTTGTCAGTTCACAAACCCAACTACCAAGCAATTGTTGCAACAACAGTACTACCCAGCTAGCACAGTAGCTTCTGACATTCAAGCGTTTGTTTTGGATGATCCAGATGCATTGTTCAAAGTTGCTGTAACTGCTGCTGGTACATCAACAATTTCTGGCGTAACACAAGCAGCAGTTGGTCTAAATACAGCTATCATTTTGACCGCTGGCAGCACAACCACAGGCGACTCTTTAGCATCTGTTTCAGCTACTACAGCTAGTACTTCAACATTACCTTTCCGTATTGTTGGTGGTATCCCAGAGACAGTTAATGCATCGGGTTCTTTCACTGAAGTTATTGTTAAATTTAACTTTGGTACCCACACTTACTACAGCGCTACTGGTGTAGCTACTGCAGCCTAATAGGAGCTAAATAATGGCTATTTCACGCGCACAACTACTGAAAGAGTTGCTTCCAGGATTGAACGCTTTGTTCGGACTTGAGTATGCTCGCTACGGTGAAGAGCACAAAGAGATCTACGAAACAGAGACCTCTGAGCGTTCTTTTGAAGAAGAAACAAAACTGTCAGGTTTCTCTGCAGCTCCTGTTAAAAACGAAGGCTCTGCTATTCGTTACGACAATGCTCAAGAAGCTTTCACAGCTCGCTACAACCACGAAACTATCGCCCTTGGCTTTAGCTTGACTGAAGAAGCAATCGAAGATAACCTCTACGATTCTTTATCAGCTCGCTATACAAAGGCTTTGGCTCGTGCTATGGCTTACACTAAGCAAGTAAAAGCTGCTGCCGTAATTAACAACGGCTTTAGCAATACTTATGCTGGTGGTGATGGTGTTGCTCTGTTCTCTACAGCACATCCATTAGTATCAGGTGGCACAAACAGCAATACTCAATCTACTGCAGCTGACTTGAATGAGACTTCTTTAGAAGCCGCAGTTATTCAAATCGCTGCTTGGACGGATGAGCGTGGTCTGTTGATCGCTGCTAAGCCTAAGAAATTGGTAGTTCCACCAGCACTACAGTTCGTTGCAACTCGCTTGCTTGAAACTCAATTGCGTGTTGGCACAACCGATAACGACATCAATGCAATTATGAACAATGGTTCTATTCCAGAAGGTTACACAATTAACCACTTCTTGACAGACTCCAATGGTTACTATTTGACTACTGATGTTCCAAACGGAATGAAACACTTTGAGCGTACTCCATTGAGCAACTCTATGGACGGCGACTTTGATACTGGTAACGTTCGTTACAAGTCTCGTGAGCGTTATTCCTTTGGTTGGTCTGATCCACTCGGAATGTGGGGATCCCCAGGCGCTTAATCAGCACCTGTGTAGTAATAAGACCCCGCCCAAAAAGCGGGGTTTTTTCTTTATAAGTATGTTGCTTTCTTTAAAAAAGATGTATACTTTGGCTATCTGGGTGATACCAGCTTATTAAACTGCCCCAGCAGACGATATACCGATTAATAGGCTTAACTTGTATATAGGAGAACTCTTATGGGTTTCGCTACACACTTAGGCCCTTGGTTATTGGGCACAAATCGTTACACAACTGGCACAACTGCTACAACTTTAGCTAACACAGGTTGCACCGTTGTTTCTCAATCTGCTGACGTAGTTTATGGCACATTGACTGGCAACTTGATTGCTGTTCCTGCTGGTTCACAGATTGTTGACGTTAAAGTTGTTACCACAACTGTATTTAGCGCTGCAACAACTTGCGTATTAAATATTGGCGGTACAGCATTTACTACTACTGGCACTATTACTAGTGTTGGTTCTACAGCTCTTGGCG
>Ga0114959_10001378_pt1 | contig 21319 bp, 7 predicted proteins | sample C_130625_EF_Meta_FD_87317 | JGI IMG/M metagenome (GOLD analysis project Ga0114959, IMG submission 87317) | Freshwater microbial communities from Lake Croche, Canada to study carbon cycling - C_130625_EF_MetaG | ecosystem: Environmental > Aquatic > Freshwater > Lake | place: Lake Croche, Canada... | reverse complement strand
TGTGAATGAAATAACAGCAGATGATGAACTACCTCTGTTGGTCACTGATTGTAATGTACTGGTGTTTGATACAACAATATTAGTACCAGAAGTAAAAATTGCAGTATCAGTTCCAGCAGATATGGTCACCGTGCCAGATGCAGCATTTAAAGTCTGAACGCCGCCTGCTGTGGCCTCTGTTATCACCTTGCTACCGTTGACGTAAACAGTTTTGCCAACATACAAGTTTTCACCAATACCTACTCCGCCAGTGACGATTAGTGCACCAGTTATAGTTGATGTTGAACTTGCGGTAGATTGTACCGTTGCGGTTGTCGCAACCACAAGACCATTTTTTACTCTAAAATCTATATTGTTTGCCATTAGTTTCCCTTTCCACGTAACAGCTTAGTTATCAAATTTATTTATCAACTACGAATTTTATATTGTCAAAGTCAATCTAGTCATTTTAACCACTGTTGCAGTAGTTGTGCTAGGAGTAAATGTGACTATCAAATTATTGCCATTTATAGAAGCATCATACGTTCCTAATACTGTATTATTAACTGAAATTCCGTACTCATTAATATACGCATTATTGATAGCATGGAACACACTTATTTCTGATATATGAACATAATTTGATCCTGAAGTAACTTGACAGAAATATTTGGCAGATCTATACAATGTTATATCAAATGAATCCAATGTAGATGTGCTAGTAGATGTTATTATGCCACTAGTATAGGATGCCAATAGTGTATTACCATAAGTTATCGCAGATATTGTTCCAGTTGAGGTATTACCAACGTTTAACGGACCAGCAATATTCAATCTTCCACCAATACCCACCCCACCAGTTACTACTAATGCACCTGTTGTAGTTGATGTTGAACTTGATGTATTTGTGAATGAAATAACAGCAGATGATGAACTACCTCTGTTGGTCACTGATTGTAATGTACTAATATCCCATATTGTTATGTTATTAGATGAAGTGGAAATGGCAGTATCAGTGCCTACTGAAATAGTAACCGTGCCTGTTAGCCCATTTAAACTTTGAACACCACCAGCTGTAGCAGCAGTGACAACCATACTGCCATTGGAATATATATTACCAGCATATATGTTGCCGCCCACACCCACTCCGCCAGTGACCAATAGTGCTCCAGTAGTAGTTGATGTTGAAGTTGCTGTACTAGTAATCGTAGCTGTATTGCCTACATATAATGTGCCACCAATACCCACTCCGCCAGTTACTTGCAAAGCGCCAGTATTAGTGCTGTTACTTGTTGCAGTTGATGTAATTGATAGTGTAACTATATTTGATGATCTAGTGATTTCTCTAGTTGTTACATTATAATTTAACAAAAAGCTAGTGGCACTACTAGTAACATCTACTCTAACAGGACTTACATAAAATCCAGCATTAGGTGCGTAAGCAACATAGGTAGATGATCCTGCGCTGAGTATTATGCTACCTTCTGCTGTTGGTGATCCAAGCCCTGCTTGATATCCTAAAGCTAGTGAATAAGCACCTTGCTGTAGGTTGCCTGCTTGATACCCAACTGCTGTAGCATAGTTACCTTGTCTATCATATCCAGCATTACTACCAATTGCTGTTGTATAGTTACCTTGGAGTATGCTTCCTGAATATGCTCCAATCGCAGTCGCCTGAATGGTACCTGCATTATGCTGATTTCCTGCACTTTGGCCTATTCTAATATTACCTGATGTTTGTGTAATTTGTGTTGCAGTTAATATACCGCCAAGATTCAAATTACCGCCAAGATTCAAATTACCGCCAATACCCACGCCACCAGTAACTACTAACGCACCTGAATTAGTTGATGTTGACTCAGTAGTATTATTAATAAAAAATGTGCTAGTAGTACCGGTACCAATAGCTGCAACAAAACTACCAATCGTTGCAGAAGTTATAATTTGAGCACCAGCAACATAACTAGTATTTGCCACATATAAATTACCACCAATACCCACTCCACCTGTTACTTTTAAAGCCCCTGTGGTAGTTGATGTTGATGTAGCAGTACTTACATTTACTTCTCCGTTTACGTATAAAGTCCCGCCAATACCAACACCCCCAGTGACTATTAATGCGCCAGTTGTGGTTGATGTTGAAGTTGCGGTGTTATTGATAAAAAATGTGCTGGTAGTACCAGTACCAATAGATGTAACAAAATTGCCTATAGTTGCAGAAGTTATGATCTGGGCACCAGCAATATAACTTGTTGTATTAACATATAATGTACCACCAATACCAACACCGCCAGCAACTACTAACGCTCCAGAATTAGTTGATGTTGAAGTTGTGGTGTTATTGATAAAAAATGTGCTAGTAGTACCGGTACCAACAGATGCAACAAAACTACCAATCGTTGCAGAAGTTATAATTTGAGCACCAGCAATATAACTAGCTGTGCCAATATATAATGCACCACCAATTCCCACACCACCAGCTACTTGTAATGCACCTGAATTAGTTGATGTTGACTGAGTAGTATTATATGTACTAATGATATCATCTGTAGTAACAGAAGTTGTTGTTACTGTAGTATATTGCAGCGTTAAAATATTAGCAGTAATTGTTCCACCAACATACAAATTACCACCAATACCCACACCACCAGCTACTTGTAATGCACCTGAATTAGTTGACGTTGAATTTGTAGTATTGGTAATTGAAATAACAGCAGATGTTGAACTACCTCTGCTAGTTACTGACTGTAGTGTACTGGTGTTCCATATTGTTATAGTACCAGTTGCTGTGCTAATCGCAGTATCAGTTCCAGCAGATATAACAATAGTTCCACTTTGTCCATTTAGAGTTTGGACACCACCAGCTGTAGCAGCAGTGACCACAATGCTGCCATTGGAATACATATTACCAGCGTATAAATTACCACCAATACCCACTCCACCTGTTACTTTTAAAGCCCCTGTAGTGGTTGATGTTGAAACTGCGGAACTAGTGATAGTGGCTGTGTTGCCTACAAATAATGCACCACCAACTCCCACTCCACCCGCAACTGTCAATGCACCTGTGTTAGTTGATGTTGAAGTTGTGGTGTTATTGATAAAAAATGTGCTAGTAGTACCAGTACCAATATATGCAACAAAATTACCAATAGTTGCAGTAGTTATGATCTGCGCACCAGCAACATAACTAGTATTTGCCACATATAAATTATCGCCAATACCCACACCGCCAGCAACTTGCAATGCACCGGTGGTAGTTGATATTGAAGTTGCAGTAGAATATATTGTAATAGTTCCTTTGTATGAAACTCTTAAATTATTGTTTGATCCTTTAAATAAGACATCGCCAGAACCCTGTGAACTAACTCCAGTAGGTTGATATGTTTGAAGAACAAATGATGCAGTACTTCCTGTGCTGTTGCTGTGTCCAATTTGCCAAACAGGACCATATAGATCATTATAGTTTATTAACGATATAGCGTTTGCTGCATAGCTACCCTGAGATGATTTAAACTGTAAAGTTGGATTAGCATTACCACTAATCGTTAGTGTAGGTGTATCCAATTGAATAGACAAATTTTCTATATAGACATTGCCACCAATACCCGCACCGCCAGCTACCCGTAATGCACCTGAAGCAGTTGATGTTGAATTTGTAGTATTAGTAATGAAGATGCTTTGATTTGTAGTATTGCCTCTATTAGTCACTGATTGTAGTGTACTGGTGTTCCATATTGTTATATTACCAGTTGCTGTACTAATTGCAGTATCAGTTCCAGCAGATATGACAATAGTTCCAGTTAGTCCATTTAGATTTTGAACGCCGCCAGCTGAAGCTTCTGTTAAAACTTTACTGCCATTGGAATATATATTACCACCAGCATATAATGCGCCACCCACACCCACTCCGCCAGTGACCAATAGTGCTCCAGTAGTAGTTGATGTTGAAGTTGCTGTACTAGTAATCGTAGCTGTATTGCCTACATATAATGTGCCACCAATACCCACTCCACCTCTAACTACTAATGCACCTGTGTTAGTTGATGTTGAAGTTGTGGTGTTATTAATAAAAAATGTACTAGTTGTGCCACTACTTACAGATGATATAACAAAATTACCGATAGTTGCAGAAGTTATAATTTCAAAACCAGCAATGTAACTCGTTGTATTAACATATAATACACCACCAATACCAACACCGCCAGTAACTACTAAAGCGCCTGTATTTGTACCAGTTGACTGTGTGGTATTATTAACGGCGACGATCCCAGTTCTAGGCTCAATACTAAATGTGCTAGTTGTAAATAATTTTTGATTTAATGCTGTTAGACTATTATTTGAAACAAATGTGAGATAATATGCTGTACTGGAACTATTTTGCATCACTTCTACATTTTTTGCGTTAGTAGCAGTTCCTGATAAATTGCCAATAAAGTTTGTAGCAGTCACTACTCCAACAAAATATCCGTCACCATTAACACTTAAAATTCCAGTATTCGTAGAATATATATTTGGATAGTTAATCAACAGTTGATTTCTACTGTTAAATGTCATTCCATTTGTTGGAGTATTACCAAAAATGCTATTTGAAAAGAATAATAAACTTCCTTGATATTCCTGTAAAATTACAGTAGATGTATTATCCGTAACACCTAATCTAATGTTTGCACCGCGGAATAAAGCAGGGCTAGGACTGCCGTTAGTATTTCTAATTATTTCTAAATTTACTGCATCTTGATTAGATTGAGCACCAGTTAATAATAATGCAGTGTTACCAAGATTATTACTAGTATCAATAGTAAGACGAGCTGTAGTATTTGTACTTGTGCCTATGGTTACTGCACCAGAGTTCGCGTTAATTTTAAATCTGTTTGATGTATATAAAGTTGATGGGTTTAATGTTAGATTATTATTGCTAACGAATGTCAAATAAAATTGAGAATTATCTCCGTTAAAACCAGTCAATATTGTACTAGCAGTGGCAGCATACCCTGCTAAAGTTCCAACCAGAGTACTTGCAGTTAAAGATCCAGTAACATTAATATCACCACCAACATTCAAAGTTCCGCCAACACCAACTCCGCCTATTACTTGCAAAGCTCCAGTGGTAGTTGATATTGATGGTGTGTTTTTAGGAACATATACATCATAATAACCGCCATATAACCGAATACCGCCTGTTGATTGAACTGATTCTAGGGTATTTCCGCCAGATATTGCAACACCGCCAGTATTCCATACAACAATAGTACCATGATCAGGTGTAGAATTTGGCAAGCCATTCCAACCATTATGTGATCCGGCACCTAAAACTAAGTTTCCTTGAGCTTGACTAAGTTGACCATACGACAATCTTGTTTGATTAAAACCAGAATTTTCGTTAATTTTTGGGATATTTATTGAGTTATTCACCCATAAATTTCCTCCAATGCCTACACCACCGTCGACAATTAGTGCCCCAGTATTTGTGCTAGTGCTTGATGAGTTATTGGTAATTGAAATTGCTGAAGGTGTTGAACTGCCTCTACTAGTCACTGATCGTAATGTACTAGTATTCCATATAACTGTTATATCACCAGAAGCCGTGCTAACTGCTGTATCAGTGCCTGCCTGAATTGCCTGAACTGCATTTTTCGTCGACAATTTAACGCCGTTGGAGTAGATATCTCCAGCATTTATAACGCCTAATATTCCAACGCCGCCAGCAACATATAAAGAATTGTTACTTGTATTTATTGCATCAGATAAAGTACTTAATACTACGATTTTTTTAACAGTAAGAGTATTGCCAATATACGCACTATTTGTAACAGTAAGTGCAACGTTGGGCCCTGTGATATTAACAGAAGTAAATGTCCCTGGGCCTGCTGTTAATTGTATAATACTTCCGCCAAAGTACGTATCACCGCCAACATATAAATTACCACCAATGCCCACACCGCCAGCTACCGTTAAAGCCCCGCTATTATTCGATATAGCTTGATTTGATCCAGATATTCTTAAAGTAGTAGCAGTAGCAGCACCACCAACATATAAATTACCACCAATACCAACTCCGCCCACGACTTGTAATGCACCTGAAGCAGTTGATGAAGATTGATTACTGGATAAAATTTCTAAAGTATTTTTAGATCTCCAGCTTTGATGATCATAATAAAAATAAAATGCTGCCCAAGCAGGTGATAAATTACCTTCTGTTACATTTCCAATATATAATCCTGATGTATCAGCAACATCGGCTGAGCCCGCAGATGTTGATAATGCTATTATTTTGTTTCCTGAACTAAGGATTTGACTGTCTAAGGTGAATTGCGTCCCGTCTACGTACAAATCGCCAAGTATATAAGTTTTTCCTTTAACACGCAACGCATTATCAACAGTAATATCAGTTGCAGTTAACAACGTAATAACTGTATTTGATAAATTTGTAAAATTTGTTACTGTTAAATTCTGGGATACAACAGTTTTTAAATTTGTTAGCTCGTTAGTAAAAACAGGTGCTGATAGTCCAGCATTACTGATTAGAACTGTTCCTACATTGCCGGTGTTTATAAAAGCAGTAGTTCCTGAATTACTTTGATATGGAATTTGACCTCTAATTCCATTTTTTAAATTAGTAGCAGTGGCCGCATATCCAACTTCAATTAAATCAAAATCTTGCCATGCTACTGTGTAATTGTTAGATATTGATAAAAATTGTTTTGGTTGCCCAATTGGTATAAATGATGTAGTTCCAGTTGATAATTGTATTACCAAACTTTGGGCAGAACCACCTGCCAAATTTGTAGCAGTACTTACTAGAGCAAATATATAATCAGTAGCAGTAAGCGTGCCTTTGATTGTTGCCCCAGAGTTAAATACTGCTTGATTGAATGTTTCAATTTTTCCTAAAAAGGTTGACGTAGATTTGACTACTAAATTTTTAGAAACCAATAACCCACTAGCTAGTTGGACCGAGTTTATGGTGCTAGTATTGGTTGATACTGTACCAGTGCCTTCAACTACAAGACCTGCTTTAACTACGAAATCGTTATTAAATAATGTTGCCATATTATACTCTGGCTTTAGAAGGCCACGGTAGTCCTAAAGTATGTAAGTTCTGTTGGGCCTGAATATTTAGGAGTAAAATATAGTCTAACTTTGTTGTCATTTTGAACATCTGCACTAAATTCTCCTAATTCGCCCTTATTTGTTAATATGCCATATTCTGTAGCATATACCGTACCGTCATTATCAACCATTAATAATATTTCAATCACTTGTATAAACGATTTACCTTGCCCAGATTCTACCTGAATCAAATATTTTGTAGATCGAAAATCAATAAATGAGTAAACATCTATCACTGTTGCCTGCGTAGTATTTATTGTTAGTTTGGAGGAACTCATAATTGACGCACCAATTTGAACACTATTGGCAAATAAAGTTCCAGCAACCCCAACACCACCACTTACTGTCAATGCCCCGGTATTTGTGCTAGTTGACTGGGTTTTATTAGTTATAATAACAGTTTTATCAGTAGAATTTCCGCGTTCGGTCACTGTTTGAAATGTGCTAATATCGCTAATTACCAAATAGCTTTGGCCATTCACTATCGACTGTGTAGCAGTAATTAAAATATCAGGACCAGATGCCACAGTTTCATAAAAACTAGATGTAGTCAACACGTACTTGCCATTAGAAAAAACCGTTCCGCCAACAAATAAATCTTTTTCAATACCAACCCCTCCTGAAACAGTCAGAGCTCCGGTTATTGTTGAAACAGAATTTGTGGTATTAGCTACCTTAATTGCAGTTGTTGTAATTGATCCTCTAGCAGTTACAGTTTGAAAAGTGCTAGTATCTGAAATTATAGTGAGATTATTAGTGTTCGTAGTTATGGATATATCAGCACCACCAACTAGTGATACATTTGTTTGTACAAAACTGTTTAGTGTAGCAGTTGTAATTATCTGTGCACCGTTAATTGTTCCAGTGTTTCCAATAATAATTGCTTGAGCATTTAAATTTCCTAATGTTAAATCTTTGGAACTTAAACTCCAGACTTTACCATTCCAAGTATAGATATTACCATTTAGGTTAAATTGAGCTCCAATGTTTGTATTTGGTGGGTATGATGGGAATCCTAATGCCATAATTTTTTCTCTTTATAGTTGTGCAATTTGTATCCAGAATGTGCTGGTGCCATCTTTAATATATTGATATTCGGCCAAAGATGTTGTGTCTATCCAAAAATCACCAACCTTTGCTGTTACTGGAGTTGTGTCACCAACTGTGACTTTTGGGGAATATAGCAATCCATTTTCATTAGGATTACCGTCTTTACTATAAATGCTACCTTGAACCCCTACACCGCCAGTAACTAATAATGCCCCTGTAGTAGTTGATGTTGAAATTTGTGATGATCGAATGTTTACAGTATCTGCATCTATTTTTAAACCTACATATAAACTTTTCTTAATTCCAGCACCGCCATTAATAATCTGTAATGCCCCTGTAGTTTCGCTAGTACTATCTATTGCAGATTTTAATATAGTGGAGAAAAAAGTTGAAGTTTGAGCATTGTAAGCACCAATAATCATATTATCAATATTACCAGTGGAGGTTGATGGATAAATTACCACGGTGCCACTTGATGTTGGCGACAATGTCACTGTTCCGGTGCCAGTGACATTTAATTTATTTCCCACATATAACGAATTTTTAATGCCTGCACCGCCATAGACTCTCAGAGCCCCAGTTGAGTTAAACGGTCCAGTAGCTTCATTATCAGTATTAGTATCTCCTAATAATAGATTACTACCCAATGTTGTTAGATCTAACCCGTCATAGTAAAATACACTACCAATACCAATTTGATCATCACCATCAGTTATTACTTTACTGTTGATACTAATATTGTTATTTCCATAAATCATCTCTGGATTAACATCATACCCAATAAAAAAATTAAAACTTCCGGTAGTAAACTTAGGTGCAGCTCCACTGCCAACAAAGAAATTATGCCTACCGTTATAAAATGAGCTACCTGCATCAGTTCCAATAGCAATATTTGAATAAGTTACAATATTTCTATACAATGTTGCCGTAGTAATTGTTCCAGATCCAAAACTACTTGAGTTAACAGGAGTATTAACTCCTATAACTAAACTATAAATTGAATTATCTGCTATTGCAAATGATTCCCCAGGTGCAAAATTATACAAAGAAAGTGTATTGTTACTGAGTACATTTATTAGATAACTATTACCATTTAAATTTGACCCTAAGTTTCCTGTAATTCCATTAATTGTAATTGAAGATCCTGTGGTTAGGTTGTGATTAATTACAGTGATCACTGTTGTTGAACCTGTGGAAATTGCAGTGATACTTCCTACTAATTTACTACTGGCCGTGCCAACCTTCTTTAAACTACCATCTCCAATACCAATGGTATTAGTTAAATTTGAACCAGTGGATAATGCATATCGACCTATTGCAATAGAACTTTGAGAAGATTTAATATCACTCAATGCACTCCACCCAATAGCAATGCTATTTTCGCCATCAAAATCTGCTGCATTAGTTGTGGTGGCTACCCCGGTAATTACAATATTATTAACACCTTTATAGCCTTGACCTATTGTTAAGCCATTAACATTTATATCTTTCCCAGTATATAGTCCCTCAGAAATTCCAATACCACCTTGTACTACTAATACACCAGTACTTGTGCTTATGTTAAGCTGTGGTCCTGTTACGATAACTGTCCCAGTTCCAGTACCAATAAATTTTATATGTTGATTATTGATGTTGCTGTAAACAGTACCTTCATTAAACTGTAAATTGCCAAGGCTAGATACATATGTAACTAAAGACCCACTAGTAGCTACTAATGTAAACCCAGTACTGGTAGTTGGTGTGGGTCCAAGTTGGTTTTGCGCAGATACAATATTTGTGTAGCCACCTGGTGCGCTGGAATTTTTTTGTGAACCGCTGATTAATAATGGCATTAACTTATCCTAAATTATATTTTTAAGCGTTAGCAGTTTCTAGTACACTTAACACTAGCTGTAATCCTTGATTAACATTTGCATAGGCTTGTATACTATCCAATGATTCAACAATCATTTTCCCACTCAGTGGGGATCCTGCATCATTTGCAGGCACTCCGTAATTTAACACTAAAGTACTAGTAGTTCTTGCAGGTTGTGCACCATTTCCTTGAGCATCGGCTAGCACTGGTCGATTTCTAAAATGGCTAAAAGTAACATAACATGTTTGTGTACTAATGTTAGATACCTGTGCCATCAATATAATTGCAGTAGTACCAATTGGTGCTGTATATACCGTAGTCCCTGGCTTGTTAGTCAGTACCGCTGTTTTAGTTTTGAATGTATTTAATGGTAATTGTGCCATAGTTAATCCTTTTATGTAATTGCCAATATGAACGGTGTCAAATTGGAAAATAACGATTGTGTAAATGTTCTTCCTGAAATGACCCCAGTGGCTTGGCTAATCACCAATCCTGGGCCAATCCTAAAATCTCCGTTTTGATCAGTAGAAGTAAAGAACACCTTACCACTATTTAACTGAACTGTTTCTCGACCTTGTATCGGATCGGCTTTGCCAAACTGTGGCAATGCTCCGTAATTAGCACCCGCTCCAACATATTCAAATACATATCCGCTAGCACTAATATAACTTCTTTGATAAAAATTAACAATGGTGCCGTCGGGGAATAGTGTTGGATCGGTCACTGCTTCACCTAATTCTACAATATGATATGTACCTGGTTGGCTCCAATAGCTTAATCCAGCATAGACCATATTATAATTTCCGCCAGTTTCTAAATCATATATTAGCTGTTGCAAAGTTAATCCTACATCTCGAGCACATTTTGCACTTTGATTATCAGTCATAGCACTTGGATTGAATGTAACTGGATATTTTGCTGTAATATATGCAAGAACTTCTGCCTGTATAAACGACCTATTTGCTTTTAACAATGTCCATGCATTTAATTGATCATTTGTAGGAGCATAGGATACATTGACTGGCACTTTTGAGCCGGCAACTGCAGGACCATTTTGAATAATATTAGTAATATTAGATAATTTGGAACTTAATGATGAAATTGTTTGACTAGATGCCGTTGTTAAGTTGGTTATTTGTGTAACTTCTGTTTGATATGGGCTAGTAATTGCAGTTCCGCTTACTATCTTGGTAGTCAATGTTCCTAAATATGAGTATGCATCCAACGTAGGTGTCAATTCATTAGGTATTTGAGTAGCACCGTCAAAATTATAATAATAAACACCTGATTTGATACTCTGTAAATTTCCGCCATGCAACAAATCAAAAGAAATACTGTCAAGAATATATACAACATCTCTAGCACATGTGGTTTCATTATACTGGCCAACAAAATTTGGATATGTACTATTAATCCACTGAATTACTTGTGTTGTTAAAGTTGCTGTATTTGCTCTTATTGTATTGAACGCCGATGTGATAGTAGCAGTAGTTGATGCCAACCCTGAAGGTACGATTTTATCTGTTACTCCACTGGTTCCATTTTTCAAAATATTTAAAATATCGTTAAATCGTTTTGATACCGTAGAGGATGGAAGTCCAGAAAGTAAAGATACTGTTCGAGTTTTAAGATATTCAATAGCTGCTGTAGTGGTGGAAATTTCTTTTGTTATTTCTCCAGTATAACCAGCTTGATTCCAGTACTGTAAACCCGCAAATGTACTGTCACTCGTACCGTTAGTAATTAAATCAACTGCAATTGCATCAACTATCAATCCAGTGTCTCTGTAGCATTTTGGTTGATTAAACACTAATGTATTCAAATAAGCAATAACTTCAGCTTGTATAAATGCTTTATTATCAGTAATAATTTTCCAAGATCTAATATTATTTTCTAATAAGCCAGCATACTGTGTAGGAGTTTGTGGTCTTAAATTATCATAAAATGCATAATTACCACTGTAACTAGGTGGACCATTTACAATTAAATTTGTAATTGTTGATATTTTACTAGTAACTGCACCAGTAAAATTAGTATAATTACTTGGGGCAGAATCACTTAACACCGGAGTTATCTTAGTTTGATATGGACTATAACTAGATAAAGATGTATTTCCTAATGCTGTATCAGTAATGAGTGCGTTGGTTATTGTGCCTAACAGGTTAAAGGCAGCTACCGTTGCAGTGGTTTCTTTGGGTATTACAGTGTATGCACTATCGTAACTATAATAATATACTCCTGATTTATAAGATTGTACATTACCGCCAGTAAGCAAATCAAATGTCACTGCATCAAGTAGTAATCCAATGTCAGTACTACATCTGGCTTGATATCCAGTTAATGCTGGATAATTATTTCCTATAAAAGTGATTACTTGGGTAGTTAGTGTACTTTTCCAAGTTTGTATTTTTTGATAATCAGCAACTGTTGTGATATCAGTGGTTGGTAACTTGCCAAATATTAAATTATCTGAAATATCCTCAGGGCCTTTAGTTAAAATATTATTAATGATTGAAAATAATTTTGAAACTGTTCTTTGATTATCAACACTAACGTATTGTTGTGTTATAGTTCCTAAGAAAGCAATCGCAGCAATTGTTGCTGTACTTTCAGATATCAAAGTATTTGTAGCAAAGGGTGAGTACTGTTGAGACCAATATTGCAGCCCTGCAAATGTACTATCACTAGTACTGCCATATAATACATCCATAGCAATTGATTCTACAATTAACCCAGTATCTCTGTAGCATTGGTTATCAGTAAACACTGATGCAAAATTATTATTAACATATGCTACTATTTCATTTTCTAAAAATTTAAGATTATTTTTTATCAAAGTTATTGCACTACCAGCACCTGATGGTATTGTTCCAGTTTTAACAACAATAGATGATGGTACTACTGATAATGCTGAGTTTATATTGGATGCCGTTAAAATAGATGTTAAATATCCAAATTCTAAATTAATAAATGAATTAGCACCACTGCCTCCAGATAAGGAATTGTTTATATATTGTTCTGAATAATTTCCTATACTTGGGGTAATAACTGTATTACTAACAATCTTATTAGTAATGCTAGACAAATAATTCATTGCAGCCTTGTGAGCTGCAATTTGACTAACAGAGGGACCTTGATAATTAGGGTCTAAATTAATTGATAATTTATTTGAGTTAGGTGAGTACGGATCGTTGGCAAATGTGCTAGACAGTACTGTATAATAAGAATTTCCTGAAAAATATAATGTAAAATAGTTTGGATTATTTACAAAACTCCCGCCGCCAGCTAGCGGTTGATTCAAAGTAATACTATTATAATTTACATCTGCTACAGTAGTACCAGTTATGGCATACCAAATTTTATAATTTGGGTTTGATACATACTCAGTGGTAGTTGTAGCAAGTGTGACACCATCGGCCGTTAAATAATTTCCAAATTCATCATGTAGATATGGGAAATTATCATAAGGATATCCAAATTGGTCTATAATATAAACATTATTTCCAACGTAAACATTAGTCGTTGGTATATCAACTAAATTCACAGTACCTGCGATTATTGTACCTGTACTAGGTTGTGCATTTAAAAATCCGTATAAAAATAATCCTGCATCAGCAAACTGGGTAGAATTAAAAGGATTTTGATATCCATCTGGTGCTACTACTTCCATCACTAAACTTATATGAGGACGATTGTTAAGATCTGGAACAAAAACTTCCATACGGCCAGTTTTATCAGGCCAAAAACCGTTAGGATAATATTGATCCAACCCTTCATCGCCTGGACTAAATGGATATGATCTAAATGGAGGATTATATATAGTACCACTAAATGATCGTTTACCGTACCCTTTGGCTACAAGACAAAGATCACCAAAGTTTGCATTACTGTTAACAATACTGGCAATCCCGCCGTTGTCAACTTGTACCCCAACACTGCCAAAAATAGTAAACACTGATACCAATTGTGCATAACCGTTATTAGTAATTCTTACACCGCGTCCACCTTGAGTTAATTGGGTGTATGCATCGTAAACAAATGATTGTATTGGACTTCTATCACTAATCACACCACCATCAACTAAACTACCACCCATTCCACCAATAGGATCAACTTTTCGACTATCCCATGTATTGGGGCTACCAGTTTGAACTAAACAAAGATTATCAACTTCATTTTTCTGTAATGGGAATACCAAAGTATCGCCAATATATATGGTTGCATTAATACCAAAGCCAATTGTTGCAGTATTCAATCCAATTATATAAGTTCCCGTGTTTGTAGTAGTTCCTATATAAGTTACCAAAGGTGCAATTTTTACATCTAAACCGTTTATTCCAGTTAACGCAAAAATTCCACTTCCAGCATATATTGGCGGTGCTGCATATGGGCCTTTTTCAATAATTGTATTAACAATTCCAAAATTTCTATCTATAGCTTGTTGAGCAACATAACTGTCGCCATTTGCAAAAAAGGTATTAATTACTTGAGTTGATATAGTACCTGTAATAACATCAACAGGTATATTTGCAATAACTTTTTTAGCTATGGAATTTGCATAACTTATTGCCAAAGTAGTTGTACTTACTTGTCCAGCAACATAGTTGTACCCTTGATTCCAGTATGCTAACCCTGCTTCAGTACTTTTTCTATTTCCACCCAATAATAAATCCTGACTTACAGCATCAATAATCAGCCCAGTATCTCTATAACATAAGTTTTGATCATATTTAAATGCTCCAGAGTTATATTGATTATCAATGGATTGAATTACTTCTGCAATCAAAAACTCTTTGTTTGCAACAATAATTTTATATGAATTAATAACATCTGTCAGTGTGCTGGCAGTTAATGTAATTGGGGTATATTTTACACCGGTAGTTCCGTTACTAATAATATTAGTTATAGTAGAAATGGCCTGTGATATACCACTAGGTATAGTATTAGGCACATTAATATTGGTAATTGGTTTTATAGTTTTTTGTAACGGTGTATTTGGAAGATTGGATAATAAATTTGTTATAATATATGTTAACGTATTTAAAGCATAAATTGTTGCGGTAGTTTCATATGGTATCACTGTATCTGACGCCGTTTGATTATAATATGATAGCCCACTTTGAATTGCCTGTCGATTACCGCCGTGCAATAAATCAAAAGAAACGCTATCAATGATATATCCCAAATCTCTAATACAAGTTGCAGTAGTAAAAGAATTAAAATTCAATCCCAATGGTGATTTAATATATGCAAGCACTTCCTGTTGCATATACGATTTATTTGCCTGTAATAATGCATAAGAATTTTGTACATTTATTAAATTACTTGGGTTACCATTAGGAATAACTAAATCAGTCCAACCTTCAGTTGTGCCTTTTAAAATAGTGGTAATTATGCTAAATTCATTTTTAAGAATTTTAACGTCATCTAATGTTCCTGGTTGGATATTAGTTATTTGTGTGCCAGTTGAATAACGTGAAATTCCTAAAATAGCATCAGTACTAGATGTAACATTTCTAATTATTTTAGAAGCAAGTGTTCCCAAATAAGTAATCGCTGCGGTAGTTGTTGTAACTTCTCCAGCAATATTGGTAGCACCTCTGGTAAAGTATTGTAAACCAGCAAATGTACTTTGACTAAAAGTACTTGATGAATATAGCAAATCTGCCGCAATACTGTCTATTAATATTCCAGTATCTCTAATACATTTAACTTTGTTGTAGGCCAAATATCCCAAAGGTTGAGGCTGAACTAAATTATAGTTGATGTAATTTATAGTCTGCTCTTGAATAAATTTTCTATTAGCCTGTAATAATATTTCTGCACTGACATATGCTGAATCTGGGCCCGTGCTTTTATAAACAGGCGGAGCTACATCTGGTCCTTGAATAATAATTTTATTGATAATATTAAAACAATTATTAATACTATTTGCCGCAATATTCCCGCCAACTAATACTGTGTTTATTATTTGATCAGCTGCTGGTATTAATGGAACCCCAGGCAATACTGGGCAGTATTTATTTACAATTACTGCTTGTATTAAATTACACAAATAATCAATGGCTGCTGTGCATTCTTGGATAGTTTCAGCAATGTAACTAATTGGACCATTCCAATAAGCCTTCCCAGACTCTACACTTTTTTCGTTTCCGCCAAAACATATGTCGTAAGCAACATTTTCAACCAATATGCCAGCATCACGATATGATTTCTGTGGTTGGAAGTTTAAAGATCCATCTGTAATTGTAGCAGCAACATAAGCTAATACTTCTGCTTGTATAAAAGATCTATTGTCATGCAATATCGTCCATGCATTAATAACATTGGTATTGGTACTTGCAGCAAGTGATTGTGGTACTTGTGCTGGTGCTATTTTTGGCCCATTAACAATTATATCAGTTATTTGATCAATATTACTTTGAAGTGTGTTGACTTCATCACTAGTTGCTATACTGTTTGAGAGAACTTGTTTAACTATCGTTTGATAGGGATTTGTCACAAGTTGACCAGTTACAATATATCCTATTAAATTTTGAATATATGAATATGCCGCCACTGTTTGATTAAGTTCTGATGCAACCACTGACGATGTTGATATATACCCATAGTAATAAACTCCTGATTTAATACTTTGTACATTACCACCAGCAATTAAATCAAATGTAACTGAATCAATAATATAGCCCACATCTCTAAAGCATGTAGCAGTATTAAATACTAAACTTGGATATGTTGTTCGTACATAGGTCACTACTTGATTTTGCAGAGTGAATTTATTATCCTGTATAGTCTTTGCATCAGCTAAGATAGTAGCATTGGTTGATGGTAAACCACCGTATATAATCTTGTTAGTGACGCTAGTTACACCATTTGTTAAAATATTTGTAACTGTATTAATTAATTTTGTAACTGTTGCAGTAGTACTTGAATTCAATGACAGTTGTCGAATATAGTAACTCAATGTATTAATAGCCGCAATAGTTGCTGTACTTTCTGAACCAATTTCGCCAGTATAATTACCTTGATTCCAATATTGCAACCCGCTGAAAACACTATCGCTAGAACTGTTGTACAACATATCCATTGCAATAGCATCAACAATCAAACCAGTATCTCGATAACAACTTGAAGTATTATAAACAAACGTGTTACCACTATTATAAGTTTGGTTTAAAAAACTTGCTACTTGCGCTTGTAAAAAAGGTTTGTTAGCCAACATTAATGTACGGGCATTAAAAAATCCAATATTTTGTTGACCGCCACCAATACTCATGCCTAATTCTACAGATCGTGCATTGGTATACAGCCAAGTTGCCCCAGTATCTGTAGCAGTATATGCATTATATAATGTAGGTTTAGCTATTGATTTTAGCGATTCAGCCGAGGTCACTGTTCCTACATAAGTTATTTTAGAGCTTAATGCTCCTGTATAATATGTTGAACTTGACCCGCGAATTCCTACATTAATAAATCCATTTATTGGAAGATTTTGCATAGTTACAACAATTGATGTTGTATTTGCCTCCCATGTACCAGTACCTACTGCAATTGGAATTTGTACAGTTTCGTTAGGAACAAACATTGTACCATCTACTAACCAAGGACCAGACATGTTGGTACAATTTTGTATATATGGACTATGGAATAAATCAATTCTGTCACCGCCAGTTAGCGGTGGGAATGCCGTTGCATACGCACCTCGATTGGTTCCATTAATATAATCGTTTCCTGGTAATAAGCCACTTCGGCCGTTTAAGAATTGACAGAATGCAATATAGCAACCACTATCTACATGAAATAAATCTTGTGTTTTATTAATTGGTTCAATCCCAGTTGTACGAATATCTGATCCCATAACACTGGTATATGGTTTGAGTCTTATAGGATTATTTTCTAAATAAATTCCTGGTGCAACTCTTATTTGAGTTCCAGATTGAAAATATGGACTTTTAACAGCACCACTGATAGTTCGGCAAGCTCGACTCGGATCCATTGATCTACCATCATTAGTATCATCGCCATCCATGGTAACATACAATATATTGGTTACTACTGGGGCTGTTCCTATAGGATTGCTACCTCTTACACGAATTTCGCCAAATATATCAACTACGCCATCATTGCCTTTATTTGGATAATCTACCCCTGAATTAGGACTTAATACTAAATTTCCAAATGTATTGCCAACAAATTTAGAATAAATTTCATCTAAATATGCTGTAGCCCATGTATCTGTAGAAACACCAATAGAATTTGTTGCAGATGTACCAGGATAGATATTTCCGCCAACCCAAATATCTTTTCCAATACCTGCACCGCCTACAACTGTTAATGCACCAGTGTTAGTTGATACCGACGCTGTATTTGCAGATACTGTCATTTTATCAGTATTCAATAACCCTTGTGCGGCATTATAAGTTAAACCGCCACTGAATGGGCTGGTATTATCTCCATATAATAGTGCTCCAGCCGTTAATAACCCGCCAGCATCAGTAAATATAGGGTAAAAAGTTTGATCTTGATTATTTGTAGTTACATGTACTTGTGTACTAGTGGTTGAAGAATTAGCCGCTGCAATCCTTCCGTAAATAAATCCACCAACTGCGAGATCTTTTTCAATGCCCACACCGCCAGCAAAATATGATGCCGCTAGTTTTCGATCTTCAGTGGTACTAAATAAAGTTTGATCAATACTAACAGGATCAAGACCTTGATGGTTATTAATATTACCAACATTATTAACAGAATTTTTAATTTCAGTTTGTATCCCGCCAGCATTATCAAGAATTTGAATTCCGCCGTACTGTACTTGTACTTTGCCATCCTTTACAGTAATACTTGTAATTGGAGCTGAACCAGACTGGCCAGTTTGGGTCAGTGTACCACTAGCTGGGGCAACCGACTTTGTACCTGAAATTATTGGCATATTATCATTCTTCCTTTAGTGTATTTATTCAGTTGATTAATTTAAAAGTAGGTTGTTTGATTTTTTGTCATTTAATATAACTAATATATTTACCTAATTTAATATCTAGGTATAAAATGAAAAAGGCTCCGGAGAGCCTTTTTTTAACTGACAATTTTATTAAATTGTGCTAGGAATTTTGACTGTAGTTCCTGTTGCGGCATCTAAACTCCATTTTGCAGCACCAGTTGCTACTAGATATGAATTGTTAGTACCAGTTTGGTAACGAACAACGTGAGCTTTTCTAGAAGCCAATTTATCCACAAAATACACAGCACTAATATAATCAGTGGCTGTAATATTCATTTGACCCTTAGTCAAACTACTAGTAGCAGTCGCTACCAGTTTAACTTTTCCACGACCTTGTGAATTTTGAACTAAAAATGTTCTACTACCAAGTTGTTTAATAATGTCACCATTAGTTACTGCACTTGAACCAGTACTAAGATACGAATTAAATGTAATTGCATTTCTACGGGCAGATGTTAAAATTGCATTAAAAGTTGTCGCAGTGCCTGCTGATGTAGGTGTATAAGTAATTGTTATACCGCTAGTACTAAGGAAACCTGTACCAGAATTTGTAATGTTTAAACTTTGTATACGGCCAGTACCGCCAGTATATAAAACAGTTGCAGTACCAGTTGCGGCAATTGCACCACCAATTTGTGTACTGGTACTAGCTGACCAAGTTACTACAGTTGTGGTACTATAGCCACTGTTGGTTGCAGTGTTATTCACAGTTAATGAAGCAATGCCTTCGCCGCCCACTGATTGCAGCAAACCTACTCCATATTTTTTATCACCAAAAAATCGTTTTTTAAGAGGACGTCCCATTTTGTTTTCTCCTTTATGTTTATGACAGTTCTATTGCCTACGCGGAGGGTTACCGCATAAACTCTCATTTAAGAGCGAACAGTATTATTTATAAAAAGTTACGGGTTTTTCTGTTGGGTTTACACCATTTTCGCAATAATTACATAATTTATATGTTTGCATTGCGTTAGGTATAATGGACTCGTATGATTTTTCATATAAATTACCTAAAATTTGATCTAAACCATAATCCATACAGCACAAACTTATATCACCGTTGGGCAACATAACATTATGGTATAAATGTTCTACACATCCACATGTTCTATTCTCGTCTTCGTGATATATTGCATTCCACCGATCCTTTAAATTAATAACTTTAGGTTTTAATAATGCTTCTCTGATTAGATTACCCGAACGACTCCACATTTTAGGTGTTGGTGCCCAATAAAAATATGGAGTAATATCAATATGTACTTCTCCCATACACATTGTACTAAAATTTTGTATTCTTTCAGCATTATATTGAAACCATTCTAACAATTTCATGTATCCAGGAGTCAATGGATGTCTAGCTAATAGTTCCATATCTGGTAAATGTAAAGTAAATCCACCATTAGGTTCGCCGTGATAGGGTATGTCTACCAATCTTTCCATATCTTCAATACTCATTCCTATACCAGTTGTGAACACACTAACTGGATGTCCCTGTTCATGAGCGTGAACAACCATATCAGTGGCATATTTGTTCATCCATGGTTCAGTAAATCCAGCAAATGTGATACGAACATCTTTAGGGACTTTGGTTATTAAGTATTTAAAATTATCTAAAGTTAAAATTCGCGTATCTTTATAAACACTTTCCAAAACTCGTTGGGGGCAGAATGCACAATCAACAACGCATCCTTTTTCTGGAATAATAGTAGTAATTTCTAATGTTGGGGCCGGCCAATGTTGCCATTTTTGTTTTAGGATGTCTGTCATGATAACGTATTTATTAACAGAAAATTTGGTCAACAAAAAACCCACCGAAGTGGGTTTTTGTTTTAGTTTAAAACTAAAATTATTGGAAGCTAACTGTGGAAGCTGTGATAGCAACTTTGCCTAAATAATCAGCAGCATTTCCTAAAGAACTAGCAGTGTTGCTTAACTGAACGTAACCGTATCTAGTTAAGAAACCAACGACTGGTTCAAATGTTGCTGGATCTAGAACAACACCAGAGCTCATTAGAGGGATATATGGGCAGTAGAACGCAGCAGCATCTGCTTCGCTAGCACCTTTGTATCCAACCAATACTTGGTTAGAATCTGCACCTGTATCAGCCAAATATGCGTCAACATAAACACGCATTGCACCATTCAATGTACCAACAAACTTGGTGTTTGTAGGAGCTTCAAATGTTCCTTCTGTTGTTCTTGCGAACGCAGAAGTTGTTGCACTTTGTAGAATTGTCAATGCTTGGTTAGAAACAACAGCCCAGTTACCAGCACCACGACGTGTACGCTGAGCAATTAAGTTAGCAACACGGTTGATTTGGATAGCT
>Ga0114959_10001377_pt1 | contig 21366 bp, 24 predicted proteins | sample C_130625_EF_Meta_FD_87317 | JGI IMG/M metagenome (GOLD analysis project Ga0114959, IMG submission 87317) | Freshwater microbial communities from Lake Croche, Canada to study carbon cycling - C_130625_EF_MetaG | ecosystem: Environmental > Aquatic > Freshwater > Lake | place: Lake Croche, Canada... | reverse complement strand
TTTTTAGGCAGGACTTTTAGTCATAACTTTTAGGTTTATGCCTAGCTTTTAGGCGTGGCTTTTGGGTGTGGCTTCTAGGCGTGGCTTTTGAGTCTCGCTTTTGGGTGTGGCTTTTAGATGTAGCTTTTAGATGTGGCTTTGGGTATGGCTTTGAGGCCAGAACCCCTTGGCCAGACCCCTATGGAAAATGACCAGGGTTAGATGACTAGGGTCATTTTCCATAGGGGTCTGGCTAGGTAGTAATTGAAACGGCCCAACCCATTATCAGGGGAAATCCATTGGCCAAGTTCCCGTGGCCAACTGTTGCAAGCTACCGGTCGCAAAGTTCCAATTGCCAGGTTTTAGGGGCCCACTGGCGGGATGTTCTGATCGGGAAATCCCCTTGCCGGAAAGCCCCAGCAAGGGCCAGGATTGACCAGGATCAGTTACGAAACCCCCCAGAGAGCAATAGCCATGGCCCATCTCGCTCCCCCCATAGACATCGGCATCCCCGCCAACCAGCGGCAGGAAATCGCCGAGGGCCTGGGTCACCTGCTCGCCGACAGCTATGTGCTCTACCTGAAAACCCATGGGTTCCACTGGAACGTGACGGGGCCGATGTTCAGCTCCCTGCACCTCATGTTTATGGAGCAGTACACGGAACTCTGGAACGCCCTCGACGAAATCGCCGAACGGATCCGCGCCCTGGGCCACCCGGCCCCCATGGGCGGTCGCCGCTATGCGGAACTCTCCAGCATCGAGGAAACCCACCTGGCCCCCGAGGCCCTAGCGATGGTGGCCGAATTGGTGAAGGGCCACGAGGCGGTGGCCCGCACCGCCCGGGGAATCCTGCCCCTCGCGGACGCGGCCGAAGATGGCCCCACGGTGGACCTGCTCAACCAACGGCTGCAGATCCACGAGAAAACCGCCTGGATGCTGCGCAGCGTGCTGGAACACTGAGCCAAAACAACCGCTAGATCAACCGATAGATTGGCCTGTCAGCGCAGAGGGCATGGCCAAATTCGTCTTTGTTACTGGCGGGGTGGTGTCTAGCATCGGCAAGGGCATCGTTGCCGCCAGCCTTGGACGACTGCTGAAGTCGCGCGGCTACAGCGTTTCGATCCTCAAGCTCGATCCTTACCTAAATGTTGATCCGGGCACGATGAGCCCGTATCAACATGGGGAGGTATTCGTCACTGAAGACGGGGCTGAAACCGACCTCGACCTGGGTCACTACGAGCGTTTCACAGACACCGCCATGTCACGGCTCAACAGCGTGACCACCGGTTCGATTTACCAGGCAGTAATCAATAAGGAACGCCGCGGCGATTACAACGGGGGCACCGTCCAGGTGATTCCCCACATAACCGGTGAAATCCGCGAACGCATCCACCGGGTGGCCGCCAACAGCAATGCCGATGTGGTGATCACCGAAATCGGCGGCACCGTGGGGGACATCGAGTCGTTGCCCTTCCTGGAGGCCATCCGCGAATTTCGCAGTGAGGTGGGTCGCCACGACCTCGCCTACGTACATGTAACCCTGCTGCCCTTCATCGGCACCTCCGGCGAACTCAAAACCAAACCAACCCAACACTCAGTAAAGGAACTGCGTTCGATCGGCATCCAGCCGGATGTGTTGGTGTGCCGCAGCGACCGGCCCATCAGTGAGGAACTCAAGGGCAAAATCGGCGGCTTTTGCGGCGTTCTACCCCGGGGGGTGATCCCCGCCCGTGATGCCGACAGCATCTATGCGGTGCCCATCGACCTGGAAAAAGAAGGGCTCTGTCGCCAGGTGCTTGAGGTGCTCAACCTGGAGGACCACGACAGCGACATGGGCCGCTGGGAGGAATTAGTGCGCCGCCTGCGCAACCCCGGCCCCGCCGTGAAGGTGGCCCTAGTGGGCAAATACGTGCAGCTCAACGACGCCTACCTCTCCGTGGTGGAGGCCCTGCGCCATGCCTGCCTCGATGCCGACTGCGGCCTGGACCTCCACTGGATCTGCGCCGAACAGATCGAAGAACAGGGGGCCGAAAAGTTCCTAGAGGGCATGGAAGCGGTGGTGGTGCCCGGTGGTTTCGGCAACCGCGGCGTCGATGGAAAAATTGCAGCAATCCGTTGGGCCCGGGAGCAACGGGTGCCCTTCCTGGGCCTCTGCCTGGGCATGCAAACGGCCGTTATCGAATGGGCCCGCCACAGCGCCGGCCTGGCGGGCGCCACCAGCGCTGAGCTGGAACCCGGTGCCACCCACCCCGTTATCCACCTCCTCCCGGAACAACAGGATGTGGTGGAGCTGGGCGGCACCATGCGGCTGGGGGTATACCCCTGTCGGCTAGTGCCCGGCACCCAGGGCCAGGCGCTCTATGGGGAAGAGGTGGTCTACGAACGCCACCGCCATCGCTATGAATTCAATAACGCCTACCGCAACCTCTTCCTTGAATCCGGCTATGAGATCAGCGGCGTCTCCCCCGACGGCCGCCTGGTGGAACTGATTGAACTCAAAGGCCATCCCTTCTTCCTCGCCTGCCAATACCACCCGGAATTCCTCTCCCGCCCCGGCAAACCCCATCCCCTCTTCCGGGGGCTGATTGAGGCGGCCCAGCAACGGCGCCAATGATGTTTCTGCCCGTGGTGGAAAGCTTCCATTCCCTCCAGGGGGAAGGAATCCACAGCGGCCGCAGTGCCTTTTTCATTCGCCTCGGCGGCTGCAGCGTGGGCTGCAGCTGGTGTGATACCAAACACTCCTGGCCGGCCCAGGCCCATCCGCTGCGCCCGCTGGCAGCCCTGGCCCAGGAGGCGCGGGCGGCCCAGCAGGCCGGGGCGGCCTTTGGGGTTATCACCGGCGGTGAGCCCTTGCACCACAACCTCCACCCCCTCTGCGAGGCCCTCCGCCAAGCCACCGCCACGGCCGATCGGCCCCGGGGTCTGCCCCTGCACCTGGAAACCAGCGGCGTGGATCCCCTCAGTGGCCAGTTCGACTGGATCAGCCTCTCCCCCAAACGCCACAAACCCCCCACCGCCGAACTACTGGCCGCCTGCCATGAGCTCAAGGTGGTGGTCCATGACCTTGGGGATCTGGCCTTTGCCGAGGCCATGGCCGCCGCTGCCCCCCAGGGCCCGGCCCTACTACTCCAGCCCGGCCACGACTGCCCCGGGGGCCAAGCCCTGGCCATCAACCACGTAAAGCAGCACCCCGCCTGGCGGCTCAGCCTGCAAACCCACAAGTGGCTGGGGGTGCGTTAGCGCTGCTGGGCCGCTTGGCTGCCGTTCTCGGCTTTCCAGAGGCGATAGCGCACGGTGAAGCCGTCGGGGGCATAGACCACGATCGGCAGGCTGGCATTGAAGGGCAGCACAAAGGGCCTATCGCCCAGGGGTACAAATTGCTTGGTGGGGGGCTGCCCAGGGCAGGCCTTGCGGGTAGACAGCATCGGTCCGGGTTGTTCCACCCGATAAACGCCGTAACCAAGGCCCGGCAGCCGTTCTGAACGCAGGCGACCGGTGAACCGGTGCTGGTTGCAATCCACCTCCAACTCCTGGCCCACCAACAGCTGCACCCGCCAATCGGCCGGATTATTGGAGATGCTGGCATCGGCTGAGGGCCGCAGCAGGGGGTTGAGTTGGATCACCCAGCGTTGTTCCCCCGCCGCAGGGGCCGGATAGGGCTTGAGGTCCAGCAGTGGGATCGCCCCGGCGGGGGCGGCCGCCAGGGTCAGAACAGCGGCAAACAGAGGAACGCTGCGCACAGGTCTTGTATCAAAGTGGTAACCATCCTGGCCCCCCCATGGCTTCCGAAGCAGCCACCGCCGTTGCCCTGCTCTCCGGCGGCCTTGATTCCGCCACCGCTGCGGCCCTGGCCCAGGAGGCCGGCCTGCGGGTGATTGGTCTCTCCTTTGACTACGGCCAGCGGCACCGGCGCGAGCTCCAGGCCGCCACCGCCATGGCCGAGCACCTGGGCCTAGCTGAACACCACACCATGGCCGTGAACCTGGCCGCCTGGGGGGGCTCGTCGCTCACCGATCTGCAGCAGGCCGTCCCCAGCGATGGGGTGGTGGAGGGGCTAATCCCCAGCACCTATGTGCCCGGGCGCAACACAGTGTTCATCGCCCTGGGCCTTAGCCTGGCCGAGGCCCGGGGGGCCGAACGGCTGGTGTTGGGCGTAAATGCCGTGGATTACTCCGGCTACCCCGACTGCCGACCCGATTATCTAGAAGCCTTCCAACAGCTGGCCGATCTGGCCAGCAAGAGTGGCCGGGAGGGCCATGGGGCCCAGCTCTGGGCGCCGCTGGTGCATTGGAGCAAAACCAGGATCGTGGCAGAGGCCCTGCGGCTGGAGCTGCCGATCGAGCTCACCTGGAGCTGTTACTCCGGTGCGGATAAGCCCTGTGGCCGCTGCGACAGCTGCCGGATCCGCGATGCCGCCCTAAGGGAGGCCGGCCGGGCAGATCTGGCCGGTCGATGACGCCACTGCCCTGGTGGGAACCCAGCTGCCTGGCGGCCGCCCTGGCCCGCAGCTTTGGCCAGGAGGGGCTGGTGTGGCTGGATGGTGATGGCAGCCCCCTGGGACGGCAAGCGCTGTTGGCCGTGGCCCCTGAGCAGCAACTGCGCTGTGCTGGCCTGCCCGGCGACCCCGGCAGCCGTGACCCGTTTGAGGCCTTGGAGGAGCTGAGCCAAGACCGCCGCGGCACCTGGTTGGGCTGGCTGGCCTACGAGGCCGGCGCCTGGGTGGAACCAGGACCCCATTGGCAACGGCCCGACATGGCCATGCTCTGGGCCGGCCGTTATGGGGCGGTGGTGCAAATGGATCTGGAAAAGCGCCAGCTCTGGGTGAGCGGTGAAGGTAAACAGCGCCAGGCCCTGGAGGCCTTGATTCGCTCCGGGCCAGGGGAGGCGGCGGCCCCCCTGGAAAGCCCCACCGGCCTAGCCCTAGGCCAATGGCAGTGGCACACCCCCCCGGCCGCCTTTCAGCAACAGCTGCAAGAGGTGCAGGCCTGGATCAGCGCCGGGGACCTCTTCCAGGCAAATCTCACCGCCTGTGCCGAACAGAGCCTGGCCACCACCGTTGATCCGCTTGCCCTTTACCAACGGCTACGGCGCCACTGCCCGGCCCCCTTTGCTGGGCTGATGGTGGCCAACGCCCAAGAGGCGGTGCTCAGTGCTTCCCCAGAACGCTTCCTGCAACTGCAGCCCTCTGGCCAGGTGGAAACACGGCCGATCAAGGGCACCAGACCCAAGCACCCGGATCCAAACCGGGATGCCGATGCCGCCGCCGAACTGATCACCAGTGCCAAGGACCGGGCCGAAAACGTGATGATCGTGGACCTGATGCGCAATGACCTCGGCAGGGTTTGTGAACCGGGCAGCATCGATGTGCCGCAATTGTTGGGCCTGGAGAGCTATGCCCAGGTGCATCACCTCACCTCGGTGGTAACCGGCAGGTTTCGCCAAGACCAAGACCTGGTGGCGCTGCTGCGGGCCTGCTGGCCTGGCGGTTCCATCACCGGCGCCCCCAAGATCCGGGCTTGCCAGCGCTTAAACCAGTTGGAACCAGTGGCCCGGGGCCCCTACTGCGGCAGTTTCTTCCGGCTGGATAGCGATGGCAGCTTCGATAGCAACCTCTTAATCCGCAGCATCATGGTGCGCGGCAATCGCCTGCGGGTGCATGGGGGCTGCGGCATCGTTGCCGATTCCGACCCTGGCCAGGAGGCGGCGGAACTGGGCTGGAAGGTGCAACCGCTGCTGCAGGCCCTGGTGTGATGGCAGCCGTCGCCTGGGTAGGTGATCAATGGGGCCCCCCAAACCAGCTGGGGGTGCCCCTCGATGACCGGGGCCTAACCCTGGCCGATGGGGTATTCGAAACCGTGCTGGTGCGCCAGGGGCAACCGCGGCTGCTGGCGGAGCACCTGGAGCGGTGGCAACGGGGGGCCGCCCTGCTGGGGCTACCGCCGCCGCCGCCGTTGGCGGCCGTGCAAAACCTGGTCGCCAGCGCCGTGGAACGCAGTGGCATCCAAGCGGGCGCCCTGCGACTCAACTGGAGCCGCGGCAGTGGCGGCCGTGGTTTGAGCTGCCCTGAGCCGCCCGGCCCCGGCCGCTGCTGGGGCAGCCTTTACCCCCATCGGCCAGGATTTCAACCCCTAAGGGTGCAGGTAAACCCGCTGCTGAGCCGCTCCGCCAGCAGCCCCCTGAGCCAATGCAAAACCTTTGCCTACACCGAGCTGGTGCTGGCCCGGCGCCAGGCCCAATCGGCCGGCTTTGACGACGCCCTGCTGCTGAGCAGCGCCGGTGGGCTCTGCTGCGGCACCGCCGCCAACCTGCTGGTGCTGCGGGGGGGGTGCTGGCTCACCCCAGGCCTGGCCAGTGGTTGTTTACCAGGGGTGATGCGGGGCCGGGCCCTGGCCCTGGGCCTCGCCGCTGAGGCGCCCATGGGCAACGAGCTGGCCCCGGGGGAGGCAGCAGTGTTGCTAAATAGCCTTGATTGCCGACCACTTAATGCCAGCGCAGCCCCTATAGCCAAAGCGCTGTTTGAACAGCTTCTGGAAAATACGACTGCCAGAGAAAATTATAAATAACGAAAAAAATCGGAATTTTCCAGGGCGAATGGCGATTTCGTGACGATTGCCACCGTTATGAATGGCAAACCATGACTTGATGAGAAGACTTGGAACAGCCGCCATGGCTCAACGCACCTGCAGCTATCGCAATGGCCTCGACAGAATGGTAATTATGCGCTGCTTTGGCAGCGAGCAATATTACCTAGAGCGGGTGGTATTTCCGTTTGAATTGCTCAATTTCAGCGCCCCGGCCGATGGGGAGGTGGAGATCTGGAGCCATGGCCTGGGCGGCCCCGAACTGGTGGAAACCTATCCGATACGCGAATTGATTAGCGAAGAAGAATGCATAGACAATTCAGAAGCGCTTGATCAGATCGAATCCCTAGCCTTGAGCCATTAAAATAAGTGCTAATCACCTTTCATTAATGCTTAAATCTATAACCTAAATTTACAACATTTATGCAACAATATTGACGCTTAGGCCTGCCCGAAAAAGTACATCTATAATCACGCAACAATTTACTCTCTGGCTTACAGTTTGCAACCCATTTATACACTAAGGAATTTATTTACCACTTCCTTGCTAAGTTCAGCGGTGGGGCCACTGGCCACCATGCCCCCCTTCTGCATGGCGTAATACCAATCGGCTTGACGTACAAAGTGAAGATGCTGCTCCACCAGCAACACACTGATCCCAGTGCTAGCAATGATCCGCCGCACGGCCCGTTCGATATCAAGCACCACTGAGGGTTGAATCCCTTCCGTGGGTTCATCGAGCAACAACAATTTTGGCTTACCGAGCAGGGCCCGGGCAATGGCCAACTGCTGTTGTTGACCACCACTGAGGTCACCCCCCTGGCGATTAAGAAAACCCTCAAGCACCGGGAACAACTCAAAAACCAAAGGATCTATGTGCCTCTGCCGACCCAAGCCCCCAGGCAGAGCCTCCAAGCCCAGCAGCAGATTTTCACGCACCGTGAGCTGGGGAATGATTTCGCGGCCCTGGGGCACATAGGCGATGCCCCGGCGGGCCCGCTGGTGGGGGGCCAGGCTGCTGATTGATTCCCCCAGCAACTCAAGCGAACCGCTGCGTTGCTTCAGCAAGCCGATCACAGTTTTGAGCAGGGTGGTTTTACCGACCCCATTGCGCCCAATCAAACAAACCATCTGACCGGGGCGCACGGTGAGATCCACATCCCGCAGGATATGGCTCTGGCCGTAAAAGACATTGAGCCCGCGCACATCAAGCACAGCCATCAGTGGTCCTCCATGGTCTCAAGATCAGCATCAGTGCCGAGATAAACCTCAATCACCCTCGGATCATTTTGCACCTGATCCATGGGGCCCTCACAGAGCACATGGCCCTCATGCAACACCGTTACCGGTGCCTGCAAATTGCGGATGAATTCCATGTCGTGTTCAATCACCAGCACCGTGTGCTCTCCAGCCAAACGCTTTAACAAATCAGCTGTTAATTCTGTTTCGGCATCACTGAGCCCCGCCACCGGTTCATCCACCAGCAACAGATCAGGGTCTTGGGCCACGAGCATAGCAATTTCCAACCACTGCTTCTGTCCATGGGAAAGTCCACCTGCCAAAAGATGGGCCTGCCCCTCCAAACCCACCACCGCCAGCAGATGTTGCACCCGATCCCTGGCAGCTTGATCAAGACCACCAAATAACATCTGCAGCGGTGTGCTCAGGCCGCTAATCGCCAACTCGAGATTACGGCGGGGGCTTAGGTTTTGATACACCCGTGGGGTTTGGAATTTGCGGCCAATGCCGAGGCGGGCAATCTGATTTTCCGATTGCCCCAGCAGGGACCTGCCCCGGAAGAAAACATTACCGCGCTGGGGCTTTAATTTGCCGGTGATCACATCAAGAAAAGTGGTTTTTCCGGCCCCATTCGGGCCAATCACCGCCCGCAATTCCCCTGGCCGCAGGCTTAGATTTAAGTCCTTGAGGGCCCAAAAGCCATCAAAGCTCACACTCACATCACGGAGCTCTAGCAATGGCTTTAGCTCTGTCATGGCTTCAGCTCCCGGCGCCACCAACGGCCCAGCAAACCATCGGGCAGGGCGGTAACCACTAGCAGGAATAGCCCCCCCTGGATAAACAACCAGGTTTCCGGCAACTGTTCGCTCACTAGGCTCTTGGCAAAGTTAATTAATACCGCCCCAAGTACTGCCCCAACCAGGGTGCCGCGTCCGCCCACGGCCACCCAAATAACCATCTCAATTGAGAAAGGCACAGCCATGAATTGGGGACTAACAATGCCGGATTGCACCGTGTATAGGGCACCACTGATGCCGGCCAGGGCCCCGGCCACGGCAAACACCAGGGTCTTGTAGCTGGTGGTGTTGTAGCCAGTGAAGCGCAACCTCGGCTCGTCGTCTCTAATGGCCACAAGCACATCACCAAAGCGGCCACGGGTAAGCCAACGGCAAAGCCACCAGGCCGCCACCACCAACACCACGGTGAGCCAGAACAACTCCTTTTGAACAAGATCACTACCTACCAGGTCACCAAACACCTTGGCCGTATCTGTTTTGAGGCCATTGGTGCCATTGATCAACTTCTGCTGGCCATTGAAGAAATTGAAAAACACCAACAGGGCAGCCTGGGTAAGAATTGAGAAATAAACCCCTTTAATGCGATTACGGAAAACCAGATAACCAAGCAACCATGCCACCAGGGCAGGCACTATCCATATGGCAAAAAAGGTAAAGATTGGTGATTCAAAAGGTTGCCAAAAGCTAGGCAAGCTCTTGACGCCATAGAGGCTAAAAAACTCCGGCAACTGCCCAGGCTCCAGGGAACCCAGCTGCAAATGCATACCAAGGGCATAGCCACCAAGCGCAAAGAAAATACCTTGGCCAAGGCTGAGCAGCCCGGTGTAACCCCAAATAAGATCAATGCCCAGGGCAACTATGCCCAAGGAAAGAAAACGACCCAGCAGATTTAAACGAAAGGGAGGCAAAACGATGGGCAGAATCAGCGCAGCCGCCACCACCAATAGCCAGGGCAACCACCGACGCCAAGCCTGAAGCAAAGCAAAATTGTTCATCAGGCCTCCACCATCCGCCCCTTAGGCGGAAACAAACCAGCAGGACGCACCTGCAAAAACAGAACTATCAGGGCAAATACCAATACTTTGGCCATCGAAGTGGTGGCAAAGAAGGTGATTAGTTCATTTAAACCTGGCGGCATTGAAGGCCAGATCAATAGCAATGAACCAGAACCCACCACATAACTGATCACACCAATTCCCAGGGCAGCGAGCACAGTGCCAAGCAATTTGCCCACACCACCAAGCACCACCACCATGAAGCAATCAACTATGTAATTACCCCCAAGATTCGGACCAACGGATCCCAGCAGGGTTACCGCCACGCCAGCCACCCCAGCCAAGCCAGAACCGATTAGGAAGGTGAGCGCATCGACGGTTTCGGTGGGAATACCGAGGCAATCACTCATGCTGCGATTTTGGGTGACCGCCCTAATCCGGATACCCCACACACTCTTTTGGAGGAACCAAGTAACACCCCAAAGGGCCAATATAGTAAGGGCAATTATAAATAATCTTGCCGTGGGCATCGTTACGCCACCCAGATCAATCGACCCCCGCAACCAAGTGGGCGCCGTTACATCAATATTGCGGGCGCTAAACCAGGGTTGATCAAGGCTACGTTCCTGCCCCAACAATGAAGCCACCCCTATGCCCACTAAACCGGAGGCAATCCAACTGATTGTGCCCTGGAGACTGGCCCAGCGGGGCGCCAACTGCACCCTGCCCAACAGCCGAGGCAGGAAAAGACCAAGGGCGACAGCCAGCAGCAGGCCAATCACAAAAGCACTGGAAACAGACCGCACAAACTGTTGAAGAATCAGGCTCACCCCCCAGGTGGCCAATAGGGTTTCCAAGGGCCGACCGTATAGGCGCCGCACCACGGTTTTTTCCAACAACAAACCGGCCAAGCCGCTTACCAAAAAGGCAAAGGGAATCGCCACAAGGATGTAGATGGGGAAAATACTATCCGGCAAAACAGCCTTAAATACGTTCTGCACCACAAAAGTGGTGTAGGCCCCCAACATCATCAATTCGCCATGGGCCATGTTGATCACGCCCATCAAACCAAATACCACCGCCAAACCAAGGGCAGCAAGTACCAGCACTGAGCCAATCGCTAAACCGTTAAATAGGGTGTCGTAGAAAAGATTCATACCCTCCCGCAGGGACAAATGATGGGAGAAAAAAATATCAAATTAAAATAAATATTTTTCGAGCAAAAACGGGGGGCCCAAGGCCCCCCGCCAATTCGGATCAACCGCCTAGGGCGCTGATCACATCTTGAACTTGCCAGCGTCAGGGCGCTTCTGGGTCCAGTCACAGGTATAGCCCTTGGTCTCAGGCACGAACTGGTTCCAGGCCACTGGCTTAACGATCCCCTTGTTCTCAAGGATCTTGAACATGCCATCCTTTTGAACTTCACCAATCAACACCAGTTTGGAGAGGTGGTGATTGGGTTCCACCGTGACCTTACCCTCGGGGGCATCAAAACTCACACCCACCAAGGCTTCCCGCACCTTGTTGTCGTCAACACTTTTTGCCTTCTCAGCGGCCTTGGCCCAGAGGTAAACCATGTCGTAGGCGGCTTCAGCAGGATCGCTGGTGACCCGCTTCTCGCCATACTTGGCCTTGAAGTCTGCGGTGAACTTCTTGGAGGCTGGGGTATCTAGGCTCTGGAAGAAGTTCCAGGCGGCATAGGTGCCTTCCAGGTACTCAGGACCAATGGCGGCGATCTCCTCTTCGGCGATCGAGAAGCTCATGATCGAGTAGCCATTAGCAGGGGTGATGCCGGCAGCCTTCATTTGCTTGAAGAAAGCCACATTGCTGTCGCCGTTGAGGGTGTTAACAATCACACCACCCTTGGGCAGGGCCTGCTTAATCTTGGCGATAATCGGAGCCACCTCGGTGTTACCCAAAGGCAGGTAATCCTCACCCACAACCTTGCCGCCCTCAGCCTTGAGTTGCTCCTTCATGATTGTATTCGCAGTCCGCGGATACACATAGTCGGAACCAACCAGGAAGAAGTCTTTGCCCTTGTTCTTAAGCAGCCACTGCACCGCAGGCTCGGCCTGTTGGTTGGGGGCAGCACCGCTGTAGAAGATGTTCTTGGAGCACTCCTGGCCTTCGTACTGAATCGGATAGAAAAGGAAGTGATCCTTAGCTTCAAACACCGGCAGCATTGCCTTGCGGCTGGCGGAGGTCCAACCACCGAAGACCACGGCCACCTTATCTTGGTCAATCAACTTCTTGGATTTTTCCGCGAAGGTGGGCCAATCAGAGGCACCGTCCTCCTCCACGGGAACGATCTTGAGGTGCTTGCCATCTACCAGCACACCGCCGGCCTTGTTGATCTCATCAATGGCCATCAACTCCGCTTCAGCCACGGTGTTTTCGGAGATAGCCATGGTGCCGCTGCGGGAATGGAGGATGCCCACCTTCACTTCGCCGTCGAAGGCACCGCCCTCACTCTTTTTCTCACCGCCACAGGCCACCAGGGAGAGGGAAGCCGCCAGGGCGGTGGCTCCGCTCAGCAGGCGGAATGAAGTTTTCTGCAAAGGAGCGGGCACCATGAACAAAATCCTCCGGATGTAGATCCGCCTCGCAGCGGTGGGGGGACCGTATGGGCTAACTGGCCTGGCTTTAGTAGCAGAACTAACCGTTTGAGGCGTTAGGTAGCTGTTGCAACAAGAACTGCTCCACCTGACCTACGCCTTCGCCGCTGAGCAAGTTGGTGAAGCACCAGGGCCGCTCCCCCCGCATGCGCTTGGTGTCGCGCTCCATCACCGCCAAGCTCGCCCCCACGAAGGGTGCCAAATCGATCTTATTAATCACCAACAAATCGGAACGGGTGATGCCCGGCCCCCCCTTGCGGGGGATCTTGTCACCGGCGGCCACATCGATCACATAAATGCAGAGGTCCACCAACTCCGGGCTAAAACTGGCGGCCAGGTTGTCGCCACCGCTCTCCACCAGCACCAGGTCTAGGTCTGGGAAGGCCAGCTCCAGCTCCTCCACCGCCGCCCGGTTGATCGAGCAGTCTTCGCGGATGGCGGTGTGGGGGCAGCCGCCGGTTTCCACCCCACGGATCCGCTCCGGCGCCAGGGCGCCCACACGGGTGAGGAACTGGGCATCCTCCTGGGTATAGATGTCGTTAGTAACCACCGCCAACTGCAGGCGGTCGCGCAGCCGGCGGCAGAGCACCTCCACCAGGGCGGTTTTGCCGGAGCCCACCGGCCCGGCCACCCCCAAGCGCAGCCGACTCATCCCACCACTTTGTTGGCTTCCTTGAGCAAAGCCTCCGGCAGGGTTACACCAATGGCCTTAGCGGTGGTTTTGCTAAGCAACAGTTCGGTTTTAGTGAGCGGTTCAAAAGCCAACTTCGCCGGCGATTCGCCCTTCAACACCCGCACGGCCAGTTCCCCAGCGGCATAACCATCGTCGTAATAGCTCCAGCCAATCACCCCCAGGCAGCCGGGCAAATCGATGTCTGGGGGATCAACGGAAAACACCGGGATCTTGCGCTCCAGGCCCACCTTGCAGATGGAACCAAAGGCCTGGATGGTGGCGTAATCACCAATTTTGACAAAGGCACCCACCTTTTTCTCCGCCAGGGCCTGGGCCGCCTGCAACACCTCACCGGAATTAGCCACCGCCTGCTCTTCCACCCCAATGCCCCGCTGGGCAGCCTCTTGCTTGAGCAGCTTCGCTTCGAATTCGGAGTTGGGCTCGCCTGGGTTGTAGATCAGGCCCACGGTTTTTAGGCCGGGATCCAACTGGCGGGCCAGGTCGAGTTCCTTACCCACCGGGTTTGTGCCCACGGTGCCCACCACATTGGCCCGGTGTTGACCAACGCCGCCGGGGGGGGTGCCAGCGCCGGCCCCCCAGGGGTTAGAGCAATAGCAAAACACCACTGGCAGGGTGGCGGGGGCCGCCTGCATCGCCGCCTGCAGGGGCGGGGTGCCGATCGCCAGAATCATCGACACGTCATCGCCAACGAACTGCTTAACCACGAGGCTGGTGTTGGGCAGTTCACCGGCGGCGTCTTTTTGGAGGAAATTGACGGTTTTTCCCTGTTCGTAACCGGCCTTAGCTAGGGCAGCCACAAAGCCCTGGCGCACGGCATTGGGGGGGGCCGCATCCACAAACTGGAGCATGCCAATGGTGGGCCCCTTCACCCGTTTTGCCCCACCGAATTTGCCGCAGGCAGCCAACACCAGGCTGCTGCCAAGCCCTGCGCCCACCAAACCAAGGAAGCTGCGACGGGGCAGGGCCATTGAGATCAAGATTGCGATGGCGGCACTTTGGCAGAGCCATAGAGCGACCTCAAGTAATCAGCAGTAAGCCCCTGACGTTGGGGCCCAGCCCAATCCCGCAGCAGCTGGCCGTCCTGAAGCATCACCAACCGGTCCCCATGGCCCAGGGCCTGGTCGAGGTTGTGGGTCACCATCAGGGCGGTGCTACCCAGTTCCCGCACCAGGCGGTCGGTGAGGGCCATCACCGTGGCTTCCGCCTTGGGATCAAGGGCGGCCGTGTGTTCATCTAGCAAAAGCAGCTGCGGTGCGCCCAGGGTGGCCATCACCAGGCTGATCGTTTGGCGTTGGCCACCAGAGAGCTGACCCACGGGCGTGTCAATGCGATCGGCCAAGGGCAGGCCCAGGTTTTCCAGGAGCGCCCGATAGCGGCGGCGGTCGGCAGCACTGGGGTGCAGCCCCAGCAGCCCGCACCAGCCAAACGGTGAACGGCGGCGCCGTTCCGCCAGCCGCAGGTTTTCAGCAATGGTGAGCCCCGGGGCGGTGCCATCGAGGGGGTTTTGCATCACCCGGCCAATCCAGCGGGCCCGGCGGTGGTCTGGCTGCTGCTCCAGGGCCCTGCCCTCCAACTCGATGCGCCCCTGCTGGGCCCGCAGGGTGCCAGCCACCAGGTTGAGCAGGGTCGATTTACCAGAGCCATTGCTGCCGATCACCACTAAAAACTGACCGCTGGGGCAGTTCAGCTCAAAGTTGCTAAACAGCTGACGCCAACCGCCGCCGGGTTGGCTGTGGCCCCAGCCCAGGCCGCTCACCTGCAGGCTCATGGGCTTTTACCGCCATCGGAAACCCCAGGCAGCCGCAGGCGCCCCAGGGCCAGGGCCGCCAGCAGCAGTAGGGCAGTAACCAACTTGAGATCTACCGGCTCCAGCCCCAGCTGCAATGCCACGGCGATCATCAGGCGGAAGAGGATCGAGCCCAGCACCACCGCCCCTAGGGCCATCGGAATCGTGCGGGGCCGCAGCACCGATTCCCCAACAATCACCGCCCCCAGGCCAAGGATCAAAGAGCCAATGCCCATGGTTACGTCGGCAAAACCCTGATAGAGCCCCACCAGGGCACCGGCCAGGGCCACCAGGGCATTGCCAGCGGCGATGCCAAGGGTGAGGCCGGTGCGGCCACTGATGCCATTGGCCCGGGCCATGGTGGGGTTATTGCCTAGGGCCCGCAGGGCCAGGCCCAGGTCAGTGGAGAGCAACAGCGCCAGCAGGCCAATCAAGCCAGCCACCACAAGGGTTAAGGCAATGGCCCAGTCGCCATCGGAACCTGTGCCGAAATCAGGCAAGGGCCCCAAGCCCAGGTTCAGGTCGGTGAGGGGAATATTGGAGCGGCCCATCAACCGCAGGGTTATCGAATAAAGGCCAGTGGTGGTGAGGATGCCGGCAAACAGATCATTCACCCCCAGGCGGGTGTGGATCAAAGCGGTTACACAGCCCGCCAGGCCCCCAAAGAACACCGCCGCCAGCAGGGCGAGGCTCGGAGCCACGCCATTGCTTATGAGCATCGCCGCGGTGCCGCCGCCCAGGGCGAAGGAACCATCCACGGTGATGTCGGCGAAATTAAGCACCCGCAGGGTGAGATAAACGCCCAAAGCCAGGCCGGCGTAGGCCAGACCCTGGTCGTAGGCGCCGAGCCAAAGGGAAATCATGGCGAAATTTTTGCACCCCTTAGCGTGCAGATGGCTGCTGGCGACCGATCGAAGTTCTGGACCTGCTGCTGCTGATCAGTTGCGGGCTGCTGGGGGGCTTCATCAACACGATTGCGGCCAGCGGCGCCACGGTGACCTTGCCCTCCATGATCGCCATGGGCCTGGAGCCTGGGGTGGCCAATGGCACCAACCGGCTGGCGGCCGTGGCAGGCCTGGCCACCGCCACCTGGCGCTTTCAGCAGGCGGGGGCGATTCCCTGGCGGCTCACGCTGCTGGCCACGGTGCCCATGCTGATCGGCGCCACCGTCGGCTCCCTGGGGGCCACCGCCGTGGGGGACCAGTGGATCAACTTGGCCATCGCCGTGTCGTTGTTATTTGTGCTGGTGACGCTGGTCAGCCAGCCGGGGCGCCTGCTCAAGGACAGCGAAGTGCCGCTGGAGGACCTGCGACTGAGCCCACTCTTCTATCTATTGATGGGCTTCACCGGCCTCTGGGCCGGCTTCATCTCCCTGGGCTCTGGGGTGATGACCCTGCTGGTGCTGGTGCTAGCCGGAAAGATCCCCCTAAAAACCGCCAACATCCTCAAGTGTTTCGTGCGACTTAGTTCAAGCCTGGTTGCCCTGCTGGTGTTTGGCCTGCGCGGGGAAATCAACTGGCTCTGGGCCCTACCCCTGGCCCTGGCCAGCATGGTGGGCGCCAACCTGGCCGCCAAGCTGGCCCTGGGCCCCCAGGCCACCCAACTGATCTTTCGCTTTCTATTGGTGGTAGTGGGCCTCGAGGTGGCGGCCTTCATTTGGCGGCTGGGGCTAGGAAATGCCGCCCTGACTTGGCTTCAGCACGGGCCCTTGGTCAGCTGAAGTTCAACTGCGAAACAGGCGCGAATACAAGCTGCCATGCTGCAGCTGGGCCAACCCCGGCCCCACGGCGCCACTCCAGAACAGGCGCGGATCAGCCCCCACCAACTCCCCAGCCCGCCGCCGCAGCACTGGCGCCAGCTCCAGTTGCAACCGCTGGCCAGTGGTGGCCCCCAGGGGGACGAGTCGCACCGCCGCACTCAACTGGTTGGCTAGCCAGCCATATAGATAAGCCTCCAACAATTCCAACTGGGGCAACTCCAGGCAGTGGCCAGCCCAGGCCCAGGCCGCCGGCCAGCCCAGGTCGCATACCCCGCCGGGCAGGGGCCAGCCCAGCTCCGCCAAGAGCTGCAGCAGCGAGCGACCCATCTGACGCTGTTGGGCCCGCAGTTCCGGCGCCTCCCGTTGGGCCAGCAACCATCCATCCAGGTCGCGCAGCTGCGCTTCGCCGTTACCACCGGAATCCGCCTGCCAGGCCCCAAGCGCCAGCCCCAGGGGCCCGAGGGCCGCCGCCTCCATCGCCACGGCCCCCCTCTCCAGTTCGGCTTGCAGCCAAGCCTTCAGGGGGCCAGGGCCAACGATGCTGCCCTGTTGCACCAGCACCTCGAGCCCCTCCGAATAGCTGAAGGCCCCCACCGGCAGGGCCGGACTCACCAGTTGCATCAGATGCAGGAGCTGCAGCTGGGGGCCGCTCATGGGTGATGCCCCCCATAGGCCCCAGCCTCCGGCTGGAAGGGGGCCTCCAGGGCTTCAACCCCTAGGCCCCGATGGCGCAGCAGATCGGCCAGCACGCTGTCGGCCAGCAGGCGCAACTCGCCGCAGTGCAACTCCAGGGCCACATGGCGATTGCCCAGGTGATAAGCCGCCTGCAACAGCTCCAGGGGCTCCCCAGCGGTGACCCGCAGCAAGCTCTCCGGCGCCGCCTGCACCTGCACCAAGGCCACACCATCGGCTGCCGCCAGCCATTCCCCGGGCCGCAGGGCCGCCCCCCGGGGCAACTGCAACAGCAACGGCTGGCCGCAGGCGCTGAGGCGCCGGCCCCGTAACACCGTGCGTTCGGCCGCCGTCAATGGCAGGCAGAGGCTGGGGCCAGGCTGAGGGCCTGGGGCCGCCAACCGCCGCTCGAGCACCAGTGGTGCCAACTCCCCATCCGCCATCAATGCTTATGCCCCTTACCGTTCCCCAGCCTCTTGGCCGGAGCCAGGGGAAAAGGTGATGGTTGCTACCAAGTTTCAGGGGCCAGGGGAGAAGCATCCCCCCATGGTCAATGCATCCCCCTGGCAGGGCAGGGCTGAACTGAGCTTTGCCCTGGATGCCGCTGGCACCACTGGTTTCCAAGGGGGCAGCACGGCCCCCCTGCGGCTGCAGCGCAGTTTCTGCCGGGGCGATGGCCGCTGCGAACTGCCGTTGCTGCACACCGCCGGCGGCCTGGTGGGGGGCGATGAGCTCTGGGTGGAGGCAAAACTGGCGGCGGGTAGCCGTGCCCTGATAACCACCGTGGCGGCCCAGAAGGTGTATGGCTCCAGGGGCCGTTCCCGCCAGCAACCCCAGGGCCGCTGGGCCCGCCAGCAGCTGCACTTTCAGCTCGAAGCAGAGGCCGACCTCGAATGGCTCCCCCAGGAAACCGTGGTATTCAGCGGCGGCTTACTGGAGCAACACTGCCGGGTGCAACTGGCGGCCGATGCCCATTGGCTCGGGGCTGAAGTGGTGCGGCTGGGGCGCACCGCCAGCGGTGAGAGCCTTGGCTGCGGCCAATGGCGCAGCCACTTGGAAATCCAGAGGCAGGGCCAGTGGGAGCTGGTGGACCGGCTGGAACTGGGGGGCGAAGCCCTAACGGCGCCCCACGGCATGGACGGCCAGCCGGTGTTTGGCAGCCTCGCCTGGGCCTGCCCTGGGGCCGTGCCCGCCGAGCTGCTGGAGCTCTGTCGAGCCGACAGCCAGGGCCTGCCCGGCAGCCTGGCCTGCGGCATCCTCGAGCGGGGCCTGATTGCGCGCTACCGGGGGCCCTCTAGCCAGGCCGCCCGTTTCTGGTTCACCCGGATCTGGGCCCGAATCCGCCAGCACCGGGGCTTAGCGGCGGCGGAACCACCGCGGGTCTGGCCCTTCCAGGAGGCACCGCTTTGGGGGCAAGCACAGGATCGCTGCACTGTTCAGCCCGAACGTTCCGCCTGAACCATCCAGCCCTATCCAGAGCTGGCAAAGTGCCTGTTCCCTGCACTGAACCATGCACCTGTCCCCCCAGGAGAAAGACAAACTGCTGGTGGTGACCGCTGCCCTTCTGGCGGAGCGCCGCCTGCAGCGGGGCCTAAGGCTGAACCATCCGGAGGCGGTGGCCTGGCTCAGCTTCCAGATCCTGGAGGGGGCCCGCGATGGCCAAACCGTGGCCGCCCTCATGCAAGCGGGCAGCACCTGGCTGCGGCGCGACCAGGTGATGGAAGGGGTGCCGGAACTTATCCCCGAGGTTCAGATGGAAGCCACCTTCCCCGATGGCACCAAGCTCGTGACCCTGCACCAACCAATCCGATGCTGATCCCAGGCGAACTATTCCCCGAACCCGGCAGCATTGAGCTCAATGCTGGCCGCCCCGTAACCCAAATCACTGTGGCCAACAGTGGTGATCGCCCCGTGCAGGTGGGCTCCCATTTTCATTTCATGGAAGCCAACGCTGCCCTGCACTTTGACCGGGAGGCCGCCCGGGGCCAGCGGCTAGACATCCCCGCCGGCACCGCCATCCGCTTTGAACCGGGGGACAGCCGCGAGGTGCAGCTGGTGCCCTTTGCCGGGGCCCGGCGGGTGGTGGGATTCAACGGCCTAATCAACGGAGAGCTCTGATGGCGTACCAGATGGACCGTCGGGCCTACGCCGAAACCTATGGCCCCACCCGCGGCGATCGCCTGCGCCTGGCCGACACCGAGTTGATCCTCGAGGTGGAAAAAGACTTCACCAGCTACGGCGATGAGGTGAAATTCGGCGGCGGCAAGGTGATCCGCGATGGCATGGGCCAAGGGCAAACATCCCGGGCCGCAGGGGCCGTAGACACGGTGATCACCAATGCGCTGATCCTTGATTGGTGGGGGATTGTGAAGGCAGACATCGGCCTGCGCGATGGCCGCATCTGTGCCATCGGTAAGGCCGGCAACCCCGACATCAGCGACAACATCGACGTGCTGATTGGCCCTGGCACCGAGGTGATTGCCGGCGAAGGTCAGATCGTTACCGCCGGTGCCATCGACACCCACATCCATTTCATCTGCCCCCAGCAGATCGAAACAGCCCTGGCCTCCGGCGTTACCACCATGCTCGGTGGCGGCACCGGCCCAGCCACCGGTAGCAATGCCACCACCTGCACACCGGGGGCCTTCCACCTGGCCCGCATGTTGCAGGCGGCCGATGGCTTTCCGATCAACCTGGGCTTCTTCGGCAAGGGCAACGCCAGCAGCCCCGAGGCCCTGGAAGAACAAATCCGGGCCGGGGCCTGCGGGCTCAAGTTGCATGAGGACTGGGGCACCACCCCCGCTGCCATCGATTGCTGCCTAGGGGTAGCTGACCGCTTCGACGTGCAGGTGTGCATCCACACCGACACCCTCAATGAGGCCGGTTTCGTAGAAGACACGATCCGCGCCATTGCCGGTCGCACGATCCACACCTTCCACACTGAGGGGGCCGGCGGCGGCCATGCCCCCGACATCATCAAGATCTGCGGGGAAGCGAATGTGCTGCCCAGCTCCACAAACCCCACCCGCCCCTACACCCGCAACACCCTGGAGGAACACCTCGACATGTTGATGGTGTGCCATCACCTCGACGCGAGCATTCCCGAAGATGTGGCCTTTGCTGAATCACGCATCCGCCGCGAAACCATCGCCGCCGAAGACATCCTCCACGACCTCGGCGCCTTCAGCATCATCGCCAGTGATTCCCAGGCCATGGGTCGGGTGGGGGAAGTGATCACCCGCACCTTCCAAACGGCCCACAAGATGAAGCTGCAACGGGGGGCGTTGCCGGGCGACAGCAGCCGCAACGACAACCTGCGAATCAAGCGCTACGTGGCCAAATTCACGATCAACCCCGCCATTGCCCATGGCATCGACAGCCAGGTGGGCTCCGTGGAGGTGGGCAAGCTGGCCGACCTGGTGCTGTGGAAGCCGGGGTTCTTTGGGGTAAAGCCTGAATTGGTAATTAAGGGGGGGATGATCGCCTGGGCCCAGATGGGTGATGCCAATGCCTCGATTCCCACCCCTGGCCCGGTGCATGGCCGGCCAATGTTTGCCGCCTATGGTGCAGCCCTGGCGCCCAGCTGCCTCACCTTTGTAAGCCAGGCTTCGCTGGATGCCGACCTACCTCGCCAGCTGGGGCTGAGGCGGCCTTGTGTGCCGGTGCTGAACACCCGGGGGATCGGCAAAACGGCGATGCGCAACCACAATGAACTCCCCAAAATGGAGGTGGATCCCCAGACCTATGAGGTTTACGCCAATGGTGAACTGCTCACCTGTGAGCCTGCGGAGGTGCTGCCGATGGCCCAGAGATATTTTCTGATATGAGCAAAGAAAAAATTAAAGCAAAATAAAATTATCAATAATTATCCCTTTTCTCCCTTTCCTCCTTAGCCTTGAGCCGCTCAGCATTCTTGAGACGCATCTTTAGTGCCTTTTTCTTTTGCTCTTCTAAACGATTTTTTTCCATAGCATGCCTGCGTTGGAGTTCTCTGGACTGCTTAAATTGAAGATCAGCATTTCGCTTTTCATTAAAGGTTTTGACAATTTTGCCAGTATTGATAAATTTAAACTTAAGCAAAGATTCCAGATATTTATTAAAACGAACCAACAGAGATTCCGGCCAGTTTGGCAATTTGGCAGCTGCTGAAAAAGCTAGCGCAAACGCGAGGGAAGTGAATATCGATCGAAACATCTCCTTAGCAAAGGACCAGATTTGCTCTGGGTTTGAAATACTGTTATTTGCTTTT
>Ga0114959_10001373_pt1 | contig 21386 bp, 29 predicted proteins | sample C_130625_EF_Meta_FD_87317 | JGI IMG/M metagenome (GOLD analysis project Ga0114959, IMG submission 87317) | Freshwater microbial communities from Lake Croche, Canada to study carbon cycling - C_130625_EF_MetaG | ecosystem: Environmental > Aquatic > Freshwater > Lake | place: Lake Croche, Canada... | reverse complement strand
TTAGGATTAAGTGTGACGAAAAAGTATCTCTCCGAATTTTTGGGGAGTTTCATCTTGTTGGCTGCCATCGTGGGTTCGGGAATCAGCGCAGAGCGTCTAACGAACGATCCAGGTCTTCAGCTCGTCATCAACGCCATATCAATCGTGATTGCTCTGGGAATTTTGATTCAGGTACTCGGACCTATCAGCGGAGCTCACTTCAATCCATTGGTGACAATAGTTCAACTTTTTCGTCGTGATCTGAGTTTTTCGGATGCCCTCCTGTACATTCTGAGTCAATTGGTAGGCGGAGTCTGTGGCACGACAATTGCAAATTTTATGTTCGGTAGCCCCGTGTTGAGGCTATCAATTCATGAACGAAGTGATCTCAGGCTCTGGCTTGGCGAGGTGATTTCGACAGCTGGGTTGATCTTTCTAATTTATGTTCTGCTCGCCCGGGGGAGTGAAAAGCTGATTCCATTGGTCATACCTGCTTGGATTACGTCGGCTATTTTCTTCACTTCTTCGACAGCGTTTGCCAACCCGATGGTGACAATTTCACGTTCATTTACCAACACCTACACCGGGATCAGTCCATCATCGCTTCCGATGTTTCTGCTATCACAAGGCGTGGGGGCGATAATAGGATATTCAATTGCGACTTACTTGAGTCCGGTAAACTCTTATCATCCCAAGCTCTCTAGCCCGCCCACCGCATCTGAAAGTTAAGGGTAAACTCTAGATTCCAAGAAGGGGATCACGATTCATGTGCACTCAAGTCATCTGTAATACTTGCAAAAAAGCATCCTGGACAGGATGTGGAGAGCATGTCGAAGAAGCGCTTTATGGAGTTCCTGAATCTGATCGCTGTCAGTGTCACAACTGATTTCTGACCGCGAGTCCTTACGTCGCGGGATTCCAATCTTCATAGCAGCCATGAGTATGCGGGCAGGCCTCACGATTATGAATCCGCTAATCCCTACATTTGAACATCAATACCACCTCAATTCTTTTGCTTCCTCGTTCCTATCTTCGCTCTCCATTCTTTGCTTCGCAGGCGCAGGATTGTTGATGTCGCTAGTCGCAAAAATTGGTGGAACCGAGCGAATAATCGCATTCTCGTTGAGTGTCGTCACCCTGGCGATTTTCTTGCGGACTATTGGTAATTTACCGGTTATATTTTTTACCTCATTGCTCATTGGGTTGGCTATTGCCGTGCTTAATTTTTCGCTTCCGGTCTGGGTCAAAGAGAATGATGCAGAACATTCTGGACTTTTGACGGGGGTTTACATCACCGTGATGGGAATTTTTGCTTCTGCTGCAATCGCAGTAGCGGTACCCCTGTCTCATCTGACTAGCTGGGGCTGGCGTTTTTCTATGGTTCCATTGATTCTCTTCTCGAGCATGTCTTCAATCTGGTGGTTGCTCAAAGTGCGGTCAACTGAACGTCCGGGTAAGAAAATTGATCTACCAAAGTTTCACCTCTCCACTTTTCGCAACTTTGGCGCATGGTCTATCGGTCTCTTCTTTGGGATTCAATCGCTTATTTATTACAGTACGGCAACGTGGTTTCCCACAATCCTGATCTCCAAAGGTTTTACATCAAATAATGCCGGCTTCGCTGTTGCTGCCACCGGACTAATTGGCGCGCTAGTTGGAATCTTGGCCCCTCATTACGCCTCAAAGTTGCCCAATATCAGGGGACTCTTGGTTGCGCTTTCCTTCATGTTGGCGATCTCGTTTATCGGTCTCATAGTCGATACGGGTTGGCATCTGGTGATCTGGCTAGTGGTCGCGAGCATTGCGCTGTCGATAACCTTCCCGCTTTCGCTCATGCTTGCGGTTACCCGTGGTGTTGGGCCGGGTGAAACACGGTCCTTATCAATCATGTCGCAATCTGTTGGCTATGCGTTAGCGTTTTTTGGCCCGGGCCTCGTTGGCGCAACCTTCGACGCATCAAAAAATTGGAACGTGGCGCTGGTCGTACCTTTACTCTTTTCACTCATTCTCGCACTCATTGGATATTTTGCAGGAAAGCCAGAAAAGATTCACCTACGCTAATGAAGCAGCTTCCACCGTTGGTTAATCCTGGCCCCGCGTTGACAGAGGAGCAACGAAGACGATTTGCTCGACACACGGTTTTGCCCGGAATAGGGGTCGAAGGTCAGCAACGACTTCTGAATGCCAAGGTCTTGTGTGTTGGCGCAGGAGGTTTGGGTTCTCCGGTTCTCATGTATTTGGCTGCAGCCGGTGTAGGCACCATCGGTATCGTAGATTTTGATCGCGTTGATGCAAGTAATCTTCAACGTCAGATCATTCATGGCGCGAGCGACATTGGTCGGTTGAAAACGGAGAGCGCCAGGGAAAGTATCCTTGAAATTAATCCTCAAGCACGAGTAATTATCCATCCGAATGGATTAACTCGCGATAATGTGATGGAGATTTTTGCTGAGTATGACGTTATCGTGGATGGGACCGATAATTTTGCCACGAGGTACTTAATAAACGATGCCTGCGTCTTTCTGGGTAAGCCCTGCGTCTGGGGATCTATTTATAGATTTGACGGTCAAGCATCTGTTTTCTATTCCGATCATGGTCCCTGTTATCGCTGTCTTTATCCGGAGCCACCAGCAAAAGAGCTTGCTCCCAATTGCGCAGTGGGTGGCGTTTTTGGCGCACTCTGCGGAGCCATCGGATCACTACAGGCAACAGAGGTGATCAAATTAATCACGGGAGCAGGGGAAGTTCTGATCGGTGAGCTTTTAATTTACGACGCGTTGAAGTGCGACTATGAAAAAATTTTGCTGAAGAAAGATCCCGAGTGTTCTCTATGCGGAGAAGCTCCAACTCAGAGCCATCTATTGGAAAATTACGAAGAATTTTGCGCGGTCTCACTCTTTGAAAATGTCGAAGGTTGGGAAATTCTAATACTTTCGGCACAATCGCTTTCATCCATGATTACCTCGGGAAGTGAATTCTTGTTGATTGATGTCAGGGAACCTTCCGAATGGGATGAGGGTCGAATCGACGGGGCAATTCTGATTCCACAGGGAGAATTTTTTGGTGGTACGGCCACGGCGAATATATCTCGAGATCTACCGGTTGTCCTTTACTGTCATCACGGGATTCGATCTGCATCATGTGCTGGAGTATTGATTCAAGCTGGCTTTACTCATGTTGCAAGCCTGGACGGTGGAATCTCATCGTGGCAGAAGTTTCACGGTTTGCCTGAGTAGTCGGATTTCGTTCTCCGTGCTTATACTCGACCCGTGTATGAAATCGCTCTCAGCGTCGCTGCTTGCCTCCGGTCAGAAACTAGGGCGGATATCGCCTGGCTGATCTCAGAAAATCCAATAGCAGAATCTTTGATCTCTGAAGCGGTTTTATTTACTCCTGGCGGTGGAAAAATCGGATCTGTCGTTGGAGGCAGTTTTGATGCCGAGTTGAGTGAGGAAGCAGCGAGGAAGCTTTCAATCGGACGCCTTATTGACATTGATGTCTCGCCCTTCAGCTCATCAATGACGGGAATAGAATCTGGCACTCGTCTTACCTTTGTGCTTCTGCCGGCGACGCTATTGGAAGCGGACATCTGGCCGGCGCTTTTGGCCAGGGAGCCAATGGCCATCGTTTTACAGTTAGCCCATAATGAAATTACGAAATCAGAATTTTTTACTTCCTCCACTATATTGGCAGCAGAATCGGATGTAATTGAAATCTTTCAAAAAGGCATCTCCACGGTGGTGAATTTAGGTGATCGAATTGTCACTGTGTATTTTCCAGTAACGAGATTGGTTATTGCGGGATCAGGGGCAAACGCGGAGGCGTTAGTTAGTGCCGCCGAGCTTTTGGGGTGGAAATGTTCCATCGAGCCGCGCCCAGGAATGTTTGCTGGGCTGACAGCAGGTCTCTCTCCGATTGATGCAGCGGTAATCATGGGGCATGATGTTGAATCCTCGAGCCAATGCCTCGCTTATGCACTGGAAAGTTCGGCTGGATACATCGGTGCACTGGGTTCTAAGAAGATGCAAGAGAACCGTGAAGACTGGTTGGCATATCGGGAGATTATAGATATCTCAAGAGTACATGGACCGGCTGGATTTGATATCGGGGCATCAACACCCGCAGAGATTGCGATCTCAGTTCTGGCGCAGGCGATCTCAAAACTAAAGGGTTTTTGACATGTATCGCTCTTGGGGCAAGCTGGTAGATGAGTGGATCGAAGCGTGAACATGTCATCAAATAAGGACTGGATCGAAATGGATCTTATGTGGATAGTGATGGCTGTGATGTTCATTTTTGATGGCGTCATGTTGTACATTCATGCAAAAATGCATAAGCGAGTGAAATTCCTTGAAAACCAACTCAACGCTATAGCGACGAATAATCCACAGTAAGTGCGTGAGAATTACCATGCGTGAAGGAAGTTGGGACGAGTCTTTTTCTCTTGCGAAATCAACCTTCTCGTTGATGGAGTCAGAATCCGTTCCCCTTAAGGAGGGCGTTGACCGAGTACTTGCAAATGAAATCTACTCACTATGTGATTTACCCGCGTTTGCGACATCTTCCATGGATGGGTGGGCTGTCAGCGGAGTTTCTCCGTGGAGTGTTGTCGGGGAGGTCGCTACCGGAAAAACTCCTCAGATAGCTATTGCCAATTCACAGTGCATGAAAATTTCAACTGGTGGAGTCATCCCCATAGGCGCCACCTCTGTAATTCCTTGGGAGCAGGCACAAGATCATGGTCAAGAGGTTCATGGAGAAATTTCTATCGGAGAGAACATTCGTCCCGCGGGTACAGAATGTGAAAGCGGCGATCTTCTCTTTTCGGCTGGTACAACATTGACTCCTCCCATCGTTGGCCTTCTAGCTGCCACAGGTCACGATCAAATCGAGGTGATGAAGAAGCCTCGTGTGGGCATTTTCTTCTTAGGTGACGAGCTCTTACATGCTGGAGTACCCGAGGAAGGATCTATTAGGGACGCCTTAGGGCCAGTGTTGCCTGCTATGGTCCAGAAATGTGGAGCAGGAATAGCCACTTCTGGGTTTGTTAAAGATGTTTTGAGTCTACTCATTTCCAGTATTGCTGGGGTGCTCGATGTCGTGGACGTGATCATCACGACGGGAGGCACAGCAGACGGGCCTCGTGATTTTGTTAGGCCCGCAATAGCGCATTTGTCAGGTAGATATGTAGTTGATTGCGTCAAAGTGAGGCCGGGTTACCATATCTTGATCGCAGAGATTTATCACGATGGGAGGAAAATTCCATTTATTGCCCTCCCCGGAAATCCGCAATCCGCAATTGCAGCTTTCACTTCATTGGGGAGACCTCTCATTCATTCGATGTTGGGAATGAAGATACGCGACCCGGCGGGTGTTGAGATTCAGGAGATTTTTAAGACCCAAGATGGATTTTCACGGTTAGTACCTGGCAACATAGATGGGAAAACATTCACCTCTTCAGGTTACTTGGGGTCTGCAATGCTTCGAGGCGTTTCGGCAGCCTCTGGATTCGCGCTTGTTGCACCTGGCGGCAAAACTGCCAGGTGGTTACCATTTTAATTTTCTGAGCTAATAACTTAGGGATGTAAAGACGGGGCTGGCTCATCTTCGCTAGCTAATGATCGTTTGTGAATCGGATCTGTACCCACGGAGAGCGGAGCGTTTGTGCCGCCAACAGTGTTAGAAATAATTTCAGCTGCGATCGATACCGCAGTCTCTTCTGGTGTACGGCCTCCTAGATCCAACCCGATCGGCGAACGTAATCTAGATATCTCTGCGTCGGACATTCCGATCTCTTTAAGGCGAGCCATCCGATCTAGATGCGTGCGTCTGCTGCCCATGGCTCCGATGTAACCGGCCTTCGTGCGCAATGCGATTTCCAATACAGGTACATCAAACTTGGGGTCGTGGGTTAAAACACAAATAACCGTCCGTTCGTCAATTTCTACGGTGGGAAGATATCTATGTGGCCAATCAACTACCACCTCATCAGCTTCCGGAAAACGTCGCTTTGTCGCAAATATAGCCCTCGCATCGCAAACCGTGACGTGGTAACCAAGAAACTTTCCGATCTTTGATACGGCCGCAGCGAAATCTATTGCACCAAAGACAATCATCTTCGGTGCTGGGGCGTAAGACTCAACGAAGATAGAGAGTTGATCCATTCGTCTTTCACCGTTTGGTCCAAGCTTGAGAGTCTTGGTTTTACCCTGCGCCAATAAGCCTCGAGCGTCCTCTATCACTGAGTGATCCAGGTCCCGATTCCCTAAGGTTCCCATGGCGCTCTCGTTGGTTATGATAATGCGAGAGCCCAATTCATCTCCACCGGCCACCAGGGTTGCAATTCCAACCGGTATATCGCCTTTAATATTCTGCGCTACCAGCTCAAATTCAGGGAATGTTTCCTGACTAACGAGTTGAATAAAAAGCTCGATCGTTCCACCGCAGGTGAGGCCGACGGAGAAGGCATTGTCATCGCTCACACCGTAAGTCACTGATTTTGCAACGCCGGTTTTGAGAACTTCGAGGGACGCTTCATGAATCGCGCCTTCCACACATCCCCCCGAAACGCTACCGACAACGTCTTGGGTTCCAGATACCGACATCGAGGCACCCACGGGTCTTGGAGCAGAACTCCATGTTCTTGTAACAGTTGCCAAGGCCAAGGGAATACCAGAATTGAAGTTGGGCAAAATCTCTTCAATGATTTCACGCATGTCATAGAGTGTAGCAATGGTTGCAATTTTGATCTTGGCGGCAGGATCTGGTTCCCGTATGGGGAGTCCAAAAGCAAGTGTAGAAATTGACGGAGTGCGATTGGTCGATCGGACCGTCACTCTCTTTATCAATGCAGGATTTCCTAATATCTATATCGTGCTAGGTGCGTGGGTTGACAATGTTTCTCGCTGCACTGTTCTCGTGAATGAACATTGGCAGGAAGGGATGGGGAGTTCATTGCGGGTTGGTTTAACAGCCTTGCAACACGTGGAGGAGATTGATGAAGTTTTGATTTCGCTCGTTGACTTACCCGGTTTAAACATCGAAACGATCCGAGCGGTTGCGCATTACCCCCATGACTTGGTTGCTGCTTTGTACCAAGGAAAGCAGGGACATCCAGTGAAGATTGGCAGATCACATTGGGCAGGCGTTTTGGACTCTCTAGATGGCGATTCTGGAGCGAGAAACTATTTGAAAGAGCGCACAGATCTTGCGTACGTCAACATTTTGGATCCCGCAATTGGAAAGGATGTTGATACTCCCGAAGATTTAAGAACAATTCGACACGGCTAAATACTTTTGGGGTTTTTCTCTATTTCTGTTGCGACCATTCATAGTGAGTGTTATCTTCAATCCATTAGAAGAAAGACATTTCTCCCCACGCTAGCCTGAAGACGACCACGCCTTATTTTGCTAACTTTGAGAAGGATGATTTTATGACAATAGAGTCCACTGGACACGAGCGCGGTAATCCACGCTTCTTTGCATTGATCGAGAATTCCCCAAAAACGGGCAAAAGTCCGACGATCTGGGCTTGGCCACAAATTACTGAGTTTATGAAAGTGGCTAGCCAGCCAGTACAAGGACCTTGGCCGGCCCACCAGGAACCTCGCCCTGATCCAGATGCAGATTCTTTACCGGTAGCTGTCAAAGATAACGAAACGAAATAGGGGAAAAATGTATCCATCACGTTTTGCGTACGAATCACCAAAATCCTTAGCTGAGGCAGTTGCTCTACTTGATGCGGGTAAAGGTGAAGCAAAGATTTTGGCTGGCGGACAGAGCTTGGTCCCGATGCTCAAGCTGAGATTTGCGTTTCCGGAAAAATTGATCGATATCAATAACATTCCTGGATTAAATTACATTCGCTTTGATGCAGATGGATCTTTACATATCGGCGCACTAGTTAGGCACGAAGATTTAGAGTTTTCCGATGAGATCGCTCGGCGTCAGCCAACCATTGCAGCGGCCGCTCCACTCGTCGCTGACCCAATTGTTCGCGCGCGGGGAACTTTTGTTGGTTCGGTTTGCCATGCCGATCCTCAAGGGGACTGGGCTGCAACGATGATCGCATTAGGTGGTCATTTGGTTGTTCAGGGTCCAAAAGGAAAGCGCACTATTGAGATGAAAGATTTTGTACTCGGTCCTTACGCAACTGCATTGAACTATAACGAGATTGCAATTGAGGCTGTTATTCCTGCACCGAAAGGAAAGGCGGTCGGTGGCTATTTGAAATTGGAACGTCGCGTTGGGGATTTTGCAACAGCATCGGTAGCAATCGCGCTCGACATGGACGGTGACAAAGTCTTGCGTGCGGGTATTGCTCTCGCTGGAGTAGGTGGCAAGACCATCGATGCCAATGACGAAGCGGCTATCTTGGTTGGAGAGAAATTAACCGAAGAAATTATCGCCAAAGTCGCAGAGCTGGTTGCGGCAAAGGCAGAACCACGTACTGATCACCGTGGATCTTCGGACTATAAGCGACAGATTGTTCGTACCTTCGTAAAACGTATTTTGACAGCAAACTCGATACAGAAAGCAGCGTGATATGTCTCTCTTTGAAGAAGTTAAAACTCAACCGAATGATGATATTCCGGTTCGTCGTATCACAATCAATGTTAATGGCGAAGCTCGTACTTCAAATGTAGAGCCACGTTTGCTCCTTGCAGATTTACTACGCCAAGGACTGAAGTTGACCGGAACCCACAAAGGGTGCGATACAACGAACTGCGGTGCATGCACTGTTCTTTTTGATGGTCGACCAATTAAGAGTTGCACGATGTTGGCGGTGCAGGCAGATGGACACAATGTAAAAACTGTTGAAGGCCTTGCCACCGCGAGTGAATTGCATCCAATTCAAGAGGGATTTAAGGAAAAGCACGGTCTACAGTGCGGATTCTGCACACCTGGCATGATGATGGCAGCTGCTGCTCTATTGGAAAAGAATCTCAATCCAACCGAGGACGAGGTGCGTTGGGCTCTTAGCGGCAACCTTTGTCGATGCACTGGATATCAAAATATTGTGAAGGCGGTTCTTTGGGCTGCTGAAAAAATGCGCGCGGAATCTAACTAGGTAGGGGATAAAGATGTCTTTAGACGAAATCAAAATTGGTGGAATGGGTGCGAGTCGCCGTCGAGTAGAAGATAACCGATTCATCCGCGGTAAAGGTAACTATGTCGATGACATCGTCCTCCCTGGAATGTTGCACATGGAAATTCTCCGCAGCCCCGTTGCCCACGCCCGAATCAAGTCAATTGACACAAGCAAAGCATGGGACATGCCTGGCGTAAGGTTGGTATTGACCGGAGAAATGATGGCCGCGCGTAATTTGGCGTGGATGCCAACTCTTTCTTATGACACGGCAGCGGTGCTTGCTACCGATAAAGTCCGATTCCAAGGTCAGGAAGTCTGTGCCGTAATCGCAGATGATCCCTATATCGCCAAGGACGCGTGTGCTGCGATCGTTGTCGATTATGAAATTTTGCCAGTCATTGTCAATCCGATTCAGGCGGCTGCAGAAGATGCTGTGCAAATTCGTGATGACAAAGAAGGACAGGTCGGAAACAAGGTATTCGATTGGGAGATCGGCGATAAAGCTCGCACTGATCAAGCCTTTGCCGATGCTGATGTTGTCTCGAAAATCGAACTTCATTATCCGCGAACTCATCCATCTCCTATCGAATGTTGTGGATCGCTTGCCGACTATGACCGGGCTACTGGCAAGTTAACGGTCTACATGACTTCCCAAGCCCCGCATATTGTTCGCGCAGCTGTCGCACTCGTTGCGGAGTTGCCAGAACAGAATATTCGCATCGTCTCACCTGATATCGGTGGTGGGTTCGGAAACAAGGTTCCGGTTTATCCTGGATATGTGATTTCTATTCTTGCCTCAATCCTTACCGAGAAGCCGGTCAAATGGATTGAAGACAAGACTGGTAACTTGATCTCAACCGGGTTTGGTCGCGACGTATATCTCAAAGGCGAAATGGCACTTCGTAAAGATGGAAAAATTCTTGGAATCAAGATGAACACCATCTCTGACCACGGTGCGTTCTTTGCGGACGCTCAGCCAAGTAAGTTCAAAATTGGTTTGATGCATTCAGCATTTGCCTGCTATGACATTCCAACCGCATATATGTTCTCTACCGGGTACTACACCAATAAGTCACCTGGCGGGGTTGCTTATCGATGCTCTTTCCGCGTGACAGAGGCAATGTTCTTCCAGGAACGAATGGTTCAGGCCGCTGCTGATGATCTAGGAATGGATCAAGCCGAGTTTCGTCGAATGAATTTCGTTAAAGATGATGATTTTCCCCATCGCACACCGTTTGGTTTCTTGACCGATTCTGGTCAATATGGAAAGTGTCTTGACATTGGTCTCGAAGCAATCGGATACGCTAATTTTGAAGCAGAGAAAGCCGAAGCTGCCTCTCGTGGAAGATTGCTGGGAATCGGTATTTCCACCATGACCGAACCTCTAGGCGCTGGTAACAGTCGAGAATATGACATTTTGGGAATCAAGATGTTCGACTCTGCTGAGCTAAGAATACATATGACCGGTAAAGCCATTCTCCGCACCGGGGCAAAGACCCAGGGTCAGGGACATGAGACAACGTGGGCACAGATCGTTGCTCATGAACTTGGTATTCCCGCTGAAGACATTGTTGTAGAGGAAGGGGATACGGATACAGCACCATTCGGAATGGGTACTTATGCTTCGCGAAGTACGCCAGTAGCCGGTGCAGCCGTTGCCATGGTTTCACGAAAGATTCGCGCAAAAGCACGCAAAATCGCTGCCCACCTATTAGAGGTCTCTGAAGAAGATATCGAGTGGGAGCTAGGTCGCTTTTACGTGCGGAGTAATAAGGATCGTGGTGTCACGATTCAAGAGTGCGCAATGGCCGCCTATAGCAATATGCCAGATGGAATGGAACCGGGCCTTGAAAACAACGCGTATTACGATCCACCAAATCTGACTTGGCCATTTGCTTGTTATATTGCAAAGGTTGAGATTGACCCAGAGACTGGTGTTTGGGACGTCCTGCAGTTCGTGGCAGTCGATGATTGTGGCGTGCGTATCAATCCAATGATCGTTGAAGGACAGATCATGGGTGGATTGACCGAAGCCTATGCGATGGCAAATATGCAGTACCAGACCTATGACGAAGAAGGTAACTGTATTGGAGCGAACTATATGGACTTCTTGCTCCCTACAGCATGGGAGACTCCTGGATTTGAACTCTACGAAGTTGTCACACCATGTCCGCATCATCCGATTGGTGCTAAAGGTATTGGTGAATGTGCAACGGTCGGCGGCCCGGCAGCATTTGTTAACGCCGTCATGGACGCGTTAAAGCATAAGGGTGTTCGAAATATCGATATGCCGCTAATGCCTAATCGCGTATATGAAGCACTTACGACTGGTAACGATGTTTATGGCATGCCCCCCGTTCGGAGTGGCAACTAGGTCAGATGAGTCCAGCGATGAATCGGGCCGTTGAAGGTATGGGTGTAATGGAGCGCGCAGTGGAGCTGACGCACAATGGTGAATCCTTTGTGATGGCTACTGTTGTGTGGCGTCAGGGCCCATCCTCTGGTCATAACGGTTCTCGTGCCCTCATTACCGCAGATGGAAATCTCATTGGTTGGATCGGTGGCGCATGCGCCGAGCCAGTGCTCATACGAGAAGCGGCAAAGGTCATGGAGTCGAACAAGCCTCAACTGATTTGGTTGGGACAAGAGGTCGACTTCGCCGGGATGCATGTTCCTGACGGAGTCGTGACGGTTCCTATGGCCTGCCAGAGTGAAGGGGCTCTACAGATATACGTAGAACCAATGCACTCGGCTCCGCATGTCAGCGTAGTGGGTAGGTCGCCAATGGCGCTTACGCTAGTTCGCTTGCTTGAAGCGCTTGATTGGCGAGTTAATCTAATCGACTTGAACGAGTTCGACGGAAGCACGATCATGAATTCCAGCATCGTCGTGATCGCGACTCAAGGGCATGGTGATGAGGAAGCGGCGGAGATAGCCTTACCTCGTAACCCGGCCTACCTAGGTATCGTGGCCTCGCGCAAACGAGGCCAAGCTATTTTGGCATATCTGCTAGATAGACACTTTGAGCAAAAGGCCATTGATCGGATCAAAATTCCCGCCGGTCTAGATTTAGGTCACACCTCCCACCGGGAGATGGCGGTCTCGATTGTGGCTGAACTTGTTGAGCTACGTGCGGCGGGTAGTTTCACATCCATGAAGGAAGAAGCAAAGAATTCCACGGTTGAATCGATTGCGATCGAAGCAACTGACCTCGTCTGCGGAATGACCGTTTCGGCCGATAAGGCACATCGCCCCTTTGATTTTGACGGCAGAACGTACTACTTCTGTGCTCCCGGCTGTCGCTCGTCCTTTGAAAAGGATCCACTCTCGTACATCAATCAGGAGGCAAAATGCTAATTTCACAAGCGATCGACGTTGATCAACCGATTGATGCGGTTTGGAAATTTTTCGATGACGTCCCACAAGTTGCTGCCTGTATACCAGGCGCGGACCTGACGAACAAGGTCGCTGAGGATCATTATGAGGGTACCGTGAATATCTCTGCCGGTCCGGTCAAATTGGAATTTGCTGGTGCTGCTCAAGTTACGAGTAGAGATAACGCAAAAAAGATCATCCACATTGACGCTTCTGGTGCTGACAAAAAGGGTAGGGGCGAGGCTCAAGCGTTGTTAATTGCAGCGCTCGTACCAATCGCCACCGGAACCCGCGTTAACATCTCTCTGGATCTCACCATTTCAGGAGCGGCAGCACAGTTCGGTAGAGGATTAATTGCCGATGTGACAGCGGTGTTGGTGAATCAGACAGCAGGAAGCATGAAGGGGCGGATGAAGGCTATCTCCATGGGACTCGACCCTAATTCTGTCGGTGGTCCAAAAGCTGCAAGTGGAATAGGCATTGCTATTACTGTCGTAAAGCGCGCTGCCGTGAGAATTTGGTCTAGATTCATGCTCCCATATCAGCCAGTGGCTCGTCGTTAGAATTTTTTTGGCAATAGGCTTCAGAACAAAATAATGTAAGAAAATTACTTCCTATAGTGAATAGAGAGGAGAAGAGATGAGTCTTTGGGGATTTGGAAATTTGATTCTTTTGATTGTGATCGTACCCGTACTCATAACTCTGCTTAATTTGGTTTTAGGACCACTTGAGCGGATCCGTGGAGCGGCCGACGATGCACTGGCAGGCGGTGTGGCATTAATTGGGGAGCTCAATCACACGCCGGAGTTGTTAGCAAAAACCGATAGCGTTATCGCAGATGTTGCCAACGGCGCCGTTCGTTACGCCGGTCCAGTCTCTAAGTTGCTTGGATAGGGGAGAGAGAAAATGCCTACGGAAGCGGTTTTCACACTTGTTTTGGCTGGTCTTATCATCGCGGCTGCTGCGCTGGGTTTGATTCGAGTCATTCTTCATCTGCAGTCGGTAGCTAAAGCACTAGATGCGCTTGATGGTGGTGTTCAGGTTATCGTTGCAAAAACATCAACGGTTAAACCGGTAGTCACTTCGGTTAATGCGAGCTTGAAGCCAGTTCGCGACTTCGCGGAATCGATTTAGGGGGAGCCAAGATGGATTTTACTTCACATAGTGGATGGCTTGTCGGTTACATCATTGGAACAGTAGTTGTTTTGGTGGTCGTAGCTCTTGTCATTCCTATTCTACTTTTGGCTCATAAAATCGGGGGACAAGCCAGCCGTATTGATGATGGATTGAAAGAAGCGGTCATCAATACCGATGCCTTGAAGGGTTTGAATACGACGATCGAGTACGCGACTTCTGTAATAAACGGCCTTAATCGTGGTCGTAAGAGATTGGGAGGCTAATAACATGTTGTCATCACAAGTCCATACGCTTTGGTTGACCGCAAACATTCTTGGAGCAGTCGTAGTAGTTGCTGTTGCGGCTCTACTTACAGTCCTCGTGCTGTTGGTTCGAATTATTGACGCTCGCGTAACAAAGATAAAGGCGACCCTGCTCGCCGCTAAGGCAAATACCGCTGAAGCTCACTTGATTGATATCACTGCAGGTGGAGTGGATGCGGTCCTCGCTGAAGGTCTAGAGCATCATTTATTCCTGGGCCGTGTACTAGAAAAGGTGCGTTCATGAAAAGCATGCAGATTTTTACCGTTATAGATATTGTCGCACTGATTGCCGGACTGGCCATCTATCTTTTCATCGTTGGAAAACAACTTAAAACAGTCGCGGGTAAATTAGAAGAAGCTGCGGATTTGGTCTGGGAGATTAAGAAAGATGCCGAGATCATTGAGCCTGGCTTAGAGCGAATTAATACCACCGGAGGCGTAGTGGCCGGAGCTCTCCCACTGCTCTATACCTTTGCTGAGGCAATCGTCGTTGGCGCCACGTATCAGCCAGTAGAACATCCAGAGGAGCGCGAACCAAACTTCCCAGCGATGGGAACGAGAAGATCTCGCCAGTTAGACGGTGTAGGTTTTATCGGTAAGTAGTCTCAGTTTTGGTTGAGGCATGCCGTAACTAGCTCTTTTTGTTCGGGTCTCGGTCGGTAGTTAGTGGGTCGGTGAATGCATTTGAGTATTCACCGATCCATTCGTCTTTCCAGGCTTGATCATATTGCTCAACGTTGCAACTGGGGTTGTATACGGCCATGAGCTCCCGAGCGATTTGTTCCCTGTGACGCTCGGAACCACCCGGTATTTCATACCAACAGATGTAAAGGTTAAACTTATTTTTTGCCCGAGCAATCCAAGCGGGTGAACGTGGATGTTTATAAGGCAGACCCAAAGAAGCTAGGTCGCCGCTATGACCGACAAAGATAGTTGAGAATTCTTGCGGCTTATTAATCGGGTCATTGAGCGTCATGATTGTATAAACCGCAGGGATTTTGAGTGGCGTCCAGCCGGCTAGAGCTCGGGGGCCTTCGAAAGGATATCCTGCCAACGAGCCAAGACGGATCATTCGAAAGCATCCTCCCAGTCTTGGTCCTCCGTCATGGTTTCAGCCTTAGCGACCGGCCAATCCGGCATATTCGCGACTTGTGCAGCGTTTGCAAAAATTTCCAGGGCTTTGTCCACGGCGATATCAGAATTTGGTGCCTCTACTAATAATTGTGCACCGTAGGTCATCGTGCCAGCTCCCGTAGCGATTCCGCTATAGAGAGCCACCGCGTCTGCAAATTCGACGACTTCTGCGAGTTCGATCTCTCGATCGCCTTCCGCATATAGAGAAACACTGAATTTCATTATGACTCCTTTTCTTTCGTGTTATCGTCGTTCGTTATCTGATACCAGCGAGAATACGACTGAATTCTTCCAGGCTCTTGAGATTATGTCCTGATACGACCTGGTCTATAAATGGGTCGGCGACGATCATCCCCATGGTGTTAGGGTGAAACTCTGTGCTATCCCCTTTATGAGGGTTCATCCAGATTATCTTGTAGGCTATCCGAGCGAGCTCTTCCATTGCTTGCGCAAGGACGCCGGGATCGCCCCGGTCTAAGCCATCTGAGCAGATAATAACGATCGAGCCACGACCCACTCGGGTTCTACCCCAACCTTTTATAAAGGCTCTGAGAGAATCACCGATTCTCGTGCCGCCATCCCAATCCAAGACCGTGGCACCTGCCCGTTCCATGGCTTGATCCGGATCGCGGCTCTTCAGCAGAGTAGTGATCCGCGTTAATCTCGTTCCAAAACAAAATACCTCAACCTTTGCATTCGCCTTTCTTGCCGAATACGCCATCTGCAGTAAATTGCGAGAAAAATCAGCCATGGAACCCGACACATCGAGGATAAAGATTATCGTCCGAAGCTTCTCTTTCCGCTTGGAAAAAAATATATTCTGCGGTTCTCCGTGAGAGCGCATAGTCTCACGAACCATCTTCCGCATATCGATTCGAACTCCTTTGAGGGTAGATTTCAGTCGACGAGTGCGCCTAATAGGTGGATGGACCTTGAGGGTCGAGATCATTTTACGAAGTGATGCGAGTTCTGTAGGACTGCACTCTGAAAAAGCCTTACTACGCCAAATATCATTAGTCGCAGCCATGAATCCAAGCTTTGCTTCTTCCTCGCCATTTCCTGGTTTGCCTTCTTCGGTATTCGGAACGTCTAAGGTAGAGGCGGTACTAACTGAAGCCTTTATCTTCACCTTGCGCAGATCACTCTCCTCGGGACTAATGTCCAAAAAGAATTTTCGGAATTGCAGGTTGTAGCTCGAAATATTTTCACGTCTGCGGACCATTGTGGTTCTGCCGCTCCAATAGATATCCATGACATCGGCCGGATTGAGTTCTGCCGTAGCCTGACAGAAGGCTATGACATCGTCAGAGCCTATGGTCAGACCTACGGTTCTTAGCGAATGAGCAAACTCAACGAAGAGCTCGTCGAAGGCAGCGTTAAGTTCATCAGAGAGAGTGTGGTCTTCTGGCACCTAGATAATCTCCGAGATGTTCGCGCTGACATGCTCCAAGTCATCGCGCCCTTTAATCACCGCACCGAGAGTTTCTAAGGCGCTAGATTCATCCAATTCGATGGCTCCGATTGCATCTAACGATTCAACCCAATCAAGTGTCTCAGCAACTCCAGGAGATTTCTCTAACTCCATTTGCCGCAGTGCGTTCACAGCAGAAACAACTTTCGCTGCAAGGATTTCGCTGATATTGGGAAGGCGAGTTTTGACGATTTCAATTTCTTGTTCGGCGCTTGGAAACCCAATCCAGTTATATAAGCAACGACGCTTGAGAGCATCGTGGAGTTCGCGAGTTCTGTTTGAAGTCAAAATTACTATGGGCCTGGAAGCAGCTTTTATGGTGCCAATCTCTGGAATGGTTATCTGGAAATCCGAGAGTAGCTCCAAAAGGAAAGCCTCGAACTCGTCATCAGCGCGATCGATTTCGTCAATCAATAGCACGCACTGATTGCCGGCACGAATTGCTTGCAAGAGCGGACGCTCGATCAAAAATTTTTGACCGAAAAGGTTATCAACGGAGGTGTCAAGAAGTTGATCACCGCTCAAGGAGCGAATTTGGAGCATCTGTTTGGCGTAGTCCCATTCATATAATGCCTGGTGCGTATCGACGCCTTCGTAGCATTGCAAGCGAATTAATTCACGTCCGAACATTCGCGCGATTGTTTTTGCGAGCTCTGTTTTTCCAACTCCAACCTCGCCTTCGAGCAGTATTGGACGTCCCAGTTTTAATGAAATCAGCAGGGAGGTCGCCAAGCCACGATCCGCGATGTACCCATTCTCGTGCAACTCCGTAATCAAGGACTCTACGGTCAAGTCAGCAAATATTCCATCCGCGTTCAAAGGTCGTCACCAGTCCTTACTTGAATATTCAATCGAAAGTGGTGGTGCGAAGGTTTAATTCTGTTGATCAGTTCCAAGAACTAAATCACGAATAGTGGCAGCACCAGCACCGAGCTTTCCTTCACGCTCTAGTTTTTGACGCCATGCGCTCTTTAAATCAGATCCCTCCGGCGCAAAACCGTCAAAGGTAACCTCTTTCATGTTGCGACAGACTCGATTGGGATTGCATTCTTCATCCAGCTCTGCAACGGGATCGCCTTGGAACTCCCAGACTGAACGTAAAACCTCTTTAGCGTTTTCACTGTCGATGGTCATCCTCGGTCCCTTCATCGCAAGATATGGAGCAATTCACCAGTCGGAAACAAGTTCTTCTCGGGGCGTCCAAATCCTAGCAGTTAGGGAATCTCTAGCCACCTGAATTCTCCCACCTCAATTTTCTTCATAAAGGCATGGATTGGCTCCGGGTTACATGTTCTGCCATCCTTTACGTGTGAAAAAAGCTTGTCTAGCGATGACCTTTGCCGTCTGGACATTTTCGCTCTGTTCGATTTTCTCGCTTTCGGCGAGCGCTGGTACGAGTCGAGTCGAAGTCTCTTCCAGCACCGTGACCGTGTTTGCTGCGTCGAGTCTCACGAAGGCCTATAGCTCGCTTGGCGCCAAATTCCAGAGCGCACATCCTGGCATCACAATCAGATTTTCTTTCGGTTCGTCCACCACTCTTGCCACGCAGATCAACGCTGGCGCCCCTGCCGATATTTTTGCCTCGGCGGATCTGACAAGTATGTCTGCAGTAAAGGCTGAGATACCTGAGCCTGTTAACTACGTTGCGAATCAAGTGGTCGTTGCGGTTGCCAAGAATTCCCCTATTAACTCCATAAAGGAGCTGAACGGATCCACAATATGGATTCAATGTGGCCATAACGTTCCGTGTGGCATCGCTGCGGACGCCGCTTTGGCTGCAGAAGGCACTGTCAAGAGTGGTCCAGTTTCTCTTGAAAGTTCCGCTGCTGCTACATTGGCAAAATTACTTGCTGGCTCGGTCGATGCTGCCATTGTTTACAGAACTGATGTCATTGCGAACTCTTCGAAATTGAAGGCGATCCCGTTCTCGAATAGTCTCGCTGCATCGACACAATATCAGCTCGGGATTTCTACCCTCAAAGCTACCGCACGTAATCATTGGGCACAGACTTTTTATTCATATCTCAAAGGCCATGATGCAAAGAAGTTCTTGATGGCTAGCGGGTTTATGCTTTCACAATGAGCGGATTACGAGGGATTGATCCGGTTACTCGATTTCTAGCCTGGCTTTCGATAGTTATTATTGGACTTCCGCTCTGCGCTCTCGTCATTAAGGTTCCTTGGTCTAGCTATTTTATGAGTCTGCGTGCCGACGGTTCAGTAGCAGCCATCGAATTGTCTCTATGGACATCTGCTGTGGCCGCGATTCTCTGCCTTATTCTTGGTCTGCCTCTAGCTTGGTGGCTAACACGAAGTGGAGATCGGGTAAGCAATTTTGTGCGACCGATTGTCCTCTCGCCTATCGCGCTCCCGCCCACCGTCGCTGGGTTAGCGATGTTGGGATTGCTAGACCGCGGAGGTCTGCTCGGTGCACCCATCTATCGGGTCTTCATGTGGCAGATGCCCTTCACTGTCTATGCAGTCATATTTGCGGGAGTCTTTATCGGATTGCCTTTTTTAGTTCTTGTTACGGAATCGAATTTTCGGCAACTACCGTCAGATGTAGAAGAGGCCGCGTTGATTGATCGCGCCACTCCGGGACAACTACTTCGATTAATTGTCATCCCGCAGGCAAAGAACGGGATCATCACGGGTCTCGTACTTGCTTGGGCGCGTATTCTGGGCGAGTTTGGCGCGACCATAATGTTTGCTGGTTCGCTCCCAGGAAGGACGCAGACCTGGACTATGCAGATTTATCAGGAGTTAGAGATCAACCAACGGACAGCCTATGCATTGAGCCTAATGATGGTTGTCATCGCGGTTTCGGTCATTGCCCTCCTTCGCAGACCACTTCGCGACTCTTTTCGTTCATAATTCCCCTACAATTTCCAAATGGCCGCCCTTGAAGATAAAGAATTGACGCACATAAATGCTCAAGGCGAGGCTCACATGGTTGATGTTTCAGATCGAGCAACAACGGTCCGCACTGCTACAGCCTCTGGAAAGGTGATGCTCAACCCTGAAGTAGTCTCATTAATTTCCGACGGTAAGACTCCAAAAGGTGATGTTCTTTCCACCGCCCGCATTGCAGGCATCATGGGTGCCAAAAAGACCCCGGAATTGATTCCCCTCTGCCATCCAATTGCAATTTCTAGCGTTTCGATTGATTTGTCTATATGTGAAGACGGCGTTGCTGTTTCAGCAACCGTGAGAACCGCCGATCGCACGGGTGTGGAGATGGAAGCACTGACCGCTGTGTCAATCGCTGCGTTGACAATAATTGACATGGTTAAAGCGTTGGATCCCATGGCTTCAATTGTGGAAGTTAAAGTTGACGAAAAAGATGGTGGAAGAAACGGTCTTTGGGTGCGCTCTTGAGTACAACAAGGAGAGCTGTAGTCATCACTGCGAGTAATCGTGCCTCTCAAGGAATATACGAAGATACCTCGGGATCAATTTTGGTTGCAGGATTATCGGCCTTGGGTTATCTGGTGGATCCTGCGATCGTTGTGCCGGATCAGATTTCGAAAATATCCTTTGAGCTTAGTAGTGCAATTGCAAGCCATGCAGATCTGATAGTTACTACCGGAGGTACAGGGGTATCACCTAACGATGTAACCCCGGAAGCGACCATTGCATTTATAAAAAAGTCGATTCCTGGATTTGCCGAAGCTCTCAGGGCGTATGGTCGAGAGAAGATAGCGACGGCAGATCTTTCGCGGGGACTTGTTGGATTAAACGGTAAGAGCCTAATAATCAATCTTCCAGGTTCACCAGGGGGAGTAAAAGATGGTTTAGTGATTATTGAAAGATTAGCTATCCATGTTCACGAACAGGTAGAGGGACATGATCACAACCCAGATAACTGATTCGCCGATATCTGCAAAAGAATTGAGCAAGGCGCTCAAAAGCGACGCTGCCGGAGCCGTTGTTCTCTTCAGCGGAGATGTGCGTGACAATGATGGTGATAGGGCAGTGAAAACATTGACATACGAGATTCACCCTTCCGCACCCCAAGTAATCGATGAATTAGCAGGCCGAGTAGCTGCTAAGCACGAAATCCTCGGAATGGCGGTGGCACATCGTTTTGGCGAGATTGCAATAGGTGAGAGCGCATTCGTTGCGGTAGTAACGGCGAAGCATCGCGCGCCGGCTTTTGCTGCCTGTCAAGAAATTGTCGATCTAGTTAAAGACGAGTTGCCGATCTGGAAACATCAAGTTTTCGTAGACGGCTCAAGCGAATGGGTAAATAGCGCATGACACAGTTGGTAGATTCCTATGGACGAGTTCATCGTGATCTTCGTGTCTCATTGACGGATCGTTGTTCATTGCGTTGCACATATTGCATGCCTCACGACTTTGCTGCCTGGTTACCCAACGAAAGTTTGCTCTCCACCGATGAGCTCATAACGGTAATCGAGGCGGCCGTGAGCGAAGGAGTTGACGAAATCCGACTTACGGGTGGTGAGCCGTTACTTCGCCCGGACATTGTTGACATTGTCGCCCGGATTAATTCTATGAAGGACGCTCCTAAGTTATCGATGACAACAAATGGACTTGCTCTGGCTAAATTAGCGAAGCCCCTCGTGGATGCCGGTTTGGAGCGCGTTAACGTCAGTTTAGATACGCTGAAGAGAGAACGTTTCAAAAATTTGACCTTTCGAGACCGCATAGATGATGTTTTCGCCGGAATCACGGCGGCTCGAGAGGCTGGACTTAATCCCATCAAAATTAATTCAGTTCTACTCCGTGGGGTCAATGAGGACGAAGCGGCTGATTTGCTCACATGGGCGCTTGGCGAAGGATTATATTTGCGATTTATTGAGCAGATGCCACTCGACGCCGGCGGAATCTGGAGTCGAACAGATCTCGTAACTGCCGATTTCATATACGCCCA
>Ga0114959_10001372_pt1 | contig 21403 bp, 13 predicted proteins | sample C_130625_EF_Meta_FD_87317 | JGI IMG/M metagenome (GOLD analysis project Ga0114959, IMG submission 87317) | Freshwater microbial communities from Lake Croche, Canada to study carbon cycling - C_130625_EF_MetaG | ecosystem: Environmental > Aquatic > Freshwater > Lake | place: Lake Croche, Canada... | reverse complement strand
GGCAGCGAGGCGTCGTGGACGCCGTTGGCCGGCTCAACCGGCAGCGGCTCGCGGTCACCGGCGACGGCGAGATCGCCACGCGGATCGCCGCCTACGAGATGGCTTTCCGGATGCAGTCGAGCGCCCCGGATCTTGTCGACCTGAGCCATGAGTCGGCCGATACCCTCGCCCTCTACGGCATCGCCGATCCTGGTGAATCGACCTATGCCCGCAACTGTCTCCTCGCCCGCCGGCTCGTCGAGCGGGGGGTGCGCTACGTGCAGCTCTGGCACACCAACTGGGATCACCACGGCGGCCCGAATGAGAATCTCGAGAAGCATCTCCCGGAGGTCTGTGGACAGGTCGATCGGGCGAGTGCCGGGCTCGTCCTCGATTTGGCCCGGCGTGGGCTCCTCGACGACACGATCGTCGTCTGGGGAGGAGAGTTCGGGCGGACGCCGATGGGGGAGAAGCGGGAGAGCACCGGCCGCAACCATCACATTGACGCGTTCACGATGTGGTTTGCTGGCGGCGGCTTCAAGCCGGGGTGTGTCCACGGCACGACCGACGACTTCGGATTCGCGGCCGTGGACGGGGGCGTGCATGTCCGCGACATCCACGCCACGCTCCTCCATCTCCTCGGGATCGACCACCAGCGCCTCGCCGTCCGCTTCCAGGGCCTCGACGAGCGGCTGACGGGAGTGAAGCCGGCCCGCGTGATCGGTGAGATCCTCGCGTAGGAGCAGCGGGACGCGTCCGCGACCCGCGGCGAAGCGAGCGGCTCGTCTCTGACTTTTGGTTCGAGAAAATCGGACTCTGCGGCTCTGTTGCCGCAAACCGGTGGTGAAGGAAACCGACCTCCATCGCTATCATGGCTCCAACAGGGCCTGCTTCAGGCCCCCGGAGCAGGTCAATCGTCATGGATGTCAAACCGCCCGCCGCTACACGCCCCACGCTCGAGGCTGCGCAAGCCTCGACCGCTTCGGCTGGAGCGGCCCCGGTCAAGCGCCCCGCCGCGGAGAAGGATTACCGGGCCTGGCCCTTCTGGGCGCCGCGATTCTGGCACGGCATGCCGCTGGGCGTCTGGCTGCCACTGGTCGCCGAGCACCACGCCCGGGCAGACCTGAGCCGGTGGGGGCTGATGGTCACGATCACCGCCGCGTCCGTCTTCAATTCGGTCATGGAGCCGATCTCGAACCTCCGCTTCGGCCGCCAACTCGCAAGCCCCCCAACCACGCCGCCGCCGCTGTTCATCATCGGCCACTGGCGGTCGGGGACGACGCTCCTCCACGAGCTGACGATGCTCGACGACCGCTTCTGCTGCCCCAACTATTATCAGTGCTACGCCCCGGGCCACTTTCTCCTCACCGAGCGTGCCCTCGCCCCGCTCGTGAAGCTGATCGTCCCCGCCAAACGGCCGATGGACGACATGGCCGCCGGGCTCGACCGTCCGCAGGAGGATGAGTTTGCCCTGATGAACTTGGGCGCGCCCTCCCCCTATCGCCGGATGGCGTTCCCCGTCACGAGCCCGCCGTATCCAGAGGCGCTCGACCTCACCAAGCTGTCGCCCGCGGAGCTAGCCCGCTGGCAGGGAACGCTGCGGCGCTTCCTCGGGCTCCTCGCCGTCGCCGATCCGCGCCGGCCGGTGCTCAAAAGCCCGCCGCACACGGCACGCGTCGGCGTGCTTGCGGAGATGTTTCCGGAGTCGCGCTTCCTCCACATCGTGCGCGAGCCGCACGCCGTCTTCAATTCGACGATCAAGCTGTGGCGGTCGCTCCACGACGGCCAGGGGATGCAGGTCGATCGTGGCGAGGGGCTCGAGGAATATGTCTTCTCGGCCTTCGAGGAGATGTATGCCGCCTTCGAACGCGATCGGGCCGCGCTCGATCCCAGCCGGCTCCATGAAGTTCGCTACGAGGATCTCGTCGCCGATCCGGTGGGAACCCTCCGCGCGGCCTACGACCGGCTCGACTTGGGCGACTTCGAGGCTGTCCGCCCCAAGCTCGAGGCGCATGCCCGGGGGATGAAGGAGTACCGGGCAGGGTCGTACCGGCACGATCCCCGCATCGCCGCCGAGATCGCTCGCCGCTGGGGGCCGTTTCTGAAGCGCTACGGCTACGCCGATCGCAGCGACGCCTGACGCCGCAGCGACGCGGAGATGTCAGTCGAGGAACCGGGCCCGGATGGCCGGCGTGGGAACGCGGCAGGCCTCCGTGCGGCCAAACCACCGGTAGCGATTGCGAGCCACGAGCTTGTAGACCGGATCGCGGAGGAACCGCGGCACGAGATAGCCCACCCGAGCCAGCGGCCAGAGGCCGCGGAGATACTTCGTCGTCGCCAGGGCCGCGTCAGAGCGGATCAGCGCCCGGCCCCCCTCGATGAAGACCATCGTATCAGGCTCATCGGGCATCGGCAGGCCGTGCTCGGCAAGGAGCCTCCGACCAGCCTCCGACTGGAGCGCGGCAAACTTCAGCCGGCCGGGTGGATCGCGGTCGATGAGGAAATTGACGACTCCGCTGCAGAAGTTGCAGTGCCCGTCGAAGAGGACGATTCCCGCGGGGGCCACACTGGCAGCCTGCCCTGGCAGGGCGGGGGAGCGGTCGGCTGGGGCGGAGGGGGGGGGCATGGCGTGAATTGCCGCCAAATGGGCTTGAGGGGGAGAGCAGCGGGACAATCACGCGGACCTCTCCAATAATAGGTCATCCTGCGGGCGCGGCCGGCCCAGCCGGGCTCCCCGTCCGGGGAGCTGAGCCGGCCCCCGGCACGCAGGCCCTTTGTCGGGTATTCTCAGGGTCGCCGGGGGGCTCCAGCAGGACCGGGACCACCGGGGAAGAATCGGAAAAACGTCGAGGAATCCGCGCATGTCGTCCGCTGCAACCAGTGTTTCCCGAGAGCCCTCCGCCGTGGCCGCCGAGGCCGAGATGGTGGCCGATGCCCACCGCAGGATGACCCGGGCCCTCGGCACCGTGATCGTCGGCCAGGAGCATGTCCTCGATCTCCTCCTCACCGCCCTGTTCTGCAAGGGGCACTGCATCCTCGAGGGGGTGCCGGGGCTGGCGAAGACGCTCATGATCTCGAGCCTCTCCAAGCTCCTCTCGATGTCGTTCAATCGGATCCAGTTCACCCCCGATCTCATGCCGTCCGACATCACCGGCACCGAGATCCTCCAGGAAAACAAGACCACGGGGCAGCGGGAGCTGCGGTTTGTCCAGGGGCCGGTGTTTGCCAACCTTGTCCTCGCTGACGAGATCAACCGCACGCCGCCGAAGACGCAGTCGGCGCTCCTTCAGGCGATGCAGGAGCACCATGTGACCGTGTCGGGGAAGTCGTTTGCCCTGCCGAATCCGTTTTTTGTCCTCGGCACGCAAAACCCGATCGAGAGCGAGGGGACCTACCCGCTCCCCGAGGCCCAGCTCGACCGCTTCATGTTCAAGATCAGCGTCGATTACCCGACGCTTGCCGACGAGATCCGCATCGCCACCTCGACGACCTCGCGGCAGAACGTGAAGCTCGAGCCGGTGATGACCGAGGCCGACATCCTCCGCATCCAGGATGTCGTCCGCGACGTTCTCGTCGCTGATCCGGTCGCGTCGTACGCCGTCCGCCTCGCCCGGGCGACGCGCCCCACCGATTCCTCGAGCTCGGCCGAGATCCGCCGCTGGCTCTCCTGGGGTGCAGGTCCCCGGGCCTGTCAGTCGCTGCTGCTGGGAGCCAAGGCGCGGGCGCTCCTCGATGGGCGGCCGAGCGTGTCGTTTGACGATGTTCGCACCGTCGCCAAGCCCGTGCTGCGGCACCGCCTCGTCGCCAGCTTCACCGCCGAGAGCGAAGGGGTCTCCACCGATCAGGTCATCGATCGGATCCTTGCGAGCCTCCCCGAGGCGGGCTGATCCCCGCCGCCTCGTCGCCCAGTCGCCTCGTCGTTAGTCCCCGCGACCGCCCCCGTCCGCACGAGCACCCAGATGCCCCCCCCCAACGCCGGCACCACGAAGGGACCGACAGCGCCAGCCGGATCGGCCGATCCGTCGCGGCTCCTCGATCCGCAGGGGATCGCGCTCGTGGAGCGGATGGAACTCGTCGCCCGCACGGCCGTCGAGGGCCTCCTCTCCGGCCTCCACCCCAGCCCGTTCTTCGGATCGAGCGTCGAATACGCCGACCACCGCCCCTACACCCCCTCCGACGAGATCCGCTCGATCGACTGGAAGCTCGTCGCCAAGACCGACAAGTATTACGTCAAGCTCTTCGAGGAGCAGACGAACACCCGGGTCACGATCCTCCTCGACACGAGCCGGTCGATGGAGTTTTCCGGCGGCGGCGGGATCACGAAGCTCGAGTACGGCCGGTTTCTCGCCGCGGCTCTCGGTCACCTCGCCCTCCGCCAAAACGACGCCGCGGGGCTGGCGACGTTTGACGGCGAGGTGCGGAGCTACATTCCGCCCCGGTCGATGGCCAACCACTTCCGCCACATCCTCACGGCGCTCGCCCAGGCGACGCCGGGGGAGGACACGCGGATCGGCCCCGTGCTCCAGGCCCTCGCCGGGCGGATCCCCAGGCGCGGGATCGTGATCCTGATCAGCGACCTCCTCGACGATCCCGCCGGCCTCGCCACCGGGCTTTCGCTCCTCAAGTCGCGCCGGCACGACCTCGTCGTGTTTCATGTCGTCGATCCGGCGGAGCGCGATTTCCCCTGGACAAAGATCACGCGCTTCAAGGACATCGAAGGGCAGGGGCGCGTCGTCACCAATCCGCGCACCGTCCGCGCCGCCTACCTCGAACGCTTCGAGAAGTTTCTCGGCGGCGTGCGATCGGCCTGCCTCGAGCGCTCGATCGGCTACGAACTGGCCCTCACCGACCAACCTTACGCCGAGATGCTCTCGGGCTACCTCGCCCGCCGCGCCCGCCAGACCGGCTGATCCGCCGACCGAGAAGCCACCTCCCCGTCCCCGTGGCGGGGCCGACCGACCATGCTCAACCCTCTCCTCCTCTGGTTCCTACCGCTGGCGCTCCTGCCGGTGATCCTCCATCTCCTCAACCTCAACCGGTTACGGGAGGTGGAGCTGCCGACGTTCCGCTTCCTCATGGAGGGGTATGTCCAGGAACGGAGCCGGATCAAGCTCATCGAATGGCTCCTCCTCCTGTTGCGCACCGCCGTCGTGCTCCTCGTCGTCGGGGCGCTGTCGCGGCCGGTCGTGCAGCGATTCTCGACGCTCTTCGGAAGCGGGGTGAAGGATGTCGTGTTTGTCGTCGATGCCGGGATGAGCACGGGGCTGGTGAGCGAGGGGAGCTCCGCCCTCCATCGGGCCCGCGAGGCGGTCCGGGCCGCCGTCGGCCGGCTCGGCGGTTCTGATTTCGTCACGGTCGTCCGGGCCGGGATGGAGCCGCGCGTTCTTCATCGCGCCGTGCTCGGCGACGGAAAGCGGCTGCTTGCCGAACTCGACAGCCTCGAGCCCGATCCCGGCGCCGCCGATCTGGCCGCCGCCGTCGGCGAGGCGCTGGCGTCGCCGGCCCGGGGCCCGCGGAGCCTGTGGATCGTCTCCGACGGCCAACGCCGAAGCTGGGATCGGCTCCGCGACAGCCCCGTCGCAAAACAAGTCCCCGACGACGTCCAACTCGTCCTCGTCGATATCGGCGCCGTGCAGTCGCCGGCGAACGTGGCGCTGCTCGGTGATCCGCCCCGGCCGCAGCGCCCCGTGGTCGGATTGCCGGTGGAACTGACGGCGCGGATCGAGGCCGCCGGCAACGGCTCGGCCGGGAATGACGCGGCGATCGAGGTCCCCTTGAGCGTGACGGTCGACGACGAACTCGTCACGCAGACATCGGTGACGATTCCGCCCGGGCAGGTGGTGAGCGTTCCCCTGTCGGTGGTGCCGACTCGGGCCGGGGTCATCAAGGCCCGGCTCGATCTCCCCGCCGACGCCTTCCCGTTCGATGATTCGCTGTTCTTCGTCCTCAATGTCGAGCGCCGCGTCGGCGTGGTCGTCGTCACCTCCCCTGGTGTCGAGGGGCTCGCCGATCCGGCGTTGTTCCTCGCCGCCGCGCTCGAGTCGCCACGCGAGAGCCTCACGGCCACGCTCGGCGAGGACAGCCCGCAGGTCGAAGGGGAGGAGCGGATCGCCCGCAGCCTTGACGTCCAGGTGGTGCGGGCCGATCTCCTCGACGAGCGGCGCATCCAGGAGGCCGACGTGATCGTCGTCGCCGACGCCCGGCTCGATGGTCACCGCAGCCAGTGGCTGCGGCGGCGGGTCGAGGAGGGGGCGGGGCTGGTCGTGTTTGCCGGGCCGAAGCAGGGGCCCGCCGAGGAGATCGCCGGGCTCGGCGGCTTCGGTGGCCGCGAGCCGGCGCTCCTTCGCTGGAAGGAGCCGGTCGGCGACATCGACGACGAGAGTGGCGGGCGCGGCTTCGGGCCGGTCGATGTCACTCATCCCCTCTTCGCCCCCTTCCGCACCGCCTCCGAGCGCCCCGGCGACGGCACCGCCGGCGGCCGGATCGAGGCCTTCGACACGCTCCGCTTCTTCCGCCATGTGCCCCTCTCGACGGCAGGGCCTGAGGCCGACAAGGCTCCCGCTGGCTTGCCGGTGACCGTGGCCGCGCCAGTCACGGTGGTCGCCCGGCTCGACGACGACACGCCGGTGATCGCCGAGACGCGGATCGGCCGCGGCCGGGTTCTCGTCAGCGGCCTGGCCGTCACCCCCGATTGGTCGAATCTCCCCGTTCATCCGGCGTTTGTCCCTCTCTTGCTCCGGGCGGTGCAGACGGTGCGCCCCGATCCGCCAGCCGTCGCCGCCGAGAGCGTCCATCCCTACGAGCCGGCGCCGATCCGTCTCGAAGAACGCTGGAAGCGCGCGGTCGTGCAGGCGATCGATCCTGCCGGGACGAAGACGGCGATCGAGACGGTGGCCGGCGACGGGCGGGTCACCGGCGCACTCGAGGAGACGCGCCGGATAGGGTATTACGAGTTCGATGTCCAGCCGCCGGTCGGCGTCACCGGCGAGCCGATCCGGCTCGGGATGGCGGTCAACCGGGAGGTCGAGGGGGCAACGATCGAACGGATCGACGCCGCGGAGCTGTCGGCGACCTTCGCTCCCCATCCGACGACGGTTCTCGCCGGCACTGCCGAAGACCCGACGCTCCACACGCAGTTCACGAGCCGGCGGGAGATCTGGCGGTGGCTGATCACGGCGGTGTTCTGCCTGTTCGGCCTCGAGTTTCTCCTCTCCACGCTCAAAGCCCCGGAGCCGCGCCGCGGCGGAGATGCGCCCCGCGGGCGGGGAGAGCGGATCAACGATTGGCTGGCGGGCGCCGTCGGCATGCAGGAAGCCGACGGGGCAGAGGGGGCCCCCTAGCAGGCTGTGGATAAAGTGCTGGCCCGACCGCACGAGGCGGTCGCGAGTGCGGAGCACTCGAGAAAACCGGAGGTTTTCCAAGTGGAAAAAGGTCATGGATGACTTTTTCCACGGGCAGCTAGAAGCGCGCCGCAGCGAGCGGCGGGTTGGAAGGGAAGCCCGGGAAGCGCGGGAAGCCCGGGAAGAGGATCAGAGCGACGGGAGGCAGATCGATGGCAAGCGCTGACGTGAACCGACTCGAAACCCGGGCGGCACGGCTCACGGAGCTCGTGTCGGGGGCGCGCTTGCGCCTCATCAGCGTGGCCCTCGCCGCCGGGCTGCTCCTCGCGCTCTGCCTGGCGCTTTCGTGGGTCGTCGGGGGCGTGCTCCTCGATCTCGTCGTGCCGCTGCCGGTGGCGCTGCGGGCTGTGGTGCTCGCTGGCTGGTGGGGGGCGGTGCTGGGGGCACTGGGCCTGTTTGTCATTCTCCCCGCCGTCCGCCGGCCGATCCTCGATGTCGTGGCGCTGCGGATCGAACGGGCCCTCGGCGGCATTCAAAACCGGCTCCTGACCGTCCTCGATCTCCACCGTGGCGGCGCGGCGACGCGTGGTTGGAAGGACGATCCGGCCCGACAGGGGATGGCCGAACGGCTCGTCGAGCAGACCGAAGCCAGGCTCCGCGGTTTCTCCCTCTCGAGCGTCGTCAAATGGCGGCCCCTCACCAGAGGCCTGGCGCTGGCGGCGGCGGCGGCGACGGTGCTCCTCGGAATGCAAATGGGCCTCGGCGAACGCTTCTCCACGACCCTCTCCCGGCTCCTCAATCCGACGGCCGACATTCCCCCTGCCACCTGGCTGCAGCTCACGACGCCGGGGGAGATCGAGGTTCTCGAAGGGGATCCGCTGGAGATCGCCACGACCGTGTCGCGGGGGAGCGTCGAGCAGGTCGACCTCGTGATCTCCTCAGCCGACGGCCAGGAGCGCCGCGAGCCGATGCGGTCGCTCGGCCAGGGAAACTTTTTCACGCTCCTCGACGGCCTCGACCATGACGCCACCTATCGGTTTGAAGGGGGGAACACCTGGACGCGCACCCACGCCATCCGGCTCCTCCGCCGCCCCGCGATCGGTGCCGTTGCTGGTCGTGTTCGCCTCCCCGACTACATGCGGATCGACGAGCCGTTGCGGGTGTTGCCCGACAGCCCGCGGATCGAGGCCCCGGTGGGGGCGACGGTCGAGTTCGAGGCGGACGTGACCGGGGAAACCTCCTCCGGGGTCGTTCGTCTCCTCGATCGCCATCTCGAGACGACGCTCGTCGAGCAGTTCGATGAGCTGCCGTGGTTTGAAGATGATCTGCCGCGCGATGCGGTGGCGACCTCCCCGTGGAAGTGGAGCACGGCCCATGCCGCCGGAGGGCTCCGGTCGTTCACGTTTGCTTCCGACGGCCGGCCGCTCGAGATGAAGACGCGCCTTCAGCCGTTGGTGATTCCCAAGGAAGGGCTCGAGGAGCGCTCGCTCCAGGTGCAGGTGCGCGGCGATTCGAGCGACCCGCCGCGGCGCCTCTCGATGCAGTTGATCCATGACGGCGGCGCGACCGAGGTGGTGTGGGGAGATGATTCGGTGGGACCGGCGGCCGATCTCCGCGTGCCACGGATTGTCGCCGGGCCGCTCCCCGAGCCGGGGGATTGGGCGCGGGCGAGCGCCCCGCTTGCGACCCTTCCGCTCCTCGTCGGCCGATCGATCAGCGGGGTGATTTTCACCATCGACCGGGGACGGATGTTCCTCGATCGCCCCGGTTTGGTCGTGCGCTCGATGCGGCCTGAGCAGCGGGCCATCGACACGCCAATCGGTGAGATCGCTGCGACGAAGATCGCTGCCGTGAAGATTGACGGAGCGGAAGGCGACGGAAGCACCTCTCGCTGGCTGGCGGCGGTGCCCGTGGTCGAGCCGCCGGCGGTGGAGGCGCTGAAGAAGGGGATGCCGGCCGGGCGACCGCAGCCGCAGTGGGCGACGCTCGAGTTTGCCAATCTCCAGGGGCATCGCAGCCGGCCGCAGCCGCCGGTGGAGATCGTCGCCACGGTCGATCGCCCGCCGTCGCTGGTCGTCGAGGAGCCGCAGTCGGAGCTCATTCAACTGACGGCGCTCGACGAGGTTGCCGTCGCGGCCCATCTCTTCGACGACTGGGGGATCGACCAGATTGCCTTCCGGGTCGGGAGCGACGAGGCGTCGCTCGGCCCCCCGCAGGTGCTCGACGAGCTGCCGCTCGTGGTCCGCCCTCCCGACACGCAGCTTGTCGTCGAGACGACCATCTCCCCCGATCGCCTCGGGCTCTCTTCCGGATCGAATGGGGTGTTCAAGCTCGCCGTCCGCGATACGAAGGGGCAGTGGACCGAATCGAGGCCGTTTAGGATCACCGTGCTTGTGTCGGACGACGCGCCCGCGCCGCCGCCAAAGCTGCCGTCGCTCGATGAGGCCCTCCGCGAGGCAACGCAGGCGCTCCGCCTGGCCGAGCGCGACGAGGACGTGCTCGACAAGAAGCGAGCCGAGACGCTCGCCGCGATCGGGCAGGAGCCGCTCGCGGCCCTCGATCGGGCCGAGACCGCCACCGAGACGGCCAAGGAGAAGGCCACCCAGGCCGCTGCCAAGGCCGCCGATGCCATCACCCCGCCTGCCGAGCAGGCGGCTGCCGCGGAAGCGAAGCAGGCTGCCGATCAAGCCGCCGTCGACCAGACCGCCCTGGCCCAGGCCCAGACCGACGCCGCGGCCGCGGCGCTCCCGGAGCCGACGAAGCAAGATCTCGAGACGCTCGATCAATACCTCGACCAGCGCCGCCAGGACATCGAACAGGTGGCCGAGAAGCTTGCCGCGGCCGCAGAGCAGGCCAAGGGAGTGACCGACGTGACGCCTTCTCAAGCCGCGCAGTTGGCCGCGGCTGCCGAGATGGCGAAGGCCCTCGGTGAGCAGCTCCAGACGAGCCCACAGTTCCAGGCCGACGCCGCGAAGGTCGATCGCCTCGCCGATGCCCCCAAGCCCTCGGAGATTGCCGACCGTCTCGAGCAGATCGCGGCCCAAGCCCGCGACGTGGCCCGGGCGATGGAGGCGACGGAGAAGTCGCAGCGGCTCGAATCGCTGGCCGCGAACCTCGCCGAGCGGGCCGAGTCGCTCGACCTTCTCGCCAAGCAGGCTCAAGCGCGCCGCGATCCGGCCCGCGAGGCCGACGCGGCTGCCCAAGCGGCCCTCGACCGGCAGGCGCGGAACGAAGTTCGGCAGGTCAATCAGATCGTCGGCCCCGACAAGCAGCCGCCGACTCCCCCGCCCGCGGCAGACCCGCTCGAGTCGCTCCTCGACAGCGGCCGTGAGGCGGCGCGCGAGGCGGCCGACACCGCGGCGCGGATCGCCGAGCAACTCGCCGGCAAGGCGCCGATTGTGCCGCCGGAAGGCGCCCAGCCTGGCCAGCAAGCCGGCCAGCAGCCGGGGCAGGGGCAACAGCCTGGCCAGCAGCCGGGGGAGCAACCCGGGCAGGGGGACCAGGCCGGTCAGGGGCAACAGCCCGGTCAGGGACAGCAGTCGGGCCAGGGGGAAGGGAAGGGGCAGCCAGGAAAGGCGTCGCCGCCGACCGCCGAGCAACTCCAGAAGTTCCTCGACAGCCGCGAGGTCCGCGAGACGCTCCAGATGGCCGAGCGCGCCGAGCGACTCAAGACCCAGGCGAGCCGCAGGGCGGCCGAGCAGATGGCGCGCTCGAAGCAGGGAGGCGCCCAGCAACAAGCCGCCTCCGACAAGCAGGGGGAAGGGGAGGGGCAGCCGGGGGCGACGCCCACCGGCGAGCCGACGCAAACGCTCACCGACGGCGGCGCCCAGTTCGGCAAGGCGGAGATCAAGGGGGCCGACCTCCGCGGCCTCGATGCCGCCCGGCGGGCCGCGATCCAGAAACTGCCGCCGCGGGTTCGTGATCCGCTCCTCGAGGGGATGCGGGAGCGTGGCCCGGCGGCCTATCAAGAGGTGATCGACACCTACTTCCGTCACCTCGGTCGGGACATCCCCCAATGAACGACCTCCTCGCCCGCCTGGCGCGGGCCGCCGGCGTCGGCCACGAACTGGCCTCCCGCATCGATGCCGTCGAATGGCACTGGGCCCGTCCCTGGGTGTGGTGGGGAGGGCTCGCCCTCCTCATCCCGCTGGGGTGGTGGATCTCCCGCCGCCACGAGCAGCGTCTTCCCTGGCTCGCGCCGCACTTGCGGCGGGCGCTCGATGTCTGTCGGATCGGGGTCCTCGGGCTGCTCGTGTTCGTGCTCGCCGGGCCGTTCCTCCGGCTCGACGAGCGGATCGTACAGAAGCCGGTTGTGGCGGTGGTCGTCGATGAATCCGACAGCATGGATCTGCCGGTGGGGCGACTGCCGACCGGGGGAATCGGTGCGGTCGCCAGCGCCGTCGGCCGCGGTGGCCAGGCCGATGGGGAGGAGGCTGCCACAGCCCTCGTGGAATCGATCGGCCGCCTCTCGCGCCGCGAGTTCGCCGAGCAACTGCTCGCCACGCAAGCCACTGGTGTTCTCGGTGAGATCGGCCGTTCGTTCGAACTCCGCCGCTACGCCGTGGCCCGCCGCGCCATCCGGCGCGACGCCCTGCCTCCCGACACTTCCAAACCGGGCAGCAGCGATCCGCCGGCCGATGATGGCATGGGCGGCGGCGCCGACACGGCGCTCGGGGAGGGGATCGCGATGGCCCTCGACGACGCCTCCGATCGGGTTCTCGGTGGGATCATCCTCGTCACCGACGGCCGCTCGACGGTCGGCATTGATCCGCTCGACGCGGTCCGCCGCGCGGCCGAGGCCTCCGGCGGCCAGCCACGGGCGCCGGTGATCTCGATCCCGATCGGCTCGCCTGAGCCCCCTGCCGACATCGCCGTTACCGATGTCCTCGCCGCGCCTGAAGTGGCCCTCGACGACACCGTCTCGATCGTCGCCACGGTCCAGTCGAGTGGCCTGGCCCGCCGCAGCGTGAAGGTGGAGCTCGTCGACAACGACGCCGTGACTGCCACCGTCGACCTCGTGCTCCGCGATGGCCGCCAGCAGGCGGTCTTCCCCTGGCATGCGACGAAGGAGGGCACGAGCCTGCTCACGATCCGCGTCGCCCCGGAGCCGGAGGAGGGCACCGCAGAGAACAACGCGCTGGAGTTCCCCGTCGAAGTCACGTCGCGGAAGGCAAAGATCCTCGTTGTCGATGCCGCCCCGCGCTGGGATCTCCGCTTCCTCGATGCGAGCATCCGCCGCGATACTGGCTTCGAGCCGACGATCGTCGTCGCCGGCGCCGTCCAGGCCTCGGCCGCCGGTGGGAGCGTCGCGCCCGAGGGATTTTCCGGGATGCCCGACGACGTCGAGGGCTGGGCCCGCTACGACATCGTCTTCCTCGGCGACGTGGCGCTTGCCGATCTTCCCCGGCCGCGGCAGGAGGCGCTCGTCGAGGCGGTCCTCGACCGCGGCGTGGGGCTCGTCTTCCAGCCCGGCGGAGAGCATCTTCCCAAGGAGTATGCCGGGGAGCCGCTCGAGGAGCTTTTTCCGGTCGAAATCGATCGCGCCGGCGGCGGGAGCGACGCGGCGCTCGAGGCGGCCGACTTCCGTCCCTTCCGGATGCGCGTCACAGCGCGCGGGGCGATGCACCCCGCGTTTGCGGTGTCTGGGGATGCCGGCCGCAACCGGGCAACCTGGAGCGGCATGCCGCCGTTCTTCCGGGCGGCGGCGGCGCGCGGGGCCAAGCCGGCGGCGACGGTTCTTGCGGATGTCGAGCGGCCGGGGGGAATGGCCGGCGGCGACGGGCCAGTGCCGCTGGTGGTCGAGATGCCCGCCGGACGCGGCCGCGTCGCCTGGATCGGCACCGAAGAGACGTTCCGCTGGCGTCGCAACGTCGGCGACTCGCTCTTTTGGCGCTTCTGGGGGCAGGCGCTGCGGAGCGTCGCCCGCCGCAACGACCGCCCCTGGGATGCCACCTGGCTCGTCGTCACCCCCAACCGCTGCGAACCGGGGAGCCCGGTGTTCGTCGAGTTGAATCTCGTCGATGGCGATCGCAAGCCGGTCGTGGCGGCCGGTCAGACGCTCTCGATCGACGCTCCGCAAGGCGACAGCGGCACGATCATTCTCCGGGCGGCGAGCCGACCAGGGCTGTTTCAAGGGTCGTTTGTACCGACGGTGGCGGGGCTCCATGGCGTGACCCTCGACCGGGGCGTTGGAGGGGCGCTGACCACCGACCTGCTCGTCGCCGAGCCGACGCGCGAGCGGGCTCATCCCGGGGTCGATCGCGAGGTGCTGCGGACGCTTGCCGACCTCACGGCAGGCGCCGTCGTCGAGGCGGGGGACGTGGCGACGATCCCCGGCCGGCTGGCGACCGGATCGATCGAGACCCGCCGCCAGGTCGACGACGACATTTGGGACACCTGGCCGGTCCTCGCGCTCCTCGTTGGCCTGTACTGCGCCGACATTGCCATCCGCCGCCTCTCCGGACTGAGTTGACCTCTCTCCCACGGAATCCGTCGATGCTCTCCTTTCCCCCGCTCCGTGTCCTCCTGCCGGCGATTCTCGCCGCCGTGTTCGTCGGCCTCCCCGCGACGGCCCCGGCCCAGGCCCCCGATGCCGGCCGGGGGGGGCTCGAGTCTGAGGCCCGAGACCTGCTCCGCGTCGAGGCGGCGGTCGACCGGGGGCTTGAATACCTTTCCACGAAGCAGGATGCCAACGGCGCCTGGCAGCACGGGATGTCGCAGCAGCCGAACACCGGCATCAACGCCCTGTGCCTCCTCGCCTTCATGGGGCGCGGGCATGTGCCCGGTCGCGGCCCCTACAAGGAGACGGTGGGGCGGGCGCTCGACGCGATGATCGCCTCGCAGCAGCCCGACGGGCTGGTCGTCCGCGCCGGTGGCAATTCGCACGGGCCGATGTACGAGCATGCCCTGGCGACGCTCGCCCTCATCGAGGCCTCCGGCTGGCGCACCGATGACGCGATGCGCGACACCTGCCGCCGCGCGGTGGCGGTGATCGTTGGAGCACAGAACAACGAGGGGGGCTGGCGCTACCAGCCGCGCCCCGCCGATGCCGACTTGAGCGTGACGGTGATGCAGGTGGTGACGCTGCGGGCCGCGCAGAGCGCCCGCTACGATGTCCCGCAGAAGACGCTCGACGCGGCGGCGGAATACATCAAGCGCTGCGCGAAGCCGGAGGGGGGCTTTGCCTACCAGCCGGGGCAGGGAGTGAAGAACGCCCAGTCGGCGGCCGGAGCCCTCTCGCTCCAACTCCTCGGCCTCTACGACGACCCCGACGTCGCCAAGGCGCTCGAATCGCTCCAGAAGCGCGACTACCGGCCGCAGATGGACGAATACTTCCACTACATGAACTACTACGCCATGCAGGCCCACTTCCAGGCCGGCGAGGAGCAGTGGGCCCTGTGGAGCCCGCGCGTGCGGACGCTCCTCCTCGAGAGCCAGAATGCCGACGGGAGCTGGCCCGGCTGGGGTGAGGAACGGATCAACGGCCCGGCGAAGAACTACTCCACCGCGATGGGGGCGATCACGCTCGAGGTCTACATGCATTACCTTCCCGCGTATCAACGCTGAGTTCTGGCTCGAGCGTCGCTTCGGGGTCGCGAGCGAGCACCCGTTGGTGCAACGGAGAGGCGAGGCGGGGATCGGCGAACGCTTGAGGAGTGACGAGGCTCCTCCGAGGAACGACGAAACTTTTGCCGGCCCCGCCGACGGATCACCCACAGGTTCGGGTGCCTGGGGGCTTCTCCGCGAAGGGCTCAAACGTTGCTTCTGGGTCGCCCATGCCCCGTCGCCGGACGTTCGCGGAGGGCATCCTTGCCCTCCGCTCTCTCCGCGCCGCTTGCGCTTCCGCCCTCCGGGCTGCGCTGACCGGCGAGGCCGGCTCTCGGAGCACGGGCGACCCCTCGCCAGCGAGCGTTGAGGAGGGCGGAGGAGGCTGGGCTGAAAGAGTTTTCGTGACTTGCTGACGCAGAGTTCCATCGAAAGAGGGGGATCGTGGTAGAAAGTTGTGTGGACGATTCATGTTGAGACGACTATCATGACGACATGACGAAGGTGAAGCTCTCTACAAGCCGCCGCGCCGGGGACAGAGAAGCCGCCCAGCCGCGGCGATTTGATACCCTCGAGCAGGAGGCCTACCTCAACCTCTGGCGCACCTACGATCGCCTCAAGGCGCTCGAGGAAGGGATGTTTGCCGAGTTCGATCTCTCGGCCCAGCAGTACAACGCCCTCCGCCTCCTCCGCGATGCGGCCCCTGAATCGCTTCCCACGCTCGTCCTTGCCGCCCGGCTCGTCTCGCGTGCCCCTGACATCACGCGTTTGGTTGACCGGCTCGAAGCCCGGTTCCTCGTCCGCCGCGAGCGCCTCGCTCACAACCGGCGGGTCGTGCGGATAGCGATCACCGCCGACGGCGACGCTCTCCTCGAGCAAATGGCCGAACGTGTCGTCGATTGCGGCATGAAGCAACTCGGCCACCTCTCCGCCGCGGAGTTGGGAACGCTCATCGAACTTCTCAGAGCCGCCCGCCGGCCGCACGAAGCGGCCGACGCGGTGGGAGCGACCACCGAGTTCCCTGCCTAGCCACCGCCTCTTATCCCGTTCTCCTTCCCTCTCATTCCAGGAGCCGACCGATGGTCTCCCTCAACGACAATCAGGTCACCACCTGCCCCCACGTCATTGTCATCGGTGGCGGCCCCGCCGGCGCCACGACGTCGACGCTTCTCGCCAAGCAGGGGCACCGAGTGACGCTCTATGAGCGCGAGACCTTCCCCCGCTACCACATCGGCGAGTCGCTCATCCCCGAGACGTTCTGGGTGCTCGAGCGGCTCGGTGTCTTGCCGCACCTTCGGGAGAGCCGGTTTGTCCGCAAGGAGAGCGTTCAGTTCGTCACCGGCACAGGCAAGCTCTCCGAGCCCTTTTATTTTCCCGATAACAAGCCGCATGAGTCGTCGCGCACCTGGCAGGTGCTGCGGAGCGAGTTCGACTCGATGATGCTCGACAACGCCCGCGCCTCCGGTGTCGAGGTCCACGAGGGGGCCCGCGTCCTCGAGGTCGTCTTCGACGGCGGCCGAGCGGTGGGGGTGAATCTGGCCGAGGGTGAGGGGAAGCGGTTCGTGGCGGCGGATGTCGTCGTCGATGCCGCCGGCCAGGGGGGCCTGATCCAGGATCGGCTCGGCCTGCGGCAGTGGGATCCCGACCTCAAGAAGGCGGCGCTTTGGACCTACTGGAAGGGGGCGAAGCGCGACGCCGGCCGGGATGCGGGAGCGACGCTCGTCATGCAACTCGACAACAAGCTCGGCTGGTTTTGGTACATCCCCCTCCAGGACGACGTCGTCAGCGTCGGCGTCGTGGGCCCCTTCGACTACCTCTTCAAGAACCGCGAATCGAAGGACCCCGAGGCGATCTATGCCGAGGAAGTGGCCCGCTGCCCAGGCGTGATCCCCCGAATCGCCGCCGCCGAACGCGTCGCCCCTTACCGCGTCGCGAAGGAATACTCCTACCGCTCCCGTGAGGTGGCCGGCGACGGCTGGGTGCTCGTCGGCGATGCCTACGGCTTCCTCGATCCGCTCTATTCCTCCGGGATCCTCCTCGCCCTCCAGTCCGGAGCGCTTGCTGCCGACGCGATTCACGAGGGGCTCTCCGTCGGCGACACCTCCGCTGCCCGTCTCGGCACCTGGGGGCCGGCCTTCAATGAGGGAATGGACCGGATGCGCCGGCTCGTCTGTGAGTTTTATGACGGCTTCAATTTCGGGAAGTTCGTCCGCAAGCACCCCGATCTCAAGGGGCACATCACCGACTTGCTCATCGGCGACCTGTTCAACGACCGCGTCGATGCGATCGTCGCCCCGATGGACGCGATGCGGGCCGAGGTCGCCGCGATGATGACCGGCGCGCCTGAGTGAACGCCGCCGCTGACGGTCGGGTGAATCCTGAAGACTCTCACTCCGCCAGTTCGGCGACCACGATCGCGTGAACGTCGAGTCGCGGCACGGTGACCACCGGCCCGGCGCCTGTGTGGTCAACGACGAGTGCCTCTCCCCCCGGCTCGAGGTGGGCGCGCTTGATGGGCGTGCCGGGGCGGAACATGACCCGAATCCCGTGAATCGGCAGCGTCTCTTCGCGGAGGGGGACATCATCAACCGGCAGGCCATGGCCGCCGGTGGTGTTGATGTCGTTGAAGAGATGGACGACAAGCCGGTTGGCGAGGGCTTGCCGGCGGACGGTGGCGTGGACGCACATCGGCGCCTCGATCTCGACAGGCGGTGTCTCCCCCGCCGCCCAGCGGATGGCGCTCGTGATCACGAGGCGCTCGTAGGGATAGGGATACTGCCAGTAGGCGGCATCGACGCCGGCCGCGAGATAGACGACGCGCCCCTTCCCATGCCGGTGCGCAGTGACGGCCGGTAGCGGTGTGACCGCCCCTTCGGGGAGGATCGTGGCGAGGATCTCGGTCCCTTCCCGCGGCTGTACGCGCACCGCCGGCCCCTTGAACGTCACCGGATCGGTGCCGACCCAGGCGGCGAGCTTTGCGTCGTCGAGGAAAAACGATCCCGGCGAAAACCGCCACTGGAAGACGCCGCGCCGCTTCTCGTGCCAGTCGGCCGGGAGCGACTTGGCGAAGTTGACGTCGAGCGCGGCGGCGGCGTCTCCGGCGGTCGAAGTGGCTGGCCCCTGGTGATCGACGCCGAGAAGCTCCGCCAGCGCGAAGTTGCCCCGGGAGTCGCCGGTGGCGTCGCACAGCGAGGCATCGAGGCTGGCGACGAGCCCGCCCCCTCCGCGCACCCAGTCGTCGATCGCCGCCACCTGGGCGTCGTCGAGGCAGGCGGTGTTGGGAAGGATGAGCACTGCCTCGCGGGCGAGCGCCTCCGGCGTCAGCTGCCAATCCTCGATGACGGTGACCGGGAGGTGGGATTCGGTGACCGCCCGAAACGTGCCGACGACATTGGCGAGGTAGCGCTCCTCGACGCGCCCCGCCGACCGGCCGTAAAACGCCTTTGTGGCATCGCTCATCACGAGCGCCCCCCACGGCTCCGGCTCGGCACGGATGAGCCACTCGCGCCGATCGCGGACGGCGTCGAGCGCGGTGGAAAGATCTTTCTGCATTCGCGGCGGCTGGGCTACGGCCACGCTCGCCCCGCAGCCGTGCGTCAGGCAGAGCATCATTCGGCGGAGAATCTCGTGGCCGGGGAAGCTGTCCTTGCCGTACGGATTGCCGTGGCTCATGAGATAGGGCTCGCTGAAGGCGACGCGGTGGTTTGTCGTCGCCCAGGCATAGGCAACGCCGAATGCCGGGAGGATCGTGTTGCCTCGGTTCGTCTCGTCGAGCCACAGCTCCTGATCGGGGGCATCGAACTGGAGATTCATCCGCGCCGGCATGTTCCGCGGCAGCGAGAGAAAATGTCCAAACCGACCGCCATTGGTCGTCCAGGTGACCAGTGCCACCTCCGGCTTGATGCTTTTGAGCCGCTTCTGCGCCCGGACGACGAGATCCTCCATCCGCGCATCGGCCCAGGCCTGGTAGCGCCGGAAGGCGGGATCGTCGAGATTGGCCGGAGGGATCTCGGCCCCCGTTTCGGCCCGGTAGTTCTCCCGGCAGTGGGCACACCAGCAGCCGCCGCCATGGTGGAGGCCGTCGAAGCTGAAGGCGTCGACATCCGGGTGCTTCGTGAGAATCTCTTCGAGGACGGAAATGAAAAACTCCCCGTACGGTCCCAGCGGGCAGAGCATTCCTCCGTGGCCGAACTTCTCCATGTCGATGGTGGGGATCTCCCGGGTGTCGGTGGCGATCCGCCGCCAGTCGGGATGGGCCTCATACACCTCCCCCTGAAGCGTCGGTGGATAGACCGCGAGGATCCGCACCCCGAGCCGCTTGTATTCGGCGATCTCCTCCTCGATCTTCTCGAGCGCCACATGGGGGCTGCGCTTGTGGAGGAGCTGGCTGTCGTAATACGGATAAAACGGATCGACGAAGTTCATCTCGCTGATCGTCACGCCGTGCCGCACCGCCTCCTCGCGCTGCTCCCGATTCATCCCCGAGAGTGTGTAGCCGACGCCCGTCGTCTCCCACACCCAGTTCGGGATCTCGACCGGCTCCGGTGCCGGTGCCGGCTCGGCGCCCCGGAGCGACCAGGGCCCGAGGCATCCCCACAGGACGATTCCGGCAAGGATGCAGAGCGGGCGTGGCATGGTGGGATCTCGGGGGCTGTTTGAGGGAAAGGAAGGCTTTCGGCCATCATCCCCTTCCGGGTGAGCGGCGTCGATGGTTGCCCGCCCCGGCCCGGGGCCTGTATCCTGCCGGGAGCGGCCCGCAGAGCAGCTCGATCGCTCGAGTCCCCCCGTTTACCGAGGAATCTTCGATGGGCATGACACACAGATCGATTCCCGCGTCGGTTGCCACGGCCGTGATCGCGGCAATGCTTGTCACCGGCTGCGAGCCCTCGAAGCCAAAGCCTGTCTCGTCGACCACCGCGCCGATCGAGACCCGCAAGACGATCGGGAAGACGACCCAAAACATCCTGCCGCTGGCCGACGCGCTCCAGCAAGGTGGCCAAATGGCCGAGATGTCGATCACCGAGGGAGGCCTCGGCGCCGTCACCTCCGATGCCTACCGGACGAGCGTCGGCAAGATCGGGATCATGGCCGTCGAGCACCAGATGCAGCTGGTGGAGGCTGAAAAGGGACCGATGCCGATGGGATACGACGAGTTCATGACGCGGGTCATCGGCAAGGGGAAGCCCGACGGGATGCAGCTCCCGATGCTCCCCTACTATCAGGAATGGGCCTACGACCCCGACACGAAGAAGCTCGTCGTCGTCGAGTTCCCCCTCAAGAAGGAACAGCGGCAGCAGGAGACGACCGGGGCTTCGGGGCTGTGATCGGGTTGGCGTGGTTTGTTTGGTAGAGGCTGTTGTTTGTGGGCTTCGGACAGCGCCCTGTGGCAGCTTCGGGGCCGCGCGCGTCCCGTCGCCGGACGCTCGTTTCGGCCATCCATGGCCTCCACTTGCTCGGACCCGCCTGCGCTTCGCCCTCCGGGCTGCGCTTGTCGGCTACGCCGGCTGCCGGAACACGGGCGACCCCTCGCCAGTGAGCCGGTGATGGTGCGGGAGGACAGGGCAGGAAGTTCCCCGCGTTCCTGTTTAAAAAAAGCAGCGGTGGCCTTCGCGAGAAGGGCCACCGCTGCTGTTAGTCACTGCGAGAGTCGTCGATCAGACGCGGGCGATCTCAAAGCCCTTCCGCGGCGTCCGGGCGGCGAAGGTGGCGGCTTGGTCGTCGCCGACGATCTTCTCCGCGGCCGGATCCCACTTGATCGTTCGGCCGAGTCGGCCGGCGATGCTCGCCAGATGGCAGGTGTTCATCGCCACGACGTGGCTGTAGACGTCGGAGACAGGCAGGCCCCCTTCGCGGATGCAGCGGTAGAAGTTCTGCTTGTGCCCTTCGAAGGGCTTCCCCTTGTAGAGCTTCTGGACGTCGGCATCGGTGAACTGGTCCTTGTCCCAGCTTTCCTCGATCGGCGTGCCGGTGCACTTCTCGCGGTTGACGAACATCCGCCCCTTCTCTCCCTCGAAGAGAATGCCGTTGTCGGAGCGGCTGTCGATCACCATCTCGACGCCCGAGGGGAACTTGCAGACCACGGCGAAGTCGTGGGCCGTGTTGTAGCAGTCGTCGACGGTCGTGTAGCCGTCCTTGTAGGGGACGGGGTGGTTGACGTCGGTGCCGTCGATGCTCGTCGGCCCCTTCCCCTTCGAGTCTTCCTGAAGGGCCCACTGGGCGATGTCGACGTGATGCGCGCCCCAGTCGGTGAACTTGCCGCCGGAATACTCATACCACCAGCGGAATTCGTAGTGGCAGCGCTTCTCGCGGAAGGGGACTGCCGTCGCCTGCCCCTGCCACATGTCCCAGTCGAGTTCTTTCGGCACGTCGGCGACCGGGAACGGCCCGCCGGTCGGGGCGCCGTTGATGCCGACGGTGACCTTCTTGATCGGCCCGAGGAGCCCCTTGTGGACCATGTTCACGGCCCGGAGGAACTGATCCTTCTGGCTCCGCTGCTGGGTGCCGATGAAGAACACCTGCTTGGGGAACTTCTCGGCGGC
>Ga0114959_10001370_pt1 | contig 21409 bp, 21 predicted proteins | sample C_130625_EF_Meta_FD_87317 | JGI IMG/M metagenome (GOLD analysis project Ga0114959, IMG submission 87317) | Freshwater microbial communities from Lake Croche, Canada to study carbon cycling - C_130625_EF_MetaG | ecosystem: Environmental > Aquatic > Freshwater > Lake | place: Lake Croche, Canada... | reverse complement strand
TTCATCCTCATCTTCATCCTCATCCTCATCCTCATCCTCATCCTCATCCTCATCCTCATCCTCATCCTCATCCTCATCCTCATCCTCATCCTCATCCTCATCCTCATCCTCATCTTCTTTTTCATTGAAATTAAATTCAATTTCATTTATGCTTGGCTTAACGTCATTCTCATTCTCATTAACGTGATTCTCATTCTCATTAACGTCAATATTTTTGTTAGATAACAAATTTTCCAATTGTTCTTTAAAATGCAAATATTCGCGACATCTTTGAGAGATTTCTAACATTTTTAAATTATAAATTTTTGTTTGCAATGAAATATGTGCATTTCTATTATATTTTGAAGACTTTAAAGAAAATGCTCGTGACATATATATATTCACTATTAAAAAGTATTAAAAATAATGCAGTTTTAAATTGAAATTAGAAATGATAAATAAAAATCTAGTTTAAAGCAGTATAAGGTAATTTTCATATAAAATGCTAAGCGTAACTAGATATATTAAATAATTATAAAATAATGCATCTTTCTAAATTATAAAAAACTTCACATAGGTGTAAGTCTTTAATTTAAAAATATTATTTACTAAAATAATATTTTGCAAACAACTTAAAGACGTCTGGCCCTATTATAGTGTGAAGGGCATCAAAGGTATCACACAGCATTAAACCGCATTATTTAGCAAAACCAAGATACCAGCATTCAAAATCATGAAGCAACCTTTTGTTTCATGAGTTTCCCAACCCTTCACCTTTTAGTCAAAAATAATATATTTTATTATTAAAAGGGTTTAGAAGAAACCCTAGCCGTTATAATGAAATTCCGATATCGTCTAGTTGGTTAGGATAGAGGGTTTTCACCCCTCTGGCCAGGGTTCGAGTCCCTGTATCGGAACTTACTGCTCGTGTAGCTCAGTTGGTTAGAGCATCAGTCTTATGAGCTGAGGGTCCACGGTTCAATTCCGTGCACGAGCAAATCCACTTTTAAGCCCAAAGGGCGACTGTCGCTTTACTCAAAAGTGGAATGTTTTCCTCCAGCAACCCATAGAATTCAAAATTTTGTCTTTGAAGACTCTGGAAAACAGCAAACCTGAGTCAAAGTTTCCACCACTTCTTTGGCTTAACCTTTAAGCCCAAAGGGCGACTGTCGCTTCGCTCAAAGGTTGAAAAAGTGGAAAAAGAGCACCTATGGCCGAGTGGTCTAAGGCGGTGGACTTAAGACCCACTATCGAAAGATGCGAGGGTTCGAACCCCTCTGGGTGCAACAATTAAAAATATAAACACAAAAAGATTCCTGTAAACAGCTGAGATAAGGAATCATTACAGCAACTCTACTTTAGAAGTTTATTGCACCTTGCTCTAAAAGAGCAAACGTGTTAAATTGTTCCAAACAGCAACTTTGACTATTATTATGATGATAATAAATAACAGGAACAAGTACTTCACATTTAAGCCTAACGGACGAATGTTGCTTAAAAGTGGAACCATTTTGGCTCTCATAGTGTAGTGGTTAGCACCACAGACTTTGAATCTGTTATCCTGGGTTCGAGTCCCAGTGAGAGCTCTTCGCAATTTCAACCCGGTTAGCTCAGTCGGTAGAGCGCTAGCCTTTTAAGCTAGTGGTCCAGGGTTCAAGTCCCTGATTGGGTGAAAATACCACTTTTTATAAAAGTGGAACAAAATAAAAATTACTGAGTATAAAATAGAAAATTTTTGCCAGCCTTATAGTGTAGCGGTTATCACGTATCCTTTACACGGATAAGATGTGGGTTCAACTCCCACTAGGGCTAATTTCAACCTTTGGAAAAGGTTGAGCCAAATCTACCTTTCATAAAGTTGTGAAAAGGTAAATCAAAACATTTTGTCATACTTTTGCTCCACTTTCCAAAAGTGGACGTCTTCATCACAGCAATCCAACCAAACTTTATTTTTAAAAGCCCATAGTGAAGACTGCACCCCATTGCTTCTGTAGCTCAGTAGGCAGAGCAAACGGCTGTTAACCGTTAGGTCGCAGGTTCGAGCCCTGTCAGGAGCGAATTAACCTTTTTGAAAGGTTAAACCAAATGAGAAAAAAAATATATATAATTTTTGTTTTATATATATTTAACAATTAAAAAACTAATTTTGCTCCACTTTCCCAAAGTGGACCTATTTCTTTTGAAATTTCTGAACACACTCCCAGATCTTAGCAGACTCATCCATGCCAAACGCACCGCGACGTTGAGCTAATGATAAAAAGCTGACAAGAATATTCAATGCAACATTCTCATCAGTAACAACAACATCAACAAGCTTGACTTCAGCCTTTTTTCCCTCAACAGGAGTATTAGATGATCCTTCAACAAAATCCATTATGAATAATAATGTAATTTAATTTTAAACTATTTTCATTACAAAATATTAAAAACAACAAATTTTTCTTTTGGCGTTTCAAAAAAAATTGAAATCCTTTCCTAGAAAAGTTCCATGTTCAAACCCCACAGAAAGAATGTCGGCCCAACCTGATTCAACCATTATTTCCAGAGAGAAAATTATTAAGAGCGCAAGTGTGGATTTTCACAATGCGTCAATGCCTCGTCTAATTCCTGTTCTACCTGACCCCCCAACAGAAGAAGTTCCTCCGTTGGAGCTCCCTCCTCCTGCAGCAGAAGCTCCTCCGCCTGCAGCTGAATGCAACTTCACCTTGTTTCCTGAGAATCCAGACTACAAGTTTGGTATCTTCAAGCTGACAATTGCAGACACTCCAATGCTAACCCAAACCCAAGTGTTGGACAGCAACAGTGACATCTCAGGGTCCATGGACGACATCTGCAAGGACGGAAAGAGCAAGATGCAGCACGCAAAGCACACTCTAAAAAATATTGTCACCGCTCTAGCCAAGAACGAGGGCGCATCTGTCGCAATGGCCACTTACGGTTTTGATGACAAGGTGGAGGAAATTTTCCAAGACACCAAAATCACCCCAGAAAACGCAGCAAACCTGCGAAACAAGTTGGACCAGCTTGAGCCTCGCAATGGCACGGACATTTACCAGCCACTGGAGCTGCAAGCCAAGCGCGCCGCAGCACGTCAAGCCGTCAATCCATCTATTCGTCAGACAAACATCACGATGACTGACGGTCAAGCGAATCAGGGAAAAACAAGCTATTCCGAGATGGCAACTCAAGTCGCACCAAACTGCACCAACATCTTTATTGGTTTCGGTGGCGACCACAACTCTGTAGGCCTACAGCAGCTTGCAGACGCCCAGCCCAACGGCTCCTACTTCTATGTAGCAGAGATTGAAAAAGCCGGCCTTGTTTTCGGCGAGGTCATTCACCAGATGCTTTACACGGCTTTGACCAACATCACAATTTCAACCGAGAACGCTGAGATTTACGACTACAAGACGAACGCGTGGTCAACCAGCATCCAAGTCCCTTCCATTGTAAGCGAGGCCACAAAGACATACCATTTGCGGTCAACCACGCCCAAAACCGCTCATGTCCGAGTTTCTGCGCAAAGCGCGGTGCATGGGGACCAAGAGCCAACGCCTCTTGACCTTGACGACGCGATTCTTCACAATCCTCCGGACAAGATAATTGACTTGAGCATCTATATGTTGCGCCAACGCACGCAAGAGCTCACGTTCAAGGCGCATCAGCACTCGCTCAAGCTTGTTAACGATCCGAAGCTATCCTACGCTCCTGACACGCGCGACGCTTACTACGAGACACAAAAGTCCATTCGTAAAGAACTCACCGACTATCTGAAGTTCATGAAGCAGTTTGCCAAGGAGCAGAACCTGGAGGAAGACGAGCTACTCGCAACTCTGACTGACGACATTGTCATCATTCTCCAGACGTTTGGTGGTCACAAGGCCGTCATGTATTCTAGCGTCCGAACTGGTTCGCAGGGCAGACAAGCATCCAATAATGTGGGATATGTTGCACCGGAAGACATGGTCGGAGGAGCGCCTCGCGCGCAACGGCGCAACAATGGTTTGCGCCGTCAAAACGCAAACGCGTGGTGCCAAGAAGACGAAGACGCATCCGACGAAACGCTCTTGTCGCCCCCCACACTGTCAAGAGCGCTGACTCGCGCACACACGACTCCAAGGCAGATGACATTGATGCGCGAGTGCAGCCAAGGTAGCGCAGTGTCAGAGTTGGATGAAGAGGAGCCATCGGCTGTTCCATCAATTCCGTTTCCTACAATTGGAGAAGATGTAGATTTAGAGGCAGGTGCTAGTGTGTAAAAAAACAAAAAACAATTTTGCGATATTTATTTGTAATGTAAACTAAAAATAAATAAAAACGTTTTTTATTAGAAAGAATTTTTGGTTCCGTAGTAAATGGCAGTTTTCTCGCGAGGTTCATTGCTTAAAATGGCAGGAACACTTGATCCGGTTATAGAACTAATATTTGCATTGCTAAAAGAATCAACAGTTGGCGGTTTTTTGAAACTGACGTCAACGAGAGAAGCACCTCTCATAAGTTCATCTTTTAATTTATTCAATAATGGAAACTCTTTTTTATTAAAAGTCTCCGTTGCAGTATCAGGCTTTAACTTTGAACGAGCTTTAGAGTGGAGCTCAGTCTCCGAATTAGGAACTGGTTCTCCTTTCACATTAACACCCCATAGTTTTTGCCACACAGAAGAAACTTCTGCACCATTACCAGTATTTAAAGAAAAGTGGCAAGAATAATCAGCAGGATCATTTAAAGCGACACAAGGATTGCAATCAGATCCCAAAAATTTAAATCCATTTACAAGTTTAGGCAAATCAGAATTACTAACAGGAGTAACTTTTGAGTTCATGTTTCCATAGATCCCATTGTATCCAGTATATTCAATTTTTTGCATAGAAATGTCTCCACTTGAGTTATCCTTTCCACAGCGAACCAAGTTATTGATATTTGCAGGCATATCTTTATTGTGCCCAATGACAGCACCATTAATTAAAAATGAACCTTCCTTAGAGTTCCAAGAGAGAAGCTCCATAATAGCAGTTTGATTGTAAACGGTTTGGGCATTCTCTAAAGAGGCGCCTGGTTCAGTGTTAATAACATTATTTTCTTGAATGGCTTGTTTATACATTTCTTGAACTGCTGAAGACCACGGCCATTTGCCAGACCTCAATAATGCTTGAACTTCACTTACATTGGCTTGTTTTTGAATAATATCTAAATCAAACCGCAAGTTAGGGTTATGGATCTTTTGAAATTTGATAAAGTCGGCAATTAAATTTTGAGGCCAAATAGAAGTTTTTGGAACAGAATATCCTTCAGGGAATAAACCACGAGCACTGCTTACTCCACTAGAACCAGATCCAGAAGACCCAGTCTTAGAATCCTTAGAACGCCAATAACTATCGGAATGCCAATAATTCTTAGTATCAAAAGGTTTATTGTTCCAAGGATTAGAACTAGTTCCTGATGCGGAACAGTTAGAACCTGCTGTGTCTACGGCCGGAGTAACTCCATCAGGACAGCATCCATATTTGGAAGTAAAACAAGCCGCAACAGGTGGTTTATCAGTGGGACAATTAGAACCTGCTGAATCAGTCTTAGCAGTGTTCCCATCAGAACAACAGCCAAATTCTGAATCAAAACAAGCAGTAGACTCAGGAGCACTAGGGTTGGGAAAAGTTACAGGAGCGCCACAAGAACTGCATTCTGAAGGATAAACACAATTAACAGTGGAACCATCTGGATTAAATTGGTAATTATTGGAATTAGTAGAGCATTCCCAAGGGCATATCAAAGTTTTTTTATCATCACTGACCTTACAATTGCCGTTGGGGGCAGTTGGTGCGGAACATCCAGGTTTACAAGAAGATTCAAATCCCTCTACTTCAACACAGCTAATTTGGAATGCTTGATACACAATAACAGCCACAGCAGCAACACCAATTCCCCATTTAATATCCATTATGCTTATTACAATAACAATAAATGCAACAAATAAGTTTCCTAAAAAACTTTTAAAAAGGAATTTAAAGTAGCTCGGCTTAACATATACAAGAATGGCTAATAAAATGAGAACTAAAATAACCCCAATCATTGATCCTCCAGCAACTCTTGGAATATATTGTGGTATATTATAATTATTATTCATTAGTAATTATAATATATAAAAATATATAAAATATCGCCATAACCTCTTTATTAACGACCAGTAGAACCAAATCCACCAGCCCCTCTTTCAGTCACAACGCCCAAATCAGCTTCAGACTCAACAATCATGACATAAATAGGAACCATGCTAGGAGCAACAATTTGTAATAACTTATCATACTGATTAACAAAATAGTCATTGTCAATCCCAACCAAACAATCAAACTTTCCAATCAAATCTCCACGATAACCGCTGTCAATAATTCCGATGCTATTTGCCAAACGCAACGGCGTTCCAGATAAACTAGAGCGAGGACACATTTGAAATCCAGTGTTAAAAACCTTGCCATTTTCGCATACCATTTGTGCGGATGTTTTTACTGAAAAATTAATTTTAGTAACACTGTGACCCATGCATTGAGTTTCAATTGGTGTAAACAAATCAAACCCAGCATCAGGGAAACCGCTGTTAATCATCTTCGCATTATGCTCCGCGGCGGAATTGTGATAAATGCTCCTCAAGATATTGTCGTTACTGTTAATAAACAACTTGAGGACCATAGCTCGGTCACAGTTATGAAAAGAAATATTATTTATATTACCGAAGTTAATATTGTTATTATTGATGTTGTTCAAATTGTTCAAATTGTTCACGTTATTAAAAGTCGTCATTGTGAATAATAATATTGACAAGCTTTTAAATATTTTCTATATTTAATATCTATTTGGCTAATTACTATTAAATGAAACCAAGTCAATAAAAATATTCAATATATCCAAATAATAATCTAATGAGGCAGTGATAAAATCCCCTGAGTACTCTCGCTGTAAAATATTGTTAGTGTCATAAATTATGTAAAGAGAGAAAAGAATAAGCCCAGCAATGGACAATCCTTTAATAAACATAGAAGACGTTCCAGAAAACATGACAACAAGTTGAACAATAATTAAAAGCAAAAGTGCATAAAATAAGAACGCTGCAAATTGAAAACCAAGATTAATTCCAAACATTATCAATAACGCTCCAATTAAAAACATAAAACCAAATATGCTTATAGTGCCAAGAATCGCCATTTGAATTAATTTTGGATCAACAGTCTTTTTCATAAAAGAAAGCATTATACCCCAGCACGCCGAAAATACTGAAAATAAAATAAATTTTAACAAAGATGGCATTGGAACTAGTGCTAAAATAATAATTATTAATAATTCAACCACAAAAAGTCCCCAAAACATTCCATTTTTTTTATCATCACCTTTATAGTTCATCATGATGTAATATGTAATTCCTAATTGAGTTATTAAATTAGCAAAAACAGCTAATAAAAATTCCTTTTTATCATTTAACAACTTTAAAAAAGAGTCTTCACCGCTCTTTAAACTTTTTCTTTTACCTCCTGTCATATGAAGGTTAAAATGATGAAAACCAGAATATCTTCCAGAACCACTTTTTCCGCCAAAAAGCTTTTCATATAATGCAGACTTTACCATATGATATATAATATTATGTGATAAAAAATAATATGTCTAGATCATTGATTGTCGCGCTTAATTTGCTATAGACGTTGTATTTTTGTCAGACCAATACCACGCAGGAGGCGTGTCGTAATAAATATTATGAATAGCTGGTGGTACGTAATAAATTCCCTTGGTATTATTGCTGCCATTATTAGCAGCAAAAGGGAATGGCTTCAAACGACCAATGGGGTTGGCACATTGCCTCTGAACTTGCAGTGTATATTGGCTAGATATTTGCGGTTGATATAAAGTCTTGGTGTATCCGGCGGAGGAACTTATTTGACCAAAACTTTTGCGTCTGGCAGTTGTAACTACTTGTGAATTCGTGACAGCATCGCAACCAAGAGGAGCACCACAAACGCGATGACCAACATAAAGCTGAGGTTTATTGGTATCAACAACGCAGTCATTGGCTGCAGCTTTGGTTTGAATATACAACCATTGACTTCCATTATCAGACATGTTATCATTGGCAGCTTGAGGCTGAACCCAGTAATTAGGGTATTGCCCATTATGAATCCATCTATATTTCTTCTCTAACATTCCCTTTGTAGAGAGAACGGATGGTTTAATATATTCAAATTGTTTACCTTGGGTATCTCCTCTTACGATAGGTGAGTTCATAACAGGTTGGGGGCTAGCGTATGCGCCGCAGCAACCGCCACTTCCTTTGGGAAATTGTCCATAAAAAGGGGTTCCTTGTTTGGAGAATGCACTACTTTTGCCAATATATCCAACATTTCTGGTTCCACCATTGAGAGAAAATCCAGCAACTCCAGGAGCACTAACTAAAAATTCAGTAGTTTTACCAAAAGGACCTTGTGATAACCAGATTCCTCCAGGCGTTTTTCCGGATCTTTTAGAACCATAATTAATAACTCCCTTCTTTTTGAATGCTTGAATTGACATATATATCATATTTGGAGATAAAAAAACAAATCAAATAATCAATGCACTTCTTCTCTCGCAATCTGAATCAACCAATTTCAAAATTAGCCAATATAACTTTGTTTGTGATATTGGTTTTAATAATAAAGAAGCATGAGAGTTTTCTAGTTTTCCCCCAACTAAGCAATAAATTGCCAAAGCACCTAAACTATAATAAAAACATTTGTGGGAGACTTTTGCAGGAATTGATTGGAGCTGTAATATTTCCGGTGAATAAAAACCATGTTCAGCTGTGCGATTGAAAGGTGAAAAAAACGCCAATTGTTTATTGCGGCATTCTTTAACAACGTCTGGATTGGTGCATATAAAAATAGATTTATCAATTACAATAATGTCTTCCAAGTGAATGCAATAAAATCCGTAACCGCGTTTATCAAGAAAATCGTGCTGGTTATATAAGTCGCAAATTATGTTAAGAGTCATGTAATAATCAACCAGTCCCTTTTTACAATAATAAGATAATGGCTTTACCGAAGTGGAAAAAAAATTAATAGCAATAGGCTCTTTATTAACTGAAACAATATACGAACCAGGCAACCGATCATTTAAAAGATTAAATATAGAGTAAAAAAATGGTTCGTTGCCTTTTGCATCTGCTATTAAAATCTGATGCGCATTTTCGGATATTTTTTTCATTATGTTTTACAAATAAAAAAACATGGATTATTAAACGTGGTAAAAAAGTGTGGTTATAACCACGCTTTTTTATTTTTTGTTTTTTGTTTTTTCTCCCTTGTTGATTCTTACTTACCTTTTATCTACTTGAAATTTTCTCAGACCTCGCCAAGCTCTTGCTCCTTGAGCTGAGGCTTCTTGATCACCGCGCGTCTCTTAGGCTTGGGCAACTCAGCGGCCTTGCCATAGTCAACTCTGGTCCAGGCGCCGCCTTCGTCCGCAGGAGGAGTATCAGAAGGAGGAGGGTCTCTGGGAGACTCAGGAAGGAACTCGCGAGGACCGCGGTCATTCGCCTTGGGAGCATCTCTACGGTTGTTCTTGGGTCCGCGATCTCCACCTGCGCGGTGCTGCGACGAAGACTTGGCAGCGCAAAGTCCATCGTCGTTGTCAGAGGACTCATCCACAATGCGAGGGCGAGAAGCAGTGGGGCGAGAAGCAGTGGGGCGATCACGAGCGGTGGAGCGGTTGGCGCTAATCTTCCAGAACCAAGGGTCGTCGTATACGACCTTGATTTCCTTGCCACCAAGGACGCGCTCCCTAGCGCGGACCGCGTCGTCGGACGTTGACCACTTCGTGAAGTGGATGAAGACGCGCTGGAAGTTGTCGCCGTTCTCGCTGGTCCTGGGAACCATGTCAATGCGGTCAATCACGCCCAAACCGAGGGACTTGAACACATACGCAACGCGTTCCTTGGTAATATTCTGGAAAACTCTCGGAATGCACAAGCTGGGCACGCTTGCAGGGAGAAGAGTCATGTCAATTGAAGAAGCCATTGTGAGTTTAATCTCTGAACTGAGCAATTTTTACAGTAAGCTTAACAAGCCAAAAGTATTTCAATTTTTTTTGCAACCCCCCAAAAAACCTGGTCACCCCAAAAATTTTTTTTAAAAAAATAAAAAATTGAACCATAAAAAAAAGAATCAAATATTTTAACAAGTTATTATAAGAATGAGTCCAATTTCAAAAACAAGATCCGGTAAATCATACGGCTTGCAAGAACAATATCAAAAAAACTTGAGATGTTGTTCTTATTGCTGTAAATCAGGTCACAATATATCCAGATGTAAAGACAAAAGCCTAGATAACTTGGAAAATAAAGCAAGGTGCGCGTCAATTTTTGGGGATTGTATAGTGGATGGGACGAGCAAATTTCTGAAAGTGTGGTTGAATACGTTAACAAATACAGAATTAAGAGCGCTTGGTTATAGATTTTATTCAATGGAAAATTTCAAGTTAAAATATAACAACGAGAGAGAAACATATATTTATAATTTAGCGTCAGAATTTAGCTGGGACGAATCACCATGGCCATTACCGGAAAAATTAAATAATATTTCAGAAGAAACTTTTTGTGAGTTCTATGAACTCTTACTAGCAAACACTCATGAAATTTGGCACGAATATTTTGAAGAGGTTGTTAGAATAAACAGGCCAAGCGCTAGAAGGTTTGATATAGAAGCAAATGTTAATAATGCAAAAAAGTCCAAGGGAACAAGCTGTCCGATTTGTCTGAGTGATAAAATAAAGTGCAAGAATATAGTAACAACAAATTGCAATCATGAATATTGCAGTGATTGTTTTGCAGACTATTTGCAATCGGTAAAATCAGACCTAACTAAAATGCCAACGTGCGCTTGTTGTAGAGAGAAAATCACAACAATAGACGTTAAAGACAAATTTCTGCAAAAGACCTACAAAAAAGAGTTTTGCAGATTGTCATTAGTTCGCGCGGAATATCCAACTTTGACACCAAGTGTAACATATTTAAATCCTTCTCAACTTGAAAATCCAAATCAAGTTCAAAATCCAAATCAAAATCTTAACATGCTTGTATCAGTGGTGTACCATTTCATACAATTTATTCCAGCGTAAACAATACCTCACACCGATGCAAAAATATTACAAGGTAATCTAGCAACATCAATATTATCGTAACAAACCTGTTCTATTTGTAGAGATAAATAAGATCCATATAATAAAATGTCATATTCTTTATCAGATGCGACCAACTTTGCAGAAGAGTATTTTGACTTTTTTTCTCCAGAGTCATTAAAGTAAAACTCATATTTAATTAGGATTTCAATGTCCATGTCATGAATATTCATCGTTTTTTTAACAGTAATTTGTTCATCGGTTTTTTCGGTAATGGAAGAGTCGCAGAAACACATATTTTTTTCTTTCAAGTTATGACCCCAACCCAACATTACAGGAAAATGGTCATTATCTCCATAGCTAAAAACAATTCTATGTTTAGACGTCATCGCTGATAAATCTTTATCTTAACTAAATAGAAGTTTCAAAGTTGTTTATTTAAATAAACAACAAAAGAACTTAAATAAACGCCCACAAATATTTATTGTGGGTGCCCCTAATCCGGCTTTAGCTCAGTTGGTAGAGCAGTTGACTGTAGTGGTTTAAAAGATATCAACTTGTCGCTGGTTCGATTCCGGCAAGCCGGAACACTCCGCCCACCTGAAAATATTATTTGATACATTCTCTATCAAACAATATATGAAATAAATTTTGGCTCAACCTTTACCAAAGGTTGATTAGATGTCATAAATCATTTCAATTTCTAACGTGAATGAAAAATCCATGCAATTAATATCCACCACTTGACCAAATTTATTCAATAGCTTCATAGCAAATTTTTTTATATCAACTGGTCCGTAAAACTGTCTGTGAGGGGATAGAACTTCTGAACTCCCATCAAATAATATTTGAAAATTATTATTAGTGTACGGAATTTTGGCTAAAATATTTTCTTCAATATAATTTTCGTATAATTGAACTACCACACTAGATGAATTATTAAAGTTATAGTCATTCAATGAAAAAAACATATATTCTAATGGGGCCGCGGAAAACAGTCCTTCGGATGTATATGAGCCATCATTACTATATAACCTATGACGATATCCTAGAATCCATCCAAGACTCTGTTCAAATTTTATTGATTTGCAAACGTCACTATTTGGATTATATAAAGACAATTCAAAATCATAGTCCAATTTATGGCTAATAGTCGTTCTTTTAGATATGGGGTCAATAAATACTTTAAAATCCGTAACGCCTAGTGTATTATTAATAGCATTTTCCAAAGTTAAACTAATGCTGATCGCATCATAGCACCCTTCTGGAATGAAAATATTTCCAGATATATCAGTCGCAGGAACCCAAATATAAAACCAATTTGACATCAACGTGCTAGAAACAAGATAAATGCTTTCAGGCAATTCAACAGATAAAAGACGCAACCCAACAACATTTTTTAACGTATAAGTCAAGGTAAAAAAACAATCGGTTGAAGACGTGCTGTTAGCGTCGCGAAACAATGTATTCATCGCAAAAGTCATAAGGCGAGTTCTTCTTCGCAATCGGTTTAATGAACCAGGCGCAGTGTCAGTGACAAATGTGTTCATTGGATCAATGTGATTCATGATAGAGTCTTGAGGTTTTTCAATAACAAAATTGGAAATATCGCCTGGAGCCAATGGGTTTTTTTTTATATTCTGTAATAAAATACGTTTAGCTTCGTCAAGAAATATGAATAATTTATTTTGGAAGACCTTGTCCGGAACGGTTCCTAATAATTTTTCTCTCATGATAACTTCTTTGGAAGCAATATCACGATCAGAATAGTTCTTGCCCAAATTAAAAAATCTTTCTAAATCATCATTGTTGTAATGATCAATGTCTAGGTCAATTGCAGAGTAATTCATGTAATATAATTAGCTTATTATATGAATATATTAATAAATTACAAATTTTACTCAACAACATCGGCTGTTTTTCCACAACAGCCAAATGGGTTGGAATTTGTAATGCGATTCATAACAGTAGTTCTAGGCGCGCGTTTATCAAATTCTTTAAATGGGTCCATTAATTCTTCTATAAAAGTATTTAAAGAATCCGGCGGCCTCAAAGTAATTGTGCGCCCAAAAATTTCGCAGATAAAACTCCAAATCCATTTCCTTTTCATTATTTGCGCATTTTCTATCTCTTGATGAAACATCTGGTCAATTACTGAAAAGGCTGATTTTAATAATAATACATCTCTAGTAACATCTTTTTTATCATTAAAAAGTTCCGCCAAAATCCCCCTACGTTTTTCTATATCAGTTGCGTTTTTATCATTTGATTCTTCTGTTAACGCTGATAACATTGCTCTATTATACCTTATTTCATTCTTTATATTTTTCAAGAGTGCAATCTTCTTTCTTTTATAATCATATATCCTTTTAATAATAGAAAACACATTCGTATTATATATAATTGGAAACCACAAACGAATAATATTCGGTATCAAAAATTGATTCGTCTCTTTTATCTCCGCAATTTTTTTCTCAACATCCTCCAACTTTTTCATTAACTCAATCTCCAGATTTATTTTTGATTTATTTGAAAGTTGTTTTTTTCTCTCTTCTATGCCTTTTGTCTTTTGCAATTGCAAATGTTTGACTTTATTAGAAAAAATGGACATGAGCCGCCTGTTATGTTCTATGCCACGTTTAATATTATAATCAGCGTTAGTAGAGTCAATAAAAATCGCAGCTTCATGTTGAGCATTATCTTTTACCATTTCTTCTATTTCTTTTTTTACTGAATCAATCTGCTTATCTAATTCTATATCAGCCTCTGTTTTTTGAACTTCCGTGTCTGTATTATTGAAATCTCTGAAAAGTAAAACTGAACCAGAAGTAAATTCCACCGACGATTGTAACTTGTCATATTGATGCGCTGATATTTTATGTGCTTCTGACGCCGCGTCTAGTTTAAAGTAATTCACAAGTGCTAGTAAAAATGCAATAAAAGCATTAATTCCTGATAATAAAAAAGAACCCCAGCTTATATTTTGAACAACCGCCGAAACAACCGTCGCCGCCGTTGACAATAAAATTGCAGGCATCATTAATAAATTCAATTTGCTCTCACAAAAATTTTTGGATTCCATATAAATAATTTTATGCCCTTTTAAATAGCACGCCAAAATATCAAATGCGGATGAATATTTTTCGTTCATATTCGTGTAGTATTTATCAATGCTTTTTTCAACTTCTACATATTTTAGTTTTTTATAATACACTACTTTATTGCCAACCTTGACAAAATGAAGACCTTTCTTTTTAGTTGAACGCTTTCCGCCATCTGATTCGTATCCACTAATATTATCACCATATTCAATATCTTCAACCTCCTCAAAACTTTCAGTGTCGCTTAAATCGCTGTTGCTATCGCCGTAAACATTTTCATCACCACTTCCATCTTTTCTATTTCTATCTTTTTTATTTTTACCATTAAAAGTGTCATAGCGTTTTAAAAAATTCTCGCTCAAACCTTTATTTAATGTTAATAGTTTTGGCGCAACTCCACTTTCAATATCGCCACCAACAATTTCATTAATGTCCACTACATCTAGATCTATTTCAAAAATAGAATTCTGCTCTTGTTTTTTTTGATTTGAAAATTCCATTTTAATATTATTATTTATTATTTTTTATTTTTATTTTAATATTGCGTTAATTTATAATGTCAAAAACTAGAAGAAATGTTCCATGGAAGGGTTGGAAGTCAGAAAAGCCCAGCGTTCATCAAAAAGGTGTCATGATGCAAAAATGTGGAAAAAAATGTTTTTTGGGACCCAAGAAATCATTCCCAATATGCAAAAAAAATACCTGCAAAATTAGTAAAAAAGGCGTTTACTCGGCTTATGTAAGAGCGCGCCAATACCATAGAAGAAACATCTCTCAAAAAGCCAAAAGTATTTTGAATAAAATGTAATACAATGATGCTATCAATGCAAAAAAATTGATTTAGATTATAATATAAAAAATATATTATAAACTTATAATAAGTGACATTAAAATGAGATGCTTTAACAAGGATGAAGAATGGGGGTTTTTCGTGGATTTAGAAATAGATTATGAAAACATCACAAAAAAAATAATACAGCCAATAAAGTCAAATTCACGAAAAACCGTCAATTATATGAGCACAATTTATGAAGAGGACAGTTGGTATGAAAAAGAAGAGTTTCATCACGAATACGAAGGCGATTATGAAATAAAAAAACAAACCAATGAAAAATATGACAAGAAAATAAAAACAACAACGATTGTCATTTATTGCATCTTCTGTGCATCTCTCATTTCATGGTCTTTAACAATGGTTTAAGTTGAAAACCAAACGATAACAACTCCTGGCGCACCATTACCTCCTGTAGTGGGCGCTGTGTCAAACTCGGCGTTGGTGCGACCATCGCCTGAGCCGGCGCCACCTCCACAACCATAATAAGTTGCACTTTCACCATTAGCATTTCCTTTTCCAGGATTTGTATTAATATAAGTTCCTCCGCCAGTCGCACTACCTGCATAACCTTTAGTATTAGGGGGACCACCAGAACCGCCACTAGCAAGAAGATAACTAACTCCATAATTTGTCGTAAATGAAGCTCCAGATACACCATTTCCATTTGCTGGATTGGGGTTATAACCAATTCCACCATTTCCTCCTCCAGAACCAGCAACTCCACCAGCGCCTGGAGAAGCGCCACCATTCCCAGTTCCTTTTATTCCACCGCCTCCACCACTGGAAGTAATATTTATACCAGAAATAGAACTGGTTGTTCCAGAACCACCGTTTGTATTACTTGCACCTAACCCACCAGTTCCAACAGTTACATTGTAACTAGTATTTGCGGAAAGAGATAAACTATTTGTTGTAATATATGCAACACCTCCGCCTCCGCCTCCGCCTCCTCCAGAATCTCCATTAGTTTGTCCACCGGAACCAGCGCCACCGCCTCCAACTACAATATAACCAATATTTTGACCATTATGTTGAAACAGAAAGCTTCCAGAAGAGGCAAATGTCAAAACAGTAAAACCATTTACATTAGTTATACTAGGATTTCCGGTTGTAATTAATATATAAGGGATATTATTATAAGCGCAAACCTCATTGCATAACCTTTCCTGCAAGATATTATTGGTCAAACAAGTGGCAACGCAGCAATCTTTCAAAGAAGCTGCTGTTGTAACAACAGGCTTTGAAATAACACGATATTCTTTGTAGTTATTATATCCACAAGGAGCATTACCAAACAATGACCCACATGGATCAATATTATAGTTCCAATAAAAAGGATTTGATCCAAGATTAATTAAGATTGGGGTATATGCAACGTTATTGCATGGGTAATTATTAGATGGGTCAACAACATTTACGCCCCATTTTACACCACCAATTGTTCCGCCAAGTTTTTCATTTGTGTATAATCCAGCTACCAAATCAGACGTATTAAATGAAGTTAAATCAGGGCAATGTGAGCACGTTTCATTACGAATTGTTTTTCCGCGTTGAAACAGCAAATAATTGTTTTGACTACCGAGAACTCCTCCAAAATTAAATCCATTAAAATTGTGCCTGTATAACAATTTGGCTTTTTTATTTCTAGTATAATTTCCAGAGTCGTCTGTATTAAATGTGTTTCCAAAAGAAGGTTTTGCGGAATTGTAAAATGTTGGATTAGAAAAAGACTTTGCCATTTGTATATAATTAATCAAGTTAAAAAAATTGACTCAATAAATGCCAAAAAATAACAAAGTATCCAAAACAATCATGAGCCGAAGAATGTTATTTTGCTTTCCTAGACTATGTGCATCTACGGTTGACGCGGTAGCCGCGCCTCCTTCGCAAACATCTCAAAAATCATATGCAGACTTGTATGATTCAGATGATGAAACTATTGATGGCATAGATGTTAAAAAGTTGCCTCCACCTCCTCCAAAGTATGATATGAAAAATACAATCCCATTTATCCCACCCATTACGGACGGTTACGTGATTAAAGTATACGATGGAGATACTATTACAATTGCATCAAAACTTCCTTATCTTAATTCGCCAGTTTATCGGTTTCACGTGCGTCTTAATGGAATTGATACTCCTGAAATAAAGGGCAAAAACGAGGATGAAAAAGAAGCAGCTCATCAAGCTCAAAAGGCTCTGGAAAATTTAATCTTACACAAAACTGTAACATTAAAAAATTTGCAAACGGAAAAATATGGAAGAATTCTTGCCGAGGTCCATATAAAAAAAATGTGTCTAAATAAATGGATGCTTGATAACAATTACGCAGTTCCATATGACGGAGGAACCAAGAAAAGTCCAAATTCTTGGTCAGAATTTATAAAATCTGGTAGAAAATCAATTGATAAAACTACAAATTAGATATCATATACAGAAGTAAACGTTAAACAAAAACTGTAATCCATGTTGTTCATTTCAATAACGCGACCATATTCATCTAATAATTGTATTTTTAATTTTTGTATGTCCACTGGACCAAAATATTGACGAGGTGTAGTTATGAGAGAAAAATTATTTTGCGCAAGATTTCCAAATGGGTTGGGTTGAAATGAAATACGAGCCAAAATATTTTTATTTAATATGGACGCATTGAATGCGCTGTAAAAACCATTATTAACATTATTGTTATAGTCGTCCACTACTAGATATAAATATTTTTGTCCAGATAAACTTACAATCCCTTCACCAACATAATTGTTGTTGCCTGAATAACTTCCGTTTCTAAATCCGAGCATCCAACCAAGCTTCAATGGAAGTGGGTTAATTGTATCAAAATTGCCATAAATGTCACTGTTAAATGTTAATGCAAACGCGCCAGTTCCTACAGCAGAACCAATAACCAGTTGACCGCTACCATTTCCAGTCGCATCTACATTATAAATAAATTGTATTGGAATGTTCAACCCAGTTGTAACAAGGTTGTTCAAATATAAAACAAGACCGGCCGGCGTATAATTTCCATCAGGGACGGTTATTATAACTGGCGTATTAGGAGCAGAATCCAGCGTAATAGAGAAAAAGTTGTTTCCCATTTGCTTTGAAATATTATAATAAGCAAAAGGCATTTCAAATGCTGAAAGTTGAATTTGCATTACATCGGAAAATTTAATAGGTAAATCAAAATTAAAATTAGAAGAAGCTGAACCATAATAATTGTCGCGAAAACGAGTGTCAATGTTTAAATTTTGGCGAGTGGTTCGCTTTTTCAGCGGATTAATAATGCCAGGATAAAATTCGCTTGGGTATGAATTTCCAAAAGAGGTCTTGGGTTTATCAATAATAAAAGTTTCACCTGCCTCAAGTATAGCAGTTGATTGCAAGTCGTGATTTACATTATATGCGCTGCCAAGCTTTTGAATTAAATGAGAATCGTTAATCTCTGAAACCAACATTTTTTTTGCTTCTTCTAAGAAAATAAGAGTTTTTCTACGAACAGATTCATCAACTGTTTTATCAGAAGCAATATTATTTCTTAATTGCGCGCATTTCATCTCAACCATTCCAACGTCGTATTTTCCTGACGGCAACGAAAATATTTCTTCTAATTCGTCCTTTTTATAATTGGAAATATTCAAATCAAAGTTGTTCATATATTATAAAAATAATATAATAACAATATTTTAAACCAACGCAACTCAAAAATAAAAAACGGAGGTTTATTTATTTAAATTACAAACAAAATATCATCTAAAACTTTCTTTTTACTATTTTTTTGCTTTTGTCTTTTTACATCTCAACGCTCATGCAATCGTTGCTCACTTCTGGGTAAATTGATGCAAGCTTAGAATCATCTTCCTCTGGCCAACGAGGACTAATAAGAGAATCCACAAGCTCATTCATATCCACATCATAGGAGTCGTCGCTTTGACTTCTGGTCCACATGGCGCGATGAGCCAATCGCCCATACTCAATCGTCTCGCATTGTTTCCGTCTATACTCATCAATGATTTCATCTTGCTTCAAAATCTTGGCTTCAAGTTCCGCAATTTTTGCCTCGTGCTGAGTAAGCTTGTCCGCAATCTGATGGATGTTCATGGACGTTGCAGGGATCTTTGGACAAGTCATCTTTCTTACAATAAAGTATTCGTCCACGTTGAACCAAAATTTGCAACTGCCATATTCTGAAACCTCGTGCAAAAGTCTATACACTATGTGATTGTGGTAGAATTCTTCAAAGTGCACAAATGCACACCATACTCCAGCGGAGTTTTCAAAGAAGTCCACGCGGTCAACTATTCCAACTTTTGTGACCTGGAACGCGGTGGCAATGTCGCATTCGGACATATTGCCAATTGCAGGAATATAAAAGGACGTGTTGTTATCAGACATCTTGTATCTAATTAGGCGAATGATGAATTTAATTTATTTTAATTAAAGTATTTCAATTTTTTTTGTAACAGAAATAAAAAAAGAAATAAAAAACAAAAAATACAATTTATACACAAAATACCTTTTTTTTTATTTTTTCTCGCTTACCGCCAAAATTCAGCCGCTCAATTCTGCTCGTCCTCTACCTGAATAAGCGGCGGCATGTCGTCGTAGAGGCCGCGTTCCTGCTCCAAAACCAACACGCGCTCCTCCAGTTCTGCAATGCGCTGCCAAGAGGACTCCTCAAGCTCGGAAAGACGCTTCTCGGAGTCTGCGAGCTTCTTCTCCAGGATGGCCGCGTAGTCAGATGAAACAAACTCAGTCTCCTCGGCCTTTGGACCATCAACCTTTGCGCCGGTGTTCTGCAGAACAATCCAGTACCAAGGATCGTCATAGACCACACGAGCTTCCTTGTCAGGATTCAAGACGCGCTCCTGGAAGTTCTCAACCACAGAGCTGTTGAACCAGTGCGAGAAATGAACGTAGACAGCGTTGTATGGCTTGCCGTTCTTGTCGGTCTTTCGGACAAAGTCAACGTAGTCTACAACGCCGAGATTGTTGTTCTCAAACACGCGAGAAATGCGGTCCTCCGTGATGTTGAGAAACACGTAGGGGATAAACAGACTGAGATTCTGCATGATGGAAGACATGGTTGAAACACCGAAGCGCTTGGAAAGTATACAGTCCATATCTGACCAAAAAGTATTTCAATTTTTTTTTGACCTCTCACAAATCCAACTTCACCAAAAATTTTTTTACAAACGTTTGCGACTAGCTAAATAACTAGCGGCTGATGTGCCCACTTTTCTATAACCAGTGTGTGGTTTATAAACATAACTATGATTATATGTATAACACAAAGTATTATTGCAATTATTTACTCTAATAGGATTGGGTTGAAAAATTGGGGTTAATGAAATAAAAAAATTTGCGCGACTAACAGGCGGAACTCCAACTGAACTCATTTATACTATAACTATATTTTAAACTATTCTCAATCATAAAAATAATTTAAAAATTAAATAAACTAAAAGTTTTAGTTTACTTTCCACAAGAACTGCAACCAGGTTTTGAGTTAATTACTTGCGAAATCATAGCACCAAATCTATTTCCCTGAAATCCTCTAAATTGTCCTTATCCTTGATTTAATATAGCATTAAAATTATTTTGTGCAGCATAATATTGATATTGCGCATATGAATTTTGAACTGGATTCATTAAATTTAAACGAATAGGGCGTGGCATTTTATGTATTATAGAAAGATAAAAATTTTTGGAATTGAATTGGCAACAAATTTCGGATTGCATAAATTACATTAAAAACCGAATTAGTGCCAAGAAACTTATTTACTATATAGCAATCTTCTACAACTTTAGGACTTGTTGACAAAATCAAACCAGTATTAGCATTTATGCTCAAATTATCTGTTAAGCTGTTTGCGCAATTGCATGGAAAATAAACTAATAACTTGTCTGCGGACGTGGAACTTGACAAACCATTATCAAATGTAACTGTGTAAACATCATTTACAATTGTTGATACAACTGCGCGCGCATAATAGCCGCGTGAGTTTATTGCATACACAACATTCCCAACTTGAAATTTGAAATTGCTGTTTAAAAGAACAGGGTCAAACAAAATATTATACAATTTTGTGTTACTAGCAGCGGTTCCAACAATTGGGCAATTGCAGTTATCTCCAACAATACTTGTTTTCATTGTTTTGCCGCCATAAATAGGAAATGCTGGGTTGAATGGTAATGGTGTTCCAAAATTTGGAGGAACTACGCCGAGACGAACAGGACCTTTACCTTTTAATCTATTTAAATAGCGATCGTATGAGTTGTGTTTAATATCAACGCCGGCGCCTCCAGGACATCCGGCTCCAGGTCTGCATCTAGTAATCGTATTTTTTGTGCTACTTCCATG
>Ga0114959_10001369_pt1 | contig 21409 bp, 11 predicted proteins | sample C_130625_EF_Meta_FD_87317 | JGI IMG/M metagenome (GOLD analysis project Ga0114959, IMG submission 87317) | Freshwater microbial communities from Lake Croche, Canada to study carbon cycling - C_130625_EF_MetaG | ecosystem: Environmental > Aquatic > Freshwater > Lake | place: Lake Croche, Canada... | reverse complement strand
AGTGGTTCTGTTTGCAGTTGTTGCTTTTGGAGTGGTTCCTCTTGATGTTGTTCTGTTTACAGTTGTTGCTCTAGGAGTGGTTCTGTTTACAGTTGTTGCTCTAGGAGTGGTTCTGTTTGCAGTTGTTGCTTTTGGAGTGGTTCCTCTTGATGTTGTTCTGTTTACAGTTGTTGCTCTAGGAGTGGTTCTGTTTACAGTTGTTGCTTTTGGAGTGGTTCTGTTTGCAGTCGTTGCTTTTGCAGTTGGTGCCGAGGTCAACCCTTCTGCTTGGTTACCGCTAAATGGTATTAGTGATACTACTAAAACTGCGATTATAAATAGACTAATAACTATAATTTCTCTCGTTCTCATTAAACCTTATATATTCGGACGGCATATTTTATTAATTTACATTTACTAAAATATTCCATTTGTCATCTTGTTGTTTCGATCTAGGTAAAATACAGATAGTCCTGCAACCCCAATAAATATAAGTACGTTAGACAATTGGTGTTTCATCTATATATTCGACTATCTCCACCACAATAACTTCACTGCTTCTTCCGCCTTCGCCTTTGCCTCTTCTGCCTTCCCTTTTGCCACCTCCGCCTCTGCAAGTTTAGTTTTCGAAAAATCCAATGCAATCGTCGCTTTATTCCTATTGAACGTTGCCATACTATTCGCATGAATTGCTTTAGTTTTCAATAGATCAGTCGGGTTATTACTCGCTAACATATCCGCCTTCACCGCATCCGCCTCCGAATTAACTGCTTTCGTATCCGCTTTCTTCGCTTCTTTCGCATAATACTTTGCTAGATCCTCAGCATCCTTTGCCTTATCCTCTGCTTTCTTCGCATCCATCTTCTTCACATTCGCCACTGCCACAGCAGACTTCATCTCAGTCGTCTCTTCCACCCCTTCTACAAAAGACTCGTGGTAAACTTTGACGTTAAATGCTGTCCCTAGAAAGAGCACAACCAGGATAAACTAAAATAACAAGATGTTTCGTGTACTAAATATATTTGAAATTCTCATTCTATAGTATTTATTATTATATTGTCGTCTATAAAATATATTGTTTATTTTTGCTATGTAGCGTTTACAGAAACTAGTATAGATTTTTAATCTATACTAGTAGACATTAACGTCTGGTCATATTACCACAAGTCATTTTATTTCGAACCTTGGCAAATATTCCCTGCTTAGCAGTACATTGCCAAAATACTAGGGTTCAGTGTTTCATTGTTCTTGATAAATACATCGATCTCTTTCCGGGTAATTGTAATGGGGAACTGGACCTTCACACCTAAATCCTTCTCAAACATCGCGTTCCCGGGTTTAACTAATCTATACAAATTCAACTTCGTATAAATAATCTCCAAGCACCGCTTCAAATTACGCACACCTGATTCATTCTTGGTCAAATGAGGTGTCGAAATAATATATTGCAGTGTCTCATCAGGAATCACAATATCTTCTGCAGAAAAACTCACTTGTTCGCGTATCTTTGGCAGCAAATAATCCCGTGCGATCGTGATCTTCTCCTTTGTGTCATACCCCTTTGTCTGGATACGATACATACGGTCTTTCAAAATCGGATTAACCGCGTGCTCGTCATTATACGAAAAGATGAAAAGACACTTACTTAGATCTAAACTCACCTCCGAAAAATACTTGTCGTGGAACTCCGAATTCTGCGATGTATCTGTCAAATGGGTCAAAATCCCGATGATCTCTTGACCACGTGGCGTATCACTCACCTTGTCCAACTCGTCGAAATAAATAATCGGGTTCATCGACTTGCACTCCATCAGGATTTGAACGATCTTTCCCCATGTACTTCCTTCATAGGTATAAGAATGACCCTCTAAGAAACTCCCGTCGCCACAACCTCCTAAAGCAATAAACGCGAACTCGCGACCTAATATTTTGCTGATTCCTTCTTTTACAATTGACGTTTTTCCAGTTCCAGGTGGACCATGAATTGCGATGGATGTGCCGACAGATTCTGGATTCACGATCCACTGACCCAACATCTGCATAATCTGCAACTTCGCATCATTGAGACCATAGACGCAGTCGTCGAGTGTTTTTTTAGCAGAATTCATGAAATTGTCGCACACTTCTAGACCATCGTTCATTCGCACATTAATACTGCGGTAAACTCCGAATGGAATGCGCATGAAGGCGTCGACCCAATTCTTTATCTTGTAGTACTCATGATCGCCTTGGTCCATCGATTTCAGGGTATTGAGACGCTGCATAGCAACTGCCTTGAATTTAGACGGAATTTTAGATTGAAGGAGAGAGAGACGGTAAGGTTTCTCTGCGTAGATAGAACGATTGATCTCCTTCAGATCCTTCATAATTCCATGCTGTTCTTTATTTGACAATTTATGCTTGAAATAATCGATTTCGTTTGTTTGACGCTTTTCGCTATTGACCAATTTGTAATAAGCATTGGTGTTCTCGTGGCGTGCTTTCCGGGTAAGTTTTTTGATATTTTCATTGCATTCTTTTAACGACGATTTCAGGAATTTATTGTTTGGTCGACGTTTCAATTGTTCCGTCAACATTTTGCGCACATCTAGCATTTCCTTGTATTCCGCTTCCACATCCGCGGGGATCGGATTGCGATCGTCTGTTTTCGGTTTCTCGGGTTCTTTCGACTTCTTGTCTTTCTCCTTTCTACCCTTCTTCGATTTTGTGTTTGTGTGTTTTGATTTGTCGTCTACGGATTCTTTCGATTTTGTAGTAGTCGTCTCATACGCTTCGCCCATGAACGTTTTTTCTGCGTCACTGTCAAAATCTTCTGCGGTATCTTCTGTCAATGAATCTACCTCTTCATCTTCGTCGTCTTCATCTTCGTCTACACCACCAACACTTAAAATGAGAAACTGACCTTCTTCCTCTTCTTCGGAATCTTCCTCCTCCTCCTCCTCTGAATCGGATGATTCATTTCGTCTATGTTTTTTGCTAGATTTCGATTTTTTCGATGATTTCTTGTGAGATTTTTTGCTGTGTTTCTTGGATTTTTTCTTTTCCACTTCGGATTCTTCATCGGATTCTGATTCAAATGATTCTTCATCGGATTCTGATTCGACGTTCTTCTTTGCACGCGCCTTGGAATATTTGGAAGGAAACATTTTTGAAATGGTCTTTCTGAACTTTTTATGATCGAATTTTTCTTCCTTCTCCTCTTCTTCCTCTGAAGATGAACACTCAGTATATACAGTTTCTTCCTCAGAAGAAAAATTCCCAGTAGATTTACTGCTATTTGACGGTGATGATGGTTTATACTCTGACTCTGATTCAGTTTCAGATTCTTCCGATTCAGAGGAAGATGATGACGAAGATTCTGGTTCGACCTTCTTATTTTTCTTGCGAAGATTGTATGATTTCTTTTTATTTGCAGGCATATTTAAGATAGGTAATGAGAGGAAAATGATGTTGGATAATTATTATTGTGTGTGAATGTTTATGTATTTTCATAAATAATCTTATTTCACACCGATAGTGCATTCGCATAACGATAGTGCATTCGCGTAACGATAGTGCATTCGCGTAACGATCGTGCATTCGCATAACGATAGTGCATTCGCATAACGATCGTGTCTACAAAAAATTGAATGAATATTCTGCAGATATATTTTGCAAAATATTCCACCACATTTATTATTACTTACCGAAATCAACTTAAAAATATCATTCACTATATTATACCTTCTCTGTTAAAAATGTCGAAAGTACGCAGCGAATACGAAACACCCTCTCGAATTATCCGCGTCCAGTTCAGTCTTCTCTCTCCCGAGGAAATCCTCAAGAATTCCGTGGTGGAGATTACGAGAAGAGAGACATATATGGGAGGAATGCCAGCAGATGGTGGTCTCTTTGATCCCCGAATGGGTGTCTTAGAACCCGGTATGATTTGCCCCACTGATGGTCTCACCCATATTGACACACCTGGATATTTCGGACACATCGAGTTGGGACGTCCTGTATTCTTTATTCAACATATCAAGGAAATAATGAAAGTACTCAAATGTGTCTGCTTCAAATGCAGCAAATTATTGATCGATAAGTCGCAACATGCGCATATTTTGGAATATTCAGGTGAGAAGCGATGGGAGTATGTTCAGACTGCAGTGTCCAAACGCATCAGTCGTTGCGGCGATCATACCGGAGATGGATGCGGGTGTTTGCAACCAGACAAGATCAAATTGGATGGTATGGCAACACTACATGCACACTGGTTGCGTATCCAGTCTTCAAATCCGGCATCTGGTGGAACAGCAAGTCTGAAATTAACCCCGGAGATTGTATTGAAAATCTTCCGCCGCATTTCCGACGAAGATGTCAATTTCATAGGGTTTAGTTCATCTTGGTCTCGTCCTGAATGGATGCTTTGTCAGATTCTGCCAGTTCCTCCTCCCGCAGTTCGCCCGTCGGTGAAACTGGACGCTCAACAGCGTAGTGAGGATGATTTGACGCATATCTACATGAGTATCATCAAGACGAACAATGAACTGAAGACACGGATACAGGAGAACGCGAATGCAAGTGTGATTGAAGGATTGACACTCGAATTACAATATTTAATTGCGATGATCGCGAACAATAAGGTGAAGGGTACTTCGCCAATTGCTCAGCGAAACGGTCGTCCTCTCCAGTGTATTATGGGGCGTCTGAATTTTAAGAACGGTCGTATTCGTGGTAACCTCATGGGAAAACGTGTCGATTTCAGTGCCCGTTCGGTCATTACAGGTGACCCGAATTTGTCCATGCGACAACTGGGTGTGCCGATGAAGATCGCAATGAATATCACGAAACCGATTGCTGTCAATGATTTGACACACGATTTCTTGACCAAATTGGTGCAGAATGGTCCGGACCAATATCCTGGTGCAAAGATTCTCGAACGCAAGAGCGGTGAGAGAATTTCCTTGCGATACGTGGACCGGAACTCGATCGTCTTACGACCGGGAGATATCGTGCACCGTCATATGATGGATGGAGACTTTGTGCTGTTTAATCGGCAACCGAGTTTGCACAGAATGAGTATGATGTGTCACGAAGTTAAGGTGATGCGTAAAGGTGACACGTTCCGGATGAACATTGCCTGCACCAAACCTTACAATGCCGACTTCGACGGGGATAAATTTTGTTAGCATAAATGCAGTCAAAACATCTTGTCCCCAACAGGCAGACACTTTCAAGGTTGTCAACAATACCTTGGGAGGAAAATGTTGTAATGTTGACTTATTCCGGATGAGAATAAATATAACTGTCTAGTCGCGTGTAATTAATATCTCAAAGTAATTAAAAATTGCTCACTATATAATAATAATTCAATGGAACATCAAATTCTTGAAAAATGCGATTTCGAAAAAGTAACTGGAGAAATATACAAAATAACAAATACAATCACAAATAAACATTATATTGGTCAAACAAGGAGTCATAGATTAAATCATGGTAAATACAGACCATTTGGACATATTGGAAGGTTCAATGATCATGTAAGCGAAACATATTCGAATAAAATAAACACTTGTAAATTTCTGAATTCATCTATTGCAAAGCATGGCAAAGAACATTTTAAATGTGAATTGCTTGTTCGGTGTGGATTGGATGAACTAGATAAATATGAGCAACAGTTTATAAAAGAATATAATTCCAAGTATCCAAATGGTTATAATCTGACTGATGGTGGTCAAAAAGGAGGATATCAAAAAGGATCAAAAATTCATGTAGATGCTGATGAAATCGTAAGACCAAACATAGTAACACATGAAGATCCAGATTGGTTTAGAAAACGACCACGTTCAGAAGAAACAAAGAAAAAGATTTCAGATGGAATTAAACTCGCGCTCAATACAGAAGAACACTTGACTCAAATGATGAAAAATGTGCAAAATCAACATCTTGAGAAAAAGTTTGAAATCTTGAGAGGCGTTGAAATTGACTCTAGTAACCTTGACCAATACATATCCATAATAACAAATAGTAAGAACAATACAAAATATATTCGAATCGCATTTGATAGAAAAAGAAGAATTTCCTTTGTAGGAAAACACGAATCCATTGAAAATACAAAAGACCGAGCAATACAATTTATGAGAGAATTAGTTACACGCGGCAACACGACCAAATTGCGGGAACCCCCTTTAGAGTCTTTCACTACCACTCCCTGATGGAAACGTCATGGAGGAACTCGGTTAATTGCCGAACCCAATGGTAATAACGTGAAGAATTGGGCGATCCGCAGCCAAGTCCCTAACCTCGCAAGACGAGAATCCCGACAACCTTTGGTTGGAGCGGTTCCGTAGAAATGACTATGAACCGACAAAGGAGGTTCGTATGTCATTATGATAAGAGTATGGGAAAGGTTCAGAGAGTAGATGGTTGTGGGTGTCATATGATGGTCTAATCAACCTGATGATGCTTAAGGTGTATTCCGACCACCAGGGAAACCTAGTGGATTTCATGGAGATGAACATGCACATGCCGCAAAACACATTAGCAGAGACCGAGTTGCGTCTGTTGGCGTCCACTACGTCGCAGATCGTCAGTCCTTCCAGCAATGTGCCAATTATTTCGATTTATCAGGACTCACTACTCGGTTCCTATCGCATCAGTCGCGAAGGCGTCAAGTTCTCTGCTCGCGATGCGATGAACTTGTTGATGGCGTACCCGAATGTAAATCCTGCTACCCTTTTCGCGAGAAGCAAGAAAGAAGTGACCAACTTCGAACTCCTCTCGCAAATCATGCCTCCGCTTACCCTCAAATACAAGACCAAATTGTGGGATGCGGATAAGAAGGAAGATCCTGCTACATCCAACCATTACCTCGAGATCTACAACGGTCGCTATATTCGCGGTCAGATAGAGAAGTCTGTCATTGGTGGTGGATCTAAAGGAATTCTTCACAGAATCTGCAACGACTACGGAAAAAGAGCAGGTGCGGATTTCATCGATAATTTGCAGAACATTGTCACCGAATATATGAAAGTAAGTTCTTATAGTGTCGGTGTCAGTGATCTGATGTCGAATCGCGAAACACATACTCGTATCGTACAGGCAATCCAAGATAAGGAGTTAGAGGTTGCTGCTCTTATCCAGAAATTGCATGCCGGTGCGTTCGAGAACAACACGTCCTATACGAACAAGACGGAGTTTGAGGCGCAGGTGAACAATGTGCTGAATGATGCGACGAAGAAGACCGACGAGATCAGTCGACAGAGTCTGAACGCGGATAACCGGTTCTTGATGATTGTCAATTCTGGTTCGAAAGGTTCACTCCTGAATATTTCGCATATGATTTCGTGTTTGGGACAGGTCAACGTCGATTCGAAACGTGTGCCTTACGGTTTCGATAGTAGGACTTTGCCACATTTCTGCAAATTCGACGATTCACCTGGTGCTCGTGGATTTATCAAGAATTCGTATATCGGTGGTCTGAACGCCCACGAACTGTTCTTCCATGCGATGGGCGGTCGTATCGGTTTGATTGATACTGCTGTGAAATCGGTGTCATGGGAAACCCCTATCGTGTTGCTGGAGAAAGGCAGACCGGTTTATACGGAAATAGGTAGATGGATCGACGGAATTATCGACCAATCCGAACCAGAATCCGTTCAGAAATACGAAGAGAAAAACATGGAACTCGTGAATATAGACGGTGGAGTTGTCTATGTTCCGACTATGGATGAGAATGGTGTAGTGACATGGGAGGAAATCACTGCAGTCACTCGTCACGACCCCGGGAATGTATTGTACGAGATTAAATCGCTTGGTGGTGGTCAGTGATTGTGACTGAGAGCAAGTCACTTCTGATTTGGAATGCGGAGAAACGAGTGTTCAATGAAGTATTGACTCCGGAAATAAAGGTGGGTGATTGTTTGCCAGTTACTATGGAATTATGCAGTCCTCCGACTGTAGCAAACAAAGTCACATACGATTATTCCGGGTTACTTCTTATGGTAACCCGAATCAAATCCGGCGAGGTCGATGTTATTCCCAGCGAATTAATTTGCAGTGACTTCGGAAAGGAGTTTGTCGAGTTATGTTCTGAATTGTCTGTTACAAACGAAACCGGTGACTTGGCATTCTCTACGAATTCTCAGCAGGACGCAAACAAACTTGCAATGCTGTTCAGTAGAGAAGGTCACTTCGTGGAATTGAGAGATAACATTGTGATTATTAGTGGCAAAAATACTTACGAGAAAGTCGAAAATGTTGTGCTAGATCCCATTGTCGAGATTACTCCATTGAGTCCAGAGAACTACCCCAAGATGTACGACTTGACTATTCCAACAACCCTCAATTTCGGTCTGGCAAATGGTTTGCAGGTTCGTGATACCTCACAGACAGGGTATATTCAACGCCGTTTGATCAAGGGTCTGGAAGATCTCAAAGTTGAGTACGATCTCACTGTCCGCAACAGTAACGGCAAAGTCATCCAGTTCTCTTATGGCGAAGACGCATTCGACCCGATGTACGTGGAGAATCAGTCTCTCCCAATTGTCACCATGTCTACACAGGATATTTATTTGCATTACGATATGGTCACGACAAACAAATCGGAAGGAGATCTCAAGTCGGTGTTCAACAAGAGCGCTTCCGCGAGAATGGGAAAACAGAAGGGAGAACTCCAACAGAAATGCAAGAAATACGTCGATATGATGATGGAAGCGCGCGATTCGGCAGTCAAGAATATATTCAAGAACAAGAACGTGGATTCGGTTCTTGCGCCCGTTGCATTCACACATATCATCAACAACATTCAGGGCAATCTCGGATTAGCAGCAAACTCGATTGTAGATATCACTCCTCTCGAGGCATTCCAATTAATCGAGGAATATTTTGCTAAATTGAACGCGCTTCATTATGCGAAACCGAATCCTCTTTTCGAGATGCTGTATTTCTACTACTTGAACCCGCGTGAATTGTTGCTGGTGAAGCGGTTCCATCGTAAAGGTCTGATTCTTCTTTTGGAGACGGTGTTCTTGAAGTACAAACAGGCACTTGTGAACCCTGGCGAGATGGTGGGTGTCGTTGCGGGTCAGTCGATTGGCGAACCGACCACACAACTGACCCTGAATTCGTTTGTGTACGAGACGGAAATTCTTGTCAGGGATGAGAAAGGCGTCGTGTCATCTTTCCAGATTGGCGATTTTGCGAAGTGGGGTATTGAGACCACCAGTAAAATGGAATACATGGCAGATAAGGACACGACTTACGCGGAATTGTCGAAGTTCTACGAAGTTCCGAGTGCAACAGAAGATGGTCGCACAGTTTGGCGTCGAATTGAAGCAGTGACGAAACACCCGGTAATCAACGAAGATGGATCGAATACCATGGTGAAAGTGACGACCAAAGGGAATCGTGAAATCATTGCTACTAAGGCAGAATCGTTCTTGCAACTAATCGATGGAAAGATCCAGGGCGTCAATGGGTCGGATTTGAAAGTCGGTGATTATTTGCCGGTTTCTAAGAAAGCACTTGATTACACGGAACGATTCGCATTTGATTTGCGCGAAATTCTGCCCCCGACTGAGTACATCTATGGATCAGAAATGGAAAAGGCGAGAAAAGTTGTGAATGAACATCACTGGTGGTCGAAACATACCGGCAAGACATTCACACTTCCTTACAATCGGAGTGATAGTGCTTATGCGGTGTTGCAGGAAACTAAAACGAGACCAAATCGTATTGTCTACAAACCCGGTTGTGTTTACACCACGACCAATAATATTTGCAACTACGAAGTTCCTGAGTTCATTCCTCTCGACTATGAGTTTGGATATCTTATCGGTGCCTATTGTGCAGAGGGGTGTATGACCAAACATCAGGTGTCGATCGCAAACAATGATTTGGATTATTTGAAACCAATCGAATCGTGGTGTGCGAGATATAACCTCACGACAAAGATCTATTGCCATAAGAACAAGATTCAGGAAGGATGGACGAGTCAAGACATTCGAATCTACAGTACATTACTTTGCAGGATATTGGAGAACTTGTGTGGAAAACTCAGTCACAACAAATTCATCAATGATATCATTGTATTTTCGAACAGACAATGTTTGCTTGGATTCTTGGATGCTTACATAAGTGGTGATGGAACAGTTACCAAAAGACATGACGATCGCATTGCAGGAATATCTATGACGTCAGTTTCACTAAAAATGCTTTCACATGTCCAACTCATTCTCAAAAACTTGGGAGTTATTGGCAAAATTAACAAACCGAAGAAAGTTGAGTCAAACAATAGAGGTTCAAAGGATATCAAACAACTCTACGTACTTTCTGTTACAAATGAACAGTCCAAGATTTTAGGTGTGATGTTAAATCTCAGCATTAAGTCGAAACAGGAACGCATTGCAACTCTGCTAGAGCAGGAATATATGTATGAATACTGTAGATCCGATTTGCAGATTCCGAATATCGTGAATGGTGAACTTGTTATGGAGTTAAGAGCAGGAAGATGTGAAGACCTCGAGTTTGACCAGATTGTTTCAATCGAGGAGGTTCCTAACACCACCGATTATGCGTATGACTTAACTGTTGAAGATACTCGCAACTTTGACTGCAAAAATGGTCTCGCCCAAAAAGACACTTTCCACACAGCAGGTGTGGCATCGAAATCCAATGTCACTCGTGGTGTCCCAAGAATTGAGGAAATTCTGAGACTCACGAAGAACCCGAAGAATCCTTCAATGACGGTATTCCTAAAGTCCGCCGATGAAGGTAACCCAGAGAAGGCAAAACAGTTTGCGAATATGATGGAGCATACCCGACTCGCAGATGTTATTACTTCAGTTCAAATATGTTTCGATCCGGATGAATTCAATACACGTATTGTTGAAGATCGCGCACTTGTCCAGCAATATTACGAGTTCAGTAGTATGTTAGAGGAGTGCAATGGTGGCGTTCCATTGACAGAACTTCAACCAAGCACGAAATCGAAATGGATTGTACGTATGGAGATGGATACAGAGACTCTTCTCGACAAGAACATCACAATGGATGATATTCATTTTGCTATCAAGAATGGAAGTTCGGGAGCGGATGTCGAATGTGCTTATTCTGACTACAATTCGGATAAATTGGTGTTCCGTATTCGCATGTCAAATATTGCATCGACTAAGAAGCGTAAAGCAGGATCTGCTGAACCACTCGATCAAACCGACGAGATTCATATCTTGAAAAAGTTCCAAGACGATATCCTCAACAACACGGTTTTGCGAGGTGTCAGCGGAATTGAGAATGTGCTTCCTCGCAAACTGAATAATATGGTTGCTAAAGTCGACGGAAAATACGAGAAGAAAGACACCTGGGTCCTCGACACCACTGGGTCGAATCTGTTGGAGACACTTGGACTCGACTATATTGACTCGGTAAGAACTCACAGCAATGATATTCGCGAAATGTTTGATGTGCTTGGTATTGAGGCAGCGCGTCAAATCATTCATGATGAGATCGTGGATGTGCTTGAATTCAGTGGCGCGTATGCGAACTATCATCATTTGAGTTTGCTATGTGACCGCATGACCACGAAGAAGGGGTTGGTGTCTATCTTTAGGACAGGTCTCTTTAGCGATGATATCGGTCCGATAGCGAAGGCAACATTCGAGGTTCATACGGAGGTTTTATTAGATGCTGCCCGATTCGGAGAAGCAGATAATATGCGCGGTGTTAGTGCGAATGTGATGTGCGGTCAACCTGGTTATTATGGCACAAATTCGTTCCAAATAGTTCTTGATATGAACGAGATGTCAGAATTGGCAGCAACACAGGTTGCTGAAAAGGAACTCGATCCAATGGAAGAACTGATGGGTAAACCTAGCATTGATTCGGATGTATGTCCTCGAACCAAGATCGAAATCCATAATAATATTGGAAACATGAAACGTTCCGATCCGGGGTTGTGTAATGATGATTATAACGCGGGGTTCTAAACATTATATGGTAAAACCTCTGTCGCAATTGCGATAGGGTTGATAATATCATCATTCAGCGGTTCAGATAAAATAACTTCGGTAAGTTCGATAGATGGTTCGGCATTGATTGTTGCTGTTGCAGTTTCATACATGTTTCCGAAATAATAACTCAACATAACGTCGTTTTCTGAATTTATTTTCAGTACATATTTATTGTAACATTTTTTTATTAGTGAAGATATACACCCTACAAACATAACAAACCCACACAAAACGAAAACCAACAAAAAAACTTCTAGGACAATTTCTTCTGGTGATGACATATCTCATAAATACAAATTCGGTAGATTCTAATAAAATATTATTTAGAACGTTTATGCAATTTCAAAATAATATATTCATTTAAAATATAAAGATGCCATCTGAGTGGAACCAAGCAGTTAAACAAGCATTTAAAGCAGGAAGAAAGACAAACAAGTTTTATTCACTTAAGGATGCTATGTTGGACGCAAAAAAGGTATACCGGAAAAGTGCGAGTAGTGCAACTAGTTTAGTGAATAGTACTCGTCGTCTGGTTGGAAACAAGAGGCGAAATCGTCGGACGCGCAGAAGATAAACTGCGAAGAACTTTGTTTGAATGAGTTTATACCTGTATAGCAACCGTGATTGGTTGAATATCTCCTTCATTTAGATCAATTACCTTTGCATCCTTTATTACACCTTTGGACCTTTAAATTGCCGATTTACTTATCACAATTCTGCCTTCGGCAGAAATTTTGATACGTAAATCGGCAAATTATCGGTCTCAAAGTAACGTTGCCTAAGCAACATTCAAAGACGCCGACCCTCTAGGGTCGGCGTTTAGAATGTCCAAAGGCGTAAAGGCACTTTGATAATCAAATTGTCTTTATACGCTTCCACGTGTATTGAGTCCGGTTGACCGGTTTCTGGTTCTGCGTCGACTTGAAATGTTACTCTCGGTATTTCGATGTCGTTTTCTGTGTCAAGCCCACCAGGGTAGATTTGACGATGTTTGAATATCATTCTGTTTGTAATGCATTTGTAACAATACATGATGCTAAATGTGAACAGAACCCCAAACCCGACAATACCAAAACATAAATCAAATGGATTTACACGACTCAAATCATAAGACATTTTAATATTATTTTCATATTTGATCGAATCCCTTTATTATTATTTGTAACTTCAATTTTTACATAAATCTTGCTAATGCTTCTTCTAGTTTGCACGTATTTATTCTATCCGATTTTAACGACTGAATGACCATATCCTCGAATTCCTTTATCTGTGTTAACTCAACTTCTGGAACAACTAAATTGTATTCGTAAACATGGTTCGCATAACTACCCTTCGCTACCCGGATTTTCGATCGTATAAAGTGATGCTTATCACTCTTATTACCACCCATCTTGATCCACTGTGAATTCACATCAGTTGCACCCGAAATATCGTCGATTTTTTTGAAAAATCCTTTCAATCCATTCGCATTGAAAACCACAATCGGCAAATCATATTCATTTGCAAGAACCCATATGTCCATATCGCTTAAGTAGTATTCATCATTCATGACGATGTCTTGGAATGACTCCGGCGACATATCTGCCTTTGCCTTCAGGAATTTCTCAAACATCTTTGATTTCCCCTGTTCGCGCATTATTTTTGCGATTTTCGAGAGGTTGGCAGTGTCGATCGCGAACAGTTTCGAATATGCTGCAGATAAATAATTCTTTATGTCTTGAATACTCCATTTTTCTCCTAATTTTGATTCGACCACGCGAATTATTGGTTGAAATGTGTAATGCGCGGTATCCAGGAAAATGTGTTCGCGCGCATCGTCGATGTTCGAAAAAATACGTTCCCATACCTGACGTTGATTTCCGATTATTTTCGAAACACGCGCTAAACATTCGTGCTTCTGGTCCTTTTTTTCTGTCTCTTTTTGTGGTTGATATTGATCTGCGAGAGGTATCTTCTCATTCGGGTATAGAACAGAGATTGACGGGTTCGCGGATTCGTAGTTTGTGTGTTTTGCATAAGGGTTCGTTTCTTTACTGGCATCCAGTTCTGCAAAATAATCCGGAGTGAGTGCGGACTGTACCAATATGAACTCGTCGTCTTTTACACGATAATCTGAATTCTGAGCATTTAGACGATTCACTGTGTCGTACATAATCGACTTGATACGATCGTTGCGAACCAATTCGTCTGCCATTCTTCCGACGTATATCTTCTCATTGTCATACTTCGAAATTAAATTTAATTTCGGAACAACCAACTGTGCCACGCCGTTCTCTTTAATGACGCAATTCGGTCCTTCATCTTCAGCAGCATCACATTCATTCACTTCTGCCATATCCATTAATACGGATTTTGATATATCGACAAAAATAACATAACCATCTATCAGTATCTGTAAGAGTGATTCGATTCGTTCGACTTTTTGTGAGTAAATAAGTGTCTTGTCATCCGCGATTCGACGTATCTCGTTCTTTATTTTATTATTTGCAAATTTACTGAAAAGCATTCGGACCCTGTTTCGGAACGCATGATAAAACTGACTCTCCAGAACAATATATTTTGTCATTTTGATACGTGTTTTATCGCCTTTGCGCTCAGTCGCCACTGTTTTGTCTGCCGCAAACGCGTTGACGCCTTCATATGTGTGCAGTCCGTCGAGTATGATGTCTTCATTCGGTCTGATAGGAACAAATTGATTCGTCTCTGTTAAAAACCCTACAATCATACCGTCCTCTTTGATTTTCCAAACAGGTTTGCAAGGTATTTTGGTTTTTGTACTTAATTGGGTGAGTGTTTCGATCGTCTTCTCATAGTCTTTCGGTATATCGAGCGAATCCATGTACTTGATTGGCATCTGTAGGCGCGCCGAAGGCGCGCAAGGGACATAGACTGAGTCTCTTTTCCCATTTTCCAACACCAGGAGTCCGATTGTCTTGCCTTGGTAATTTACAACTTGCGACTCGATTTTCGCACCAACTTTGACCAGAGCACCCAACAGTCTCTGTATTGGAACTGGATTTGCAAAACGATATATTTTAGGCAAACTCGGCAATCCTGGGCAATATTTGCGCGTTGCATGTTCGATGCGTTTCAACAGATCTGAAATGGTATCTGGAACACGTCCTTTCGCATAAAATCGCTTCACATTCGGCACACCATCCACAACAGATTCATACATATAAACCGGTTCATATATGTCGTCGTGTTTCAATAGAATAACAGTTTCTTTCGCATCGTCAAATTGATTTCTCGAATACAGATTTGTCGGACATACCAGTTCAATCCGATCAATGATATCATTCGCCTTGATTTCCATTATCACTAGATTCGCGCCTTTCGGAATAATTCTGCTATTGTCGTCGCAAACGAAATCCCATAAATATTGATGATCGATTTTAACTGTAGAATCGGTTAAATATGCAATGAAATTCTCGTATGCAAGGATAGCATCATCTAGGTATCGTTTTTTCGCTTTGTCTGTTAGATCCAGATTTAGCGCAAATTCTGTATCTGTGTATTTCGATCTCTCCTCTGTAGATAATCTTGCGCGGGTTTGTTGGTCTTTTGGATAAAACGTTGAGAGGAGAGAACCATTGTGTGCTTTAGCGAAAACGTCGAGGTTGATTGATTCTTTTAGTATAATTCGGAATTCTTCCACAGAAGGGACCTTGTCGAGTCCTTGTTTATGCGCATAAATATCTGCAAAACATCCTAAGAATGATTGATTGAGAGGTTGTTCAACTCCGTATCGCAACATCACTGGATTGTTCGGTTTCAGTAGTGCAGGGTTATTCGGATCTAGTGCTTGGCGATAATCGAGTTGCAAAAATAATTGAACTGGTATTGGCAAAAATCCCCATCGTTGATAGGGGGTTGGGTATGTATCTAAACTGATGATATATTGTGCAGTTTTTGCTGGTTGTTTTCTCGTCTTTGTCGGTTTTTTGTCGGGTTGTTGTTGTTGTTGTTGGTCCACGTCTTCTTCTAAGGCGTTCATTTGTGCCTCGCATCGTTCTCTTGCCTCGCTTTGTTTCTTGCCTTTCCAGTTTTTGAAACAGCACGGCAGACACTTGCCGTCTGCTCTTGTGTTCTCCATGAACCCAGGGAATGGATATTGATCGTCATCGTCCTTATTGAGTTCATATACATACGCCCCTTTTGGAACCACTTCGGCATTTTTAGAAATGATTTCGCCGCATTTACCGGATTTAGCGTCTTTCTCGGAAATGGCACTATTTGTTAGGAAACACCAGAAACGAGGGCAGATGAAATAATGTTGGTTCTTCGGATCAGATCCGTATTTTATTGCGTGCTGGTAGGCAGATTTGTCTGTTTTGTCGAACTCTTCTTGCGTGAGAATGACCGGGTGTCTTGTTGTTGGTTGACAACTGGTAGAAAATGACTTGTATATTCCGGGTTCTTTTTTGGATGTGAATATGACTGGATCTCTCTTTTGTAGTTTCTTTAGGATGATGGACTTGAGAGGCATGCCGTCTGGGACAAGACTGTATTTGTCGTCTGTTTCGTCTTGACCATCAGGTTCGTCTTCTTCATCATTTTCGGTCAAGAATTTTGCAGGTTCAATTGGTTTTTTTGCTCCACCTGTTTCTTCTTCTTCGTCGGAATCGTAACTAATCATGAATGGGACTTTTTTGGGGGGTTCAGGCGCCCGGGGTTCAGGTGCCACTGGTTCAGGCGCCACTGGTTCAGGTGCCACTGGTTCAGGCGCCCGGGGTTCAGGAGACCCGGTTTTAGTCTCCACTGGTTCAGGCGCCACCGATCCAGGTTCCAAAGAATACATCCAATTGTTGTAAATTTCACCCAATAGATTTTTGCCTTCTTTTATCGTTTTTCCATCCTCGGATATATGACATCCCCACTTCATATCACTTCGCGAGAAATGCGCCAACCGTATTTGAAATTGTTTTGCAACTTCCAATATTTTGTGTATATCCGGGTTCCTCTCAATTTTAGACAAAATAAGTGCTTTCATGAGAGGAATACTTGCTTGTGTCCATTTCACAATATCCAGTGTGTACCCGCGTTTTTCCATAGCAACACGTCCACCTGCCTTTTTCGCATCCAATGCGGTCATTTTCCCGTCTACTGTAAAACTTGCCAGGATATCGTCGACCGATTCTTTCGCAAATGTAACACCCTTTTTCTGTTTTGGTTCTTCATACGTAGCATATAAATACTTTTGCGATTGGAATGCGTGTTCCACGGTAGGATATACGCGACCTTCATATTCAACCGAAAAATCCGCAAAATTCGACAGATCACGCATCGCGGTTGCGGGCATTCCCGCATCTAAATACGGTCTATTTTCTTTTGCCGATGAGAGGAGTTTCGATTTTGAATGGAACTGCAGTATTTTACACCGATGAAGATTTAAAATGGTACAGGCATCTACGATGCCTGCCTTTTTTAATTCATTTATCGGCAACGTTGCCATTGAAGTTCTTGATGTAACGCCTTTGGGCGTTACATTTAAAATCTTCAATGGTGTATAAATAGGTTGTTCTTTTGAAAGATTCGGTTTTTCATGGACAGGTTCTTTATCCGGTTCAGAATCCTCTCCATCTGACAGCATAAATGGTCCTTTCTTTTTACTTGGCGGTTGTTCTTTTTCCTCTTCCGAATCGGAACTGTCTTCAAATACAAATGGTTTCTTTATGTTCGTCGTATTCTTTCGCAGTCTCGTGAGAAGATCTTCCGAATCATCCTCTTCCTCATATTGTATTTTGCTTGGTTCAGACGGGTTATATTCTGCTTCCGTTTCATCCTCTTCGAACTGCGCAAAAAAGTCGTCTTCTTTAGCAAAATTGGATAAACGCAGAGGTTCGTTGGCAGGTTTTAATAATGCCGGTACGTCCTCCGGTTTTTGTTCGACCTCTCTAAATTTGATCGCCTTTTTGCATAACTGTTTTAATTGTTTGAGAAACGGGTTCGATTCTTTATACAGTTGCGTCATTTTCAATATCGCATCAACATAAATACCGACTGTATCCAGATAAAAGATCGATGTCAGTTCGGAGACTTTTACTTCGACTGTTTTGTCGTCCAAGTCTAGCAACATTTCCATGGGGAACCCGGGTTTCTCTACAATCTCGCCATTGACTTCGTTAATAGTTGAGAGGAAATCCGCAACTATTTTTCTCGCATTCTCTTCTTTTTCCGCGAGTCCTCTCGATATCAATTCGCTCACAATATCTTGCAGTCCTAGATCGCCATATTGTACTTGACCGTATAACTCTGCAATCAATATGTGTGCAGCGTCCATTTCTTTGAAATTCTCGACCCGTTTCAATCGCACATCTCCCGTTTTATCTGCACTCGTTGTGCATATTGAGTAGATACATGGGATCGATTCCCAGTTGACTCGTTTTGTCGCATCGGTTTTTATGATGAAATCCATATTTACCACTTTCGTGTTTGCAGTGTCGCGCAATCCTAAATAGTGCGGAATTACAAATCCAGTTTGTGTTATATCCTTTCCGATCTTCACCAAATGCGGCAAAATATATTCATCGATTGTCTTGTTTAGTATCTTCTCATTCACAGGCACTGAAAACTGGAGTTGCAACTGAACACTTCCATCCGTCTCGAAATGTACATAACAATTTGAGAGGATGCGATTGTCGCTATTCAAAACCGCACCTTCCAAGTAAATAGAGATTTGCTGTCCTCTACCAGTTTCCTTCGACATTCGCATAATCTGTGCGCGAGGAAGGTAGGGTATCCGCTTTCCCGTTCTTGTAGTCTTTTCAAAATAAAACCGGTATAGTTTCTCACGGCGATTACCGGGATTGAATTTGATGTAAGGAATATCTTTGCTACAATGCATATTTTTGAACAGGAGTTCCAGATTCGCGTGCCGGGATTCCTTGTTTTTTAATCGCAATGTGACGTTCTTTATACCACTTGCAATATACTTTATAGACGAGGATGAATCAAATGCGATCTCGTAGAAGGTGTCGACGGACTGATAATATTGCAACCTCTCATCCGTCAATAAATTAACGGTGGATTTTACCAATTTCTGACGTTGTTGAATCAATGTTTCTTTCGATTTGACGCCGGATTTATATAGTCCCTGGAAGTAGTATCTTGCAATATATTCTTCTGCTGCTGTGTTGATCGATTCGTATACTCTGTCCGCTAAACAGACGTAGATAGTGTTTTCTACCAAGATTCCGTGGTTCAGGATAAGACTATCGTCGAAATAGTGCAGATTGCTGTGTTCGACCAAGTAGGCGCGATGTTTCTCTACGGAAAATGGATCTACCTCGAATGTGGAGTCGCGATATCCTCCCGCAAATTGAATTCCGATAGGGGTTTTCACCGTGACTTCGATCTTTTCTTCGGATAGTCTGGATTCAAATTCTTCGTAGGGGATGTTGTCTCTGGCAGGTAGTTTCGTTAGTATTGATTTTGCGGAAGGGTGTCCCTCGAGGATTTGTTCGATGACATTGCGCGATATTGTTGAGTCGGATTGTCTCACTGTGTCAAATAGATTTAGAGTGCTTGTTTCTTCTTTCGCAAACCCGTAGAGATAGAGTTCTTCGTAACTAGGACGGAGTTGTATTTCATTTGCGTGTTTTCCTTTATGGAGTTCGTGAAGGATTTTCATTTTTACTGTGCGAATGGAATCATCGGGATGTATTTGGATACTTGCGACAACCTCTCCACTCGACTGACTTTTATTTGAAAAAAGTATGGTGTCCGATAATTCACCAGTTGATGTTAATATGCATACTTTGTAATCCATTTCACTATTATATATAGTGAAATGACATGTTTTTATTATATTTTATGTTATATCGGATTAGCGTAGATATTTCGCAAATGATTGGCGTAGGCATATTATTTTGCTAAAATCGAATATGTATAGATAAAATATACGGCGATATACAGATGACTAAACGCGCACTTCTTATTGGATTAAATTATACTGCCACTCCGTCTGTTAAATTGAGCGGATGTATTAATGACATTGTGAATGTCCGCAATACATTGATCGACGCATACGGATACCAATCCGCAAATATTTTCATGCTGCGCGACGACGATAACACACGCCTACCTACCCGCAAAAATATATTGCTTATGTTGAATCAAGTTATTGCTGCATCAACCGAAAACGATGTATTGTGGGTCCATTATAGCGGTCACGGCACACAAATCCGAGATACAAATGGAGACGAAGTAGATGGGTTTGATGAGTGCATAGTTCCTTGCAATTATAATACGGATGGTGTAATATCCGATGATGAACTATTTGCTATAATCAAAAACGCTAAATGCCAACTCATCTTGTGTTTTGATAGTTGTCATAGTGGGACTGTTTGCGATCTGCAATATTCGATGAATTTCAATAACGGTGTTTTGACAAAATCTGTGAGCAATAATAGGTCAATTTCTGGCACAAATATTATCATGTTCAGTGGATGCCGCGATTCGCAAACTAGTGCCGATGCTTATAGTGGAATGGCAAAACAGGGTGTCGGCGCATTTACAAACGCGTTGTTGGAAACATTGCGTGCAAACGACCATAATATCGATCTTCTGACGCTTTATCTGAATATGTGTTCATATTTAAAGGTGTCCGGGTTTGATCAAATACCAGTATTGTCCAGTAGTGTACCATCTCCTAGTTTTCAGTTTGCCCGATCGAATTCTAACGGAACCGCGGTAGCGTCTTTAAATATGCCCTCGAATGGATTGGTAACTAAAAAAGGATTGATATACGAAACAAACATTTCCAGCAACCAATCTTTAAATCATCGTATGAGTATGATTTTCAAATCGTAGACTCGATGTGAGGCATTACACATCGTAATAAGGATTATCTCGGATTTTCATTCCGCAATATTCCGTAGGCGCTTTCTTATAGTCGGTTGGATCGTGAATACCTGCATCTTTCGCGCATTCCAACAAGAACTTGAAATTCGACCAAAACTCACTTTTGTGACCGATCGACTCTGTGGCAATATGTGATAACTCGTGGATTGCGACAAATGTGAGTGTATGTTCGTCGATCATATTATCCTCTCCCTTTTTCGTACGATTCAGACAGAATGCTAGTTTTTCACCCTTGTTCTCACTATAGGCAGTATATTCGCTTGTCGGAAGTGTCTCCATGAATTTCTGCGGATTAAACCCTGCTTTTAGACGCTTGACACATGGTTTATCCGAATGATTCGCCGCGCAATACTCGACTAATTTTTTGCATTTCGTTGCGGTTTTTGCCAACATATCTGCAGCATCTTGCAATTTCTCGCGTTCACGGACACAGTATTTGTTGCCATCGACTGTGCTCACAATACATTTCAGTTGAAACGTATCATCTTTGAAATAGATATATATACAAACACCAATGACCAATATTACGATTGTATACACGACATAATCACTACGATCCATGACAGTTGGTTTATATT
>Ga0114959_10001368_pt1 | contig 21413 bp, 17 predicted proteins | sample C_130625_EF_Meta_FD_87317 | JGI IMG/M metagenome (GOLD analysis project Ga0114959, IMG submission 87317) | Freshwater microbial communities from Lake Croche, Canada to study carbon cycling - C_130625_EF_MetaG | ecosystem: Environmental > Aquatic > Freshwater > Lake | place: Lake Croche, Canada... | reverse complement strand
CCCTACCCGAATTACCAGAAAAACTAGAAGTGTTGAACTGCAGAGACAATGATTTTGACATACTCACACTCGAACGGATATATAAATTTTATAAAGATCACAAACGATGCACGGAAGTAGTTTATTATGATGAATACGACGGAGATAATGTTGATAAAGATGATACATTGGAATATTATTCCAATCTGATGTCGGAATATTATTCCAATGGATTGGCTCAAGTAAAACAAGATATATTATCTAAAAATCCATCACGATCAACGATGACTGAAGTTCTAGACAATCAAGATTTGATTAGAAAAATCACTAGTTACGGCGGAAAAACTATGAAAAAACGTAAGACAAAATCTATGAAAACTGTACGGTCTATACGCGGGTTTGTACAAAAACGTCGATACCTGCAAAATACAAGGAGAAAGATATAAAGTGATTGTAAGAAAGTGACTTTATAATATATAGCAAAATGGAATCCAAAATAGAATCATCGTCTGAAAAAATCAAGGAAAACAATCCAGAATCCAAGGTAAAACCGGTCCAAGAATTCCAACTCATTACACCCCACGACTTTATGAAAAACCCCCAGATCTTGGACAAAATCAAGCTCCCCGAATTGCGCGCAACGTTGAAACACTACAAGCAACTGATTTCGTTTGAAATCACGCACGCATACACGAACACTTTAGCAAGTTATGGGAGGGACGATATTTGTAAAATGCGGCAAAACATCAAAGCGTTGTATAATTTTCGATTGACCGGTACCAAGACAATGGTCCAAGAACGCGTACACCAGTTTTTCCGAATGTGGAAGGCAGTTTTGCGTATTCAAACCCGAATCCGGGGATGTATGGTCCGATATTCCCAGGTTCTACGCGGTCCCGCCCTACGCAACCGCTCACTCTGTGTCAATGAAACGGACTTTTATACCTTGGAACCCTTGACGGAAATACCCGTCTTGGACTTTTTCAGTTACAAAACCCAAGAGGGGTTTGTTTACGGATTCGACATTCATTCGATTCGTGCACAATTGAAAGCCACCCATAATAAGCTAAACAATCCTTATACGCGCGAACCGATGAAAGATATTTTGCCAAACATTCGGCGTCTGGGACGATTGTCCAAGCTATTGTATGTTGCAATGTATGGGAAACCCGAGACGCCGACACCTGCTGTTCCGTGTTCAACCCGGTCATCTGCGATTATTCGCAATGGCATTCCGTCATTATCCACATTGATTCAACGAAGCGCGTTCCCGATGCAAAACATACAGATTCGAACGAATGTCTCGATGCTTTTGCCCGCCGAGTATAACCAAGAAGCAATGGTGGGACATTTGCGTGAAATTCGCGCAAAACCCTTCTTGGACCGCGTACACGCGTTGTTTATGGAAATTGATCATTTAGGTCATTATACTCAGGCGAATTGGTTTTTACAATTGACCGATCGCGATTATGTCCGATTGTATCGGAGTTTGCAAGAACACTGGCATTTTCGAGCGGGACTATCGTTTTCCGTCAAAGTATCCATTTGTCCATTGTGGGATCCCTTTATTATGCAGTCGGCGGACTTTTTTGATCCGGAAAGTGCCGAATCGGTCGAAAAACGAATGTGTTTGAATGTGTTGGAGGAGATGGTTTACACGGGGGTGAACGATGAATACCGTATGTTGGGTGCATTCCATTGTTTGTCTATATTGACGGTGGTTTCCATTCCGGCGCGTAACAGTATGATGTGGCTATATGAGTCACTCCGATAACAATAGCCTATAGCCTATATTCATCGTTTATAATAGAAAATGTATATAACACATAATATATTATATATATATATGTCAAAAATTGACTTTGTAACAATATTTTTCAATGACCCGGTCGATATGAATTTAATAAAATTACAGGCAGCCTCTTTTTCATATGTTGACGAGAATATGATTCATAAAATATATTTGGCATATAATGACATTGGAAACGGAAGAGAACTATATGAGTCAATAAAGACACATTACCCAGAAAATATTCGTGACAAAATAGTATTTGTATCGAGAAGCGAACTCGGTTTAGATTTTTTAAATGTATCTACATGGGTGAATCAACAATTAGTCAAAATTAAATTTTGTCATATGATAGATTCGCTTTATTATGTAGTGTTAGACTCAAAAAATCATTTTATATGTAATGTATCGTATAATACATTCTTTGTTGACGATAAACCTCTCTATAAATGTTTTTTATACAGTGAACCCAAGGGATCAGCTATGAGTAATCCGTTAAACTATTATATTGAACTTTTTCATTTACAAAAATATGGAATTTTTATATCGTCTGCAGTAACACCCTACGTTTTTTCCACAAAAATAGTAAAGGACCTCATTGATCATATTGAGAAAATAGTAAAAATTCCAATTGATGATTTTTTATTGAAAAATAAAGAAGTAAGCGAATTTTATTTATATTGGTGTTATTTATTATATTTGAAAAATAATAGTTATTCCATTTCTAACAATATACGAGAAGTTTGTTTATGGCAGATATCAGTTAAAAATTTGCAACCAGACGAATTTACAAGAATATTGAAAAATAAGAATATTTCATCATTTGCAATACATCGTTTGGTACTCAAAAACGAAGAATATGTAAAAAAAATACTGGAATTTGGCATAATTGACAATTTTTACGGAAAAATATATGACAGTGATACGGTCGATTTTATAAAGAAATGTCTGATAGTTACACATTAGTTTCCTTTGGTATATTATTTGTGTGACTGGATAATGAATAATTATTCATAAAACTATATTATATATATAAATAATCGGCATTTGAAACGAAAACCGGTGTAATATAATGGTAAAATATATTAGTATTGGTTACGGGTGTAATGTGAAACACCAAATCGATAAACATATGGGAAACTGCGAAACATTGTTTTTTGATAATCTGATGACGGATATGAAATCGGTTATCGAAATTTTCGAATGTAAGGAGATTGACGAACTCTTGTATTTTGAGAATATTGGCATCAAAAACCCTGAAAGAAAGGTCAATGATAAACATATAACTGTCGCATTGAAATCATTATCAAATTGCGTATCTATTCACGATGTTCCTTATCATTATTCGAATGAAGATATTTCTGATTTTATCGAAAAGTATAAACGTCGATAGAATCATCAATTTCATCAAAGGATCTGAAAAAGTATATTTTATTCGATATGGTTCTGTTATTGACATCAACAGCAGAAATCGATTTATAAAAGCCGTTGAAAATATAAACCCGGAGTGCAGGTTTGCTCTCATCAATGTGAATATTGAACGACCCGAAAACAGTATTTATAAAAATGACAACTATTTAGAAATAAATTTCACCGATAAAAAACAACCCACCGATTGGAAAACATCCTATTTAGATTGGAAACAAATATTTATGGACATAGAATCGAATGTTTAGGGGAACCGTCGGTTTATGTGACCAAGATGGCGAAAACGACCATCGTACTAAAGATGGCAAACAGGGTGATCGAATAATGATCCGATTCCCTTCTTTCCTTTTCCACATAATAGCCTCTTTGTAAGACGGGCATATCATAGTAAAACGGATAATAATAACCATACCCACCACCGCCGGTAGAACCGACAACGGAACTACCTCGGTAGACATAGGGAGGAGGTCCCCAACGTCCTCGTTGTTGAGTTCCACCATTGGAATGTTGTATTGTCATCGCTTCTGTATTTTTGTCCAAAGCCAAATCTGGTTTCGAAACAAAGTTCCAATAGAGTATTTTGCAAACAAAGGCGACCAAGATCGTCAATGCAATATATCCCGCCCATTTTTTGATTTTTGAAATGTCCATTCTCCTACACAGTATACATTGAAAGGATATATTTTACATTTTCATCCGAAACAAACGCACTATTATACCATTTTGATATTTCTCTCTTGGAAAGTCCAAGATTTTAGGACAAACCCCCAGGGAAAAAGCCTAAAGCCGAAAGCCTAAACCTTTAGACAAATATTATCCCAGACCCAGACCTTTTCTGGAAGACCCCCGTCGCCATCCAAAAATGCGTAAAAAAGGATGTTTTGCTGATTTTTAGGCATTTTGACAAATGTACACTCGATCTATGGTCTGAAAATATAATTTAGTGCGTTAAATGATATAAAAAAAGAGCTATATACAGTGTATAAATCAGAAATGGTTAGAGCGACGAAGAACGAGAAGACGACTACCCCTGCATCTACAACCCCCGCCCCTGTCAAGGAGGCTGCCCCCGCCAAGGAGGCCGCCCCCAAGAAGGAGAAGGCCCCCAAGAAGGCTGCTGCCCCTGCTCCTGCAGTTGAGGCCGCCCCCGTGGCTGCCCCCGCCACTACTGATGCCCCTGCGGTTGCCGACGATTCCTCTGTGAACCAGAAGATGAACGAGTTCGGTGCTAAGCTCCAGCAGCTTAACAGCATCTTTGCTGCTATCAAGGGTGATTTCAAGACTCTCGAGAAGGTGATCTCTCGCGAGCTCAAGTCCGCCCAGAAGTCCTCCAGCAAGCGCGCCAAGCGTGCTGGCAACCGCCAGCCCTCTGGCTTTGTCAAGCCCACCAAGATCAGTGCCGAGCTCGCCGCCTTCCTTGGCAAGTCCAACGGTACCGAGATGGCCCGCACCGCTGTGAGCAAGGAGATCAACAACTACATCCGCACCCATCAGCTCCAGGACAAGACCAACGGCAGAAAGATCAACCCCGATGCCAAGCTCTCTGCCCTTCTCAACATCAAGTCCGATGAGGAGCTTACCTACTTCAACCTCCAGCGCTTTATGAAGCACCACTTCGTGAAGGCCGAGGTTTCCGCTACTGCTTAAATTTTTTACCTTTACTCAAAATCCAAAAAAATCCAAAAAATCCAAAACAAAAAAATAAAATGCCACTGAAAAAACTCCAAAAAAAACAAAATATCATATAGAATCTATCGCATCTATATGATCTCTGACCTCCGGGATAACTATGCACAACAAATGAATCCGTCTTCTTCGATCAATGCATATAACTTTTGCTTGTCAAACGTATCCTGGATCGAAATTTCCATCGTAAATTCATCGCCGGTTTGGCAGAACATACGATACACGCGCAAAACTTCATCATAAGACAATGCGTGAGGGATGTTTTGCTGAATCCATTGATAGAACCCCGCGGGCGTGATTTTCGATCCACTTTGTTTGTAGGTTTGGTAAAACTCCATCATTTCGTCCAATGTCGACATTCCATTTTGAATATAGTCGGTCCCATATAAAATCATCATTTGGCGAAACATTTGCAAGGAAATATCCAAGTCGTGCAAAATCTGGTCCAAATGGTATTGCAAAACAGTATGGTTTCGCAAACTGAAATGGCGAAGAACACGGGGACATCCGTACACGAGCATATCCATATCGTCACTTACACAGGCCCAGGCTTTCCCCTGAATGACCAGTTGCGCACACAGAGAGTCGGCCTCTCCTTCGGCAACATAATACATCGCACCGTACAAATGAATCAGATCTTTGACACGTTGAATGTCATTGTCTTGAATTCGCAGAAATTTCTTTTTGATGCATTCCATCATTAGTAAAACTTCCTTTTTTTCCACCGAAGAACTGTTCTTGGCCAAAGTTAATTGTTTTTCCAGTTGTTTGTATTTTTCTTCCGCTGCCATCTTCACGTGTTTGCGGTTTTGCAAGGTTTCCAATTTTTCGGTCGGCGGTTTTCCGTCGAAAATGAACAGCGGCGTAATGTTGTATTTGCGGAAAATCGATATCATTTCGTAAAAGGATTCGATGATGGCATTTTTGCCCAAATATCGATACAAATAAATGCTTGTATCGATAACCAGTGTTTTGTTTTGCAATTCGGACAAGTGGATTTTCTCGATCGATTTCGACTGGCAACGGTCGTTCAGAAAATGATTCAAATATTTGATTCCCATTTTTATCAGGTGTGGTAAATCCCGTTGATTTGACTTTGTAGAGTCGGTTTTTCGCTTTATTCCGAGTTCAACTTTTTTATACAGTATAGGATATAAGAATTTCCCGCACATTATTTACAATAAAAATGCTGAAAATACTGGTTTCCCTAGTTTCATTGTTTGTGCAAATCCAATCGTCTTCCTATGTCTATCGTGTTGTCAAAACCCCCATTTTTCACTTTACGCGATCGATCAAACAGCATCATATCGTCGTGATCCAGTACGACAAAACGAAAGAAGAATACCGTCCGGGAACGTTTGCTGTCGATTTCACACCGACCCAACAAAACTGGAAAACAATGGTTCGGCTGTTTTTGGGAATGAATGTTCCGGCGAAAATACGCGTCCGTTTCATTATAGATCTCGTTTCATTGTACCACGATAGTGACCAAGAAATTGAAGAAAAATGGATGCAGACGAGTATCAATGTTGATCCCGTCCAACTGTTTTCACCTACATTGACATTGACGAAACAATCCATCTGGGCGGATCCCCAAACAATGAATTTGTATACTCACAATTGCCAACATTTTAGTCGTGACTTGGTAGATGTTTTACAATCAGACGACGACGACGATTCCACTATAGACGATGACAAGAAAAGGTTGAAAGGCTTTTTTCTTTATGACCAAGAAGACACCCAACCAAGAAAACAACAACAACAAAATGTCGGAACTAGACAAACAAAACGAAGAAAACCAGTGTGAATATGAGGCAGCGATGAAGGTCTTGTCCGAAGTAGCAAAAGATCCTTTGACAGAAGAAATGGAAGATCGACTTCGCCAGTTGAATCGCGCGGTTGAACAGTCGTGGCGGAACTTTAGCGGTTTGTATGTGGTTCATCGCGGAGATGTGAATGCCTGGATTGCCGATCCAATGACCAATCGTGTGGAAGCCTCGCGATATATCTCCTATATGAGCCAAGATTTCTACGAAAATCATCCCGATTGGATCATTGAACCGCCGAGTTTAGACAATGTGTATGACCCGTTGAATCACATTTATACGCACAAATGGGACTGCGACGATTTGCTCATTTCGTTTGAATTTGTCTTGCGCCATCATTACTTGTTTGGAGGAGTCGATTTGGATGAATTCGATGCCGGCGAGATCTTTTGGGACAGTGCGGACCCGTTTTCGTACAAATTGGTCTACCAATACTTGCGCAATCTCGAGGGAGTCATTCCGGAAATGTTTGACGAAAAAATGCGGCTACTTCCTCGAAGCAAAATCCCCGCGCATTTCTTGCAATATGATACGGATGAAAGGGAACGGGTACAAATCACCCCCGAAAACGCAAAATATTACATTGGATGTGATGTGGTGTTTACCACACGCGGACACAAGGAGACCAAGACTATTTTGGGAGTTTCCGATTCTGGCAAAACCATCCAGGTCGATCATCCTGATTTGAACAACCAATTGCAATTGGTGACGCGCAAAGTATACCTTTTGCAATAACTAAGTCTTGGAAATTCCCTGGAAACCCTTGGAAATTCCCTGGAAACCCTTGGAAATTCCCTGGAAACCCAGAAAAAAATGGACCTTTGTCCATTTTTTTCGTCAGCCCGATCGACGTTTCGCCGTTTTGCAGCGAAAGTTGGCATCGCGTTGTTGGTTCGGACCACATTTTTTGACACATCGATTCGTCCTTGGATTCAACTCCTTCTCTTCGGGACAGAGTTTTTCGGGTTTTTCGGTGTTCTTGGCCGGCTTTGGTAATCTCACCGTTTTGCAGCGAAACTTTGCATCACGTTGCTGATTTGGAGCACACTCCTTGACACACCGACCCGTCAATGGATTGATGATTTTGCCAGGAGGACAAACCTTTTTCAATAACTTTTTGTCTTTTTGCTCGATTGATTTTTCCAAGGATTTCTCCGACATACTGGGTATACGTATGGCCGAAGGAGACGGCGGTTCAACCTTGGTGGGAATATGATTCACAAAGATAATGTGTTCCATCATCAGAATGGGTCCCAATACATTTTCATAGTTAATCAATGCGTCTTCTACGGTATATCGAGTATACGTATCGGATCGAATGCAAAACAGTAAATGGGCATACAAATCGACGTAATCGATCTTGCTCGATTTTATCAAATGAAATGTTTTTATGAATACGTACATAAGTCCCATACACATACCATACAAGTCAAACGTCTCCAGTGATTTGTCTAAAAACTCCTCAAAGGGTACATAATGGGTACTTTCCAAAAAGGCGTTCATTGAGTAAAACAACGCTTCCGATGATGTCTTGCGGTTTACAAATGGGTCTTTTATATGATCTCGGGGGAGCACATTTCCCAGAAAAGCACTATCATATACAACAGAGATATTGGCGTTCAACTCGCGTAATACGGCGTTTTTGTATGTTTTTGAATAGTACCTATTTTTAGCATAAAACCGAGTCTCCACTGGATAGGACCAGTGTATCAAATGATCGATTTGGTCATTGTGTAGCAAAATACTGGACTTTGCGGCGTCCAATGGTCGCATTAATCCAAAATCAATAAATGCTGCGCGACGGGTATCCGGATTGTAAACAATGTTTTGCCCTTTCAAATCGTGATGCGTAATGTTTTCCTTGAGAAAAACGGAGAGTCCCAAGAACAGCCGGTGGCATTCCATCCAAAAGGCCTCCATTGTTTTCTGGTTTTCGGGAGTCGCCGATTTTCCTTCCATCGATTTAGCAAAATCGATCAAATTCATACCGCCATTTTCCATAATGAGCAATTCGTAATTGGGATGAATTTGTTTGCTCGATTCGATGGTGGCCTTGGATCCAATTCGATTACATTGTCTTACCGCACGGTAGTTTGCCTGGCTCTGTTTGGGCGAACATTTCAATGGAAGTCCCAAGAAAAATTGGTTCTCCGGGTCCGCACGCTGGATTCCTAAATATTCGTCTAATTCTGTATTGGCGTGTTTTTGTGATAACAATTTCGAGACCTTGTTTTGATAGTTTATCTTGGTCTGTTTGCATTTCAAACTTGGAGCGTGAACGCAACCGTATGATCCTTCACCTACAACTTTGGGTGTCGTCATCAATATGCGATCAAGATAAAAATAAAATGAGAAGTTTGGCTGATTTATACATTAGTGTGATACAAAATCTTTTTAGTGGGGTTTTGCAAGCGTAAAACGGATTCTGTCCAAGATTCTGTCGAAAAAAAGGAAGATATAAAAAAGGGAGGGGGTCGCAGGGGGAACCTACGGTTCCCCTGCTTCGTTACACCCGTGTTTTTCTTTTCGCGACGATTTAGTAGTAAAATGGAAGGCATATATGAAGCAGACTCATCGTTCCCTTTTTCACAATTGACATTGACCAAACCCACACTCGTATCGGGCGGCTATTATTTCATTACATTCTTGGTAAATCAAGCCCCGCTCTATATCAAAACACCTAAATGCGGTGTCAAGGGCGGAATCGTAAAAGCGGGCAAACGATACAATTGCGACTTGATGTTTAGTAATGAAAACGAAGAATTTATCCGATGGATGGAACAATTGGAACAACACATTTGCAAGTCACTCTATGAGAATCGCACCAAGTGGTTTGAGACGGAGATGGAAATGTCTGATATTGAAGATTCTTTAGCCTCTCCGATGAAAATCTACAAATCGGGCAAGTTTTACTTGTTACGAACCAATTTGTATACACGTTTAGGCAAAATATCGTCCAAGATTTACGACGAATCCGAACGCGATGTTTCTCACGATACCATCGGCGAAGATCACAAAGTCATCAGCATCTTGGAAATACAGGGGATCAAATGCTCATCGCGGAGTTTCCAAGTCGAAATTGAAATGAAACAAATGATGGTTTTGTCCCCCGTCAACCTCTTTGAAAAATGTATTTTAGGAAAAGGCCGGGCCGAACCATCCATTCAAAATGACGAACCCGCCACAACCATTTTGGATACAACGGTGCCTTCCGCAACCGAGACGCCGGAAATTCCGACCACCCAATCAAAGGAGGAGGAGGAGGAGGAAAAAGAGGTTTTGCCAGTAGCGATAGAAACATCGAATCAAAACGAATCTATGGTGGATCCTTTAGAAAAAAAAGACGTCGACACCCCCCCTTTAGATAAAACAGAACCGAAATCGCCGTCTACCGACGACGCATCCACCGATCTTCTCGAAGTAGAACTCGATTTAGCCAATTTGGATTCCAACGAAGTCTTTGAAATCAAGGCTCGAAATGAAGTTTATTATGAATTGTATCGACAGGTTTTAGCTAGAGCCAAGACCGCACGCAAAATGGCCCTGGAAGCCTATTTAGAGGCCAAGCAAATTAAACAAATGTACCATTTAGAAATATCTTCAGACAGTGATGGCGAGAGTGACGGCGAAGATGATCCAACCTCTGAAAAAGAGATGGCGGAATAAAATCTCGATTTTTCTTTCTTTAGAAAAACCTAGGGTTTGTACCTTGAGGAATGAATAGGCCGCTTAATTTTTATCCACCGTTTATATAAACGGAAAAATGTTGAAATCACAAAATGTCAAGTGGATTTTTTTGATCATCGTGGTTGTATTCCTTCTTTGGGCATTAAATTCGTATGCTACTGGTAAACGTGAAAACTATCTAGATCTAACTGGTACTGATTATCAAAATGCTTATCGTGGCTCACCTAGAGAAACCCCTTCTTCTAGAGGTCGCCCTACAGCATCCCCGAAACGTGAAAATTTCGAAGATCCAGACGGTTTTGAGGAAGGTTTCGAACCTGAAATGCCGGATGCCGAAGGTTTTGAGAACTACAGCTCGCAAAACGTTGCCAACCCCAGCGATTTGTTACCTGTTGACCAAAACAGCCAATGGGCCGCACTAAATCCTGTCCAAAACAAGTATCCCCAACTTCCCGATTTGCTCCAGGCAGGCAATCTCATTGGTTTAGATACAATTGGCCAAACTCTTAAAAACGCCAACTACCAGCTTCGTTCTGATCCTATTATCAACAAGACCAATGTGGGACCTTGGAACAACAGCACGTATGAACCCGATCTTGCTCGCGTTCCTCTTGAGTTGGGTAATTGCAACGCCTAATCTCTATTCGTGAATACACGAAAATGATGTGTCGATATAGATACACCATTGTCACAATAATGCCGATAACCGATAAAAAATCTAGTGGTAATACAACTACACCCATAAGTGGAAATGGAACGCAGTCCAATTATTGTATATGTCATTATTGCGTTTGTTATACTATTATGTATTCACACCTATTACAATTCGGACTGGATTCAATTGAAATGCATCGTTTCCACCGTCGACGGAAACAAATATTGCGTGCGTGATCGAAGCAAACTCAACGAGTCCGCGGACCTTTTGGCAAATGTAACCGTAAAGTGCAAACAATTAGTGAATTATATGAAGGAAAACTATCCAGACAATGCAATGGTAAAACGTCTCGTTGCAGGATACAATCCTCAAAAAATTATGGAGACCTTGCCCAATAGTAAACATACCGCCTATAGTGAAAACAAGGGCGAAAAGATTGCGTTTTGCTTGAACCCGACCCGAGAGGACGAGAACAGTTTGATCGACGAACACACACTAATGTTCGTAGCCATTCACGAATTATCGCACGTAGGTACCGTCTCGGTAGGACACAAGGAAGAGTTTTGGAAGAATTTCAAGTTCTTGTTAGACAACGCCAAGGAAGCCGGAATTCACTATCCCACAGACTACAAAAGAAAGCCGACGAAATATTGTGGAATGACCATACACGACAATCCACACTACGACTACGACAAATAGTACGCATATCTATCTCAAATCGGAGATTTCGCCCTGGTTTTGTCTCAAAATATACTATTATAGTAAAAGTATATTTGGATTGATCCGACGACGATGAAAGTTCCTCCCATCAATGTCTACAAAATTCACATATTCAATCCGAGTGGTAAGGTCGAACGCATTCATCTCTTTTGCAGCCAAACATACACATCGGATGAGGTGTCCCAATTATTTAGCGTATCTGAATTGGCCCACATCAAAACCGAAGCGATTGAAGTCGTCTTTTCACCCTTTATCATTCACGCCGACGATTCCATCCGGACCATCAAATTGAAAATTGTCCAAGAATGCAATCGATACAACAACGAGACCGCATTCGGTTTAGAAGAATTGTACCTATTCAGCGAATCTGTCAAACCATTGTCAATGGACACGATCTACCAAAAGGCCACCCAAAATGAAACCGTGCCCTTCACAAAAGAGCTCTTTTTCCAATACGCGCTGCACCTCAATTTGGACCCCTTTTCCGCCTTTGAAACCAATGCTCAAGGTGAACGCATCGATCTTTTGGAAAAGGAGGTCTTTGACTTTGACGACTGGAATGCACTGGCACCCACCGAAAAACACCAAATCTACACTCCCATCGGAATGAAATTCCAAGATGAATACGATTTTACGTTTTCAGCCAATCCCTATCAAACCCATATTTGGAAGGAGCATACGCGCTATCAAATGGATCCCAAGAACCCCCTCTTGGTTTTCGAAAATACTCTGCTCCTCAACTACACCGCATCGACCAACTTGTATGTATGTTTTGCTAGAAATGTCCTGACCTATGCAAATACGCACGAGATCGACGACGATTATATGTGTCTGCTCTATTTCCCCTTTTTGAAAATGCAAAACATTACTACCTTGGACCTCTTGAACGAACAAGTCGAAATCTTGGCACAGGAAACCGAACAACAGATAAACAAGGTCTTTCAGAAGAAGAATGAAATCATCGATACCTTTTACTTGGTCCATTGGAATCGCAAAACGGATTTGGCGTACAAAGTCCAAGGCATTCGACAGTACCAGATCAAAATGAAATCGAGTATGTACAACCAGGTCCTTCCCTTGGACATTGTCTTCAAAAACGTCCACGCAACGGCCGAAACGCCCTTTGTCAAATACAATCCGGGACTGCGACGCGAGAATATGTATCGTCTCTATTCCACCCAAATTTCGGCCAATGGGAAAAAAATCCCCGTCTTGGATGAATCCAAGGTGATGCGCCTGTCCGGAAAAATGGCTCGTCGGAATCAATTGTCGATTTATATCCAAGGCGAACACGACGTTTTCTTGAATATGGATTCGCAGTCCAACATCGAAATAATGGGTGAATGCCCGACGCCAATGACGCCGAATGAACTGGAAGTGTTTCTGAAGAAAACCGTCTCGCCCATCTTGGAAAAACTCAATGATTCTCTCTATTCCACGGGATATGTTTTGCAGACCTACCAAGGATTACGCGGACCCCACATTTTACAGTCGCGCTATAGCTATGAAATCGTAATGACCATTGACAAAAAGATTGAATTGAATGACCAAAAGGGGTATCTCACCTCCGTAGTAAACATCGTGTCCTCGAATATTCTGAAAGAAGCCGTCTTGCGATATAAACGCGTGGAGAATTTCAAAGTAATGGATTCACAGTCGGCCGTTATAACCGACGTATATGACCGTACAGGCAATTATCGCGAGGTGATCCAAGCACTCATTACGAATTTTCAAATGACCGAGGAAGAGGCACTTTTACGATACAGCCAATTCCGCTCTGAACACCAAGTCTTGAATGAAAAGATTGTTGAAAATCCGGGGTTTGGTATTCGGATGAAAATGGTCCCTTTGAAAAACGATGTTTTGATCGTGGTCGACGACATATTGTCGTTGGAGTATGTGGATGTTTTGCCCATTTATCTGGATACCTTTTTGCGAATGACCCAAGACCCCACGACTACGGATATTCCCAAGGACCGTTTGCGCAAATTTCGACAAATCCTCAAGACGGTAGAACCAGAGGAGGAACCTGTGGTAGACAATGTGGTTGGTGCAATTGAGATTCGCGAAACGGCGGCCAAATCGGACGCGGTAGAAAAATCCAAGATTGTACCTCAATTTGTCTTGGACGAACCAGAAGACCAACAAGAACAATTGGAGTTTGACGATGACTATGACTATAATTATGAAGATGAGGGAGAACAAGACGAATATGGGATGGAAGAGGAGAATGACGACGAACCCATTGCATTGGAATATGGCGGCGAATCCAACAAATCGGAAGAGGATGTTTTGCCCAAGAGTGAAAAATATGTCGCCGATCTCGATGGAATGTCGATCAAGAATCCAACACCGTTTTTTCGCAAAATGCAAAATTTAGAACCCACCTTGTTCTTGGACACAACCGAAAGTGTGCGCGGTGAAAAGTTCGACTTGTATTCAACGTCGTGTCCATCCACGGATAAACGCCAGCCCATTATTTTGACCGAAGAAGAAAAACGGATCATTGATGAAACGAATCCGGGATCATACAGCCACGCGCTCAAATACGGTTCGGATCCCAAGAAACCCTACTACTACATTTGTCCAAGATATTGGTGTTTGAAAACCAACACGAGTATCAGCAAAAAGGACGCAGAAGAGGGGAAAAAATGCGGGAAAATCATACCGCGTGGATCCAATACGATTCCCAAAGGCCATTATGTCTATGAATTCGCCCACCCGAAAAAACACTTTACCAATGGTGTCTACATCGATCATACCCCCGGATTCTTGGAAACGGAAAAACATCCCAAAGGAATGTCGGTACCGTGTTGCTACAAAAAGGAATGGGATTCCGAGTTTCAGCGGTTGCGACGCATCGCTTCGGGTCAATACGGATTTACGGGTAACGAAGAAGGCGTTGTTGTAGAAAAAGAGAATACCGGAGACCAACCTTTGGCCAAGACTGCCATTACGTATATCATCGGCCCCGTTTCCTATCCCCTGCCACCCCAGAGATGGGGATTTCTGCCAATGTCGATCCAATTGTTCTTGGGAACCGACAATAGTTTGGCTTTGGAAAAGGGAGAAACGGCCAAGATTCGGAATAACACGCCGTGTGTTCTCAGATACGGAGTCGAACGCTCCGACCAGCAGTCGTTCTTGGCGTGTATGGCCTATTTTTATGCATTCAAACAAAACCTGGACAAGGTACCCTCTGTCGCAGAAATGCGCAACATACTGGCCGATGCAATCACCTTGGACCATTTCATCCGATACCAAAACGGAAATTTGCCCTCGATCTTTCGTCCCAAGGTGATCGACGAATCCACGATCAATGTGGAAGATTATGCGGACACTCAGTTTTATCAATCGATTGATATACAAAACGATTCGCAAGTAGATTACCTGGAAACCACCATCGCGGCTTACCAACATTTCTTGGCCTTCTTGAAAGACGAAACGTCGATCATCAATCATTCGTATTTGTGGGATGCCGTATGCGATCGCAATCCTGAATTAATGAATGACGGATTCAATTTGGTCATTTTGAAAATGGTCGATCAAGATATTACTGAAAAGGTCCAAATGGTTTGTCCGTCGAATTCCTATACTGCGATCAAACACGACAAGTCCAAGATGACGATGGTTTTGCTTTTACAAGACGTATATTATGAACCCATTCATATTTATGAACAATATGACGCCATCGTCAAGAGCAAATCGGGCGAAATCGCCTATTTGTTCAAAACGGGGGATACATTGCAAAAAGACCGTGTGGTCGACCCCCAGAAAAAGGTGGTTTATACCTTTGGCAAGGGGGATGTCAAGAAAATAGAGGTGGTTCCCAAACGCGGGTTCACCGAAGACGATTCCATCCCGATGGTCAAACATATGCTCGAATTAATACAGTTGACACGGCAGAAGTACTGTGCACCGTTGCCGAGTATGCCGCGAGTCTATGAATTCAAGCAAAACATACCCATCCAGAAATTACTCGATCTACTCGAATCAATGCATTATACGGTGGAGGCCCAGGTGGTCAATTATCGGAACAAGGCCATAGGTGTCCAAGTCATCAAACAACCGGGTCAAAAAGCTCTCTTTGTCCCGTGTTTTCCGTCGTCCATTGTCGACGAAATGCCATCTCTGTTTATGGACGAAGAATCCCTTTGGCTGGATTATCGAACCACGCGCGATCGTTTGCTAAATCTATCCCTTGATAGCCAGGGCAAAATCCCCTGTCGTCCCATTATCAAAATTGTCGAAAATGATTTGGTGGTCGGATTTTTGACGGAAACCAATCAGTTTGTCCAAGTGAATCCGCCCGAACCCAACTTGGACGAGGACGAAATCAAAGTCATTAACCATTCCAATTTCGGAAAGGACGAGACGTCGGAACATCCCGACAAGGAATTGGCGTTGAATCGATCCGCCGATCAAGAACGAAACCAAACCGTGCGCAAAATCAAACTCGAGACGCAGTTTTACAATGTATTCCGGACCCTGATTCGCCAACGATTGAACGAGTACGAACACCGCCAAATTCGCAAAAACATTCTCCGGCAAATCGACGACGTCGCCATCGATTACTATGGAAAACTGGAGTATATAGAGCAGCAGCTGGTGAACCTGACCAAGGGCGCAGTCGCATTCCACGAATTCGACGTGGAAAAATGGGAGGACTTCGACGAAATCGTCAATTGCAAACAGGACAAAACGACGGGCAAATGCCGGGAAGAACCCTTGGAAACAATGGGCGAGAATAAGAAGTTTTGCTTGTCCACGGAAGATGGTTGCGTAACCATTTTCCCAAAAACGCATTTGCTGAGCGGCAACGACAATGAACAAGTCTATTTCGGTCGTATGGCAGACGAACTTTTGCGATACAAACGAATCCGACTGTTTATGTTTCAGCCCAAACAGTATTTGAATTTGACATCGTCGCAATTCCGGATTCACGACAATGAACTCTTTTTGTTGGAGAGCGTGTTGAATCGCGAGTATTTCCGCGATTTAGTTCCCTACAATGTCAATTCCTATATTCAAAACATTGAATACGACAATGCGAGCCCGTCGATCACCCAAACTTACAAGGATGAATTGAGTTTGGCGGAACAGGAGGCACTTTTGCAAAAGAAGGAAAAACGCGGTTTGGCGAATTACATACAAAATTGTATTTCGGAAACACGACCACGCGTCATCGGAAATGAAAAGAAGGGCTCGTGGAAACTCTACTTCCCCAACACGGTTTCGGAAATGGTTTTCGAGAAATCGGTTCAGTGTAGTTTCATCCCAATGATTTATATTTTGCAAGATTTGCAAAAGGTCGAATACGGTGTCAATGATGTGAAACGGATGCTTTGGAATGGATACCGCACATTTTGGGAAAAATATCCGGAAAAAATCGTGGCGATTTTGCGGTATCAGGGAAAACGGGAACTGATGGACCAAGTCGCAACGGGATTCGAAGAAGTATTGTTTAGCGATTCCTACTACATCACCGACTTGGATTGGTGGGTTTTGGCGAATTCGGAAAAACTACCCATCGTGTTGTTTTCGTCAACGTCGATGAAATTTTTGGCGAATACGATCAACTGGATTCGATTGGGGTCGAGCAATGGGTCGGATGAAAAGTATTATTTTGTTCGATCTCCCGTTGGTGTCAAACCGAATCTTCCTTCGAGTTATCACGTTTTGAATCCGGCATTGCCATTCAATGAATTGCGGGGAGATATGTTTGTACGTGCAGAACGCGGTGATGAAAAATTCAAGGAAAATATGCAGACGCTGGACGAATATATGCGCGGATATACCTTGCTCAAAAAGAAGTAGACTATATTTAGAAGGAATCCAAGAAAAGAGCAAAATGTCGATTCCTGTTTATGTGGTCAACTATAAAAATGAAGAACGCAAGGAGCGAATGTCACACCGATTTCATCAAATGGGACTGTATGCGCATTATGTTTCGCCGGTTTCTTCCATGGATCCGCGTTTAGACCGGATTGAAGAGGGTGCACCGAATCACGACAAACGGGTCTATTCCATTATGCTCCAGCACTTGGACAGTCTATCGCATTTCTTGGATCATACCGATGCGAAACATTGCATCGTCTGTGAAGACGACATCAAAATCTCCAAACATTTAGCGAACGATTTGCCCAAGATCGTTGGCGTATTCGATGAACAGAAATGGGATGTTTTGCTGTTGGGGTTCCTGTTTCCGTATCGGATTTTTCCCGATGAAAATCCGTATTTTGCTAGGATGGCGGATCGGATCATAAACGAAGATCGGACATATGAATTTCTGCAGTATCCGGATGATCTGTGGGGATCGCAAATGTATATGATGTCGCGCGAACACGCGCGTAAGATAGTGACGGATTATACGGCGGATTATATAACGCGTCCTTTGTCGGAGGGCGAATCACGGATTCCGTATAGCCCGGATTGGATTTTGACCAAATGTGGAAAACGCGCACTGATTTATCCGATGATGGCAGTGGAAGAGGGGGACAGCCCGTTGGGCCACCCGGCACACGAAGAGTTTCATCATCGATGCCACGTGCAAAATTATGTTGAAGATGTACATTTCTAACCACACAGTTCTCCAAATTATCCTTGGACAATGATAATTTGGATATGAAAGCATTGACGAAGATGGATACTATTTTTCCACATTCAATGGACCCCGCTTTACGTGTATAAAAAAATTCGGTGATAAAAACATTTTTCAAGTCCATACTCTGAGTAATTGATTTCTTTGATTTTATTTTTTGCAATGTATTGTTCTAATATTTTATGTATGGATGGCGCATTGGAATCGTCAAACACGATCAATGTATTTTCATCGGCAAATTTTTTACAATTGAATATATCATTGATTACACAAACGTCACCGTGTCCACCGTCAATGTGAATAGCATCATAAATAACGTCATTGGAATATTTGGGAACTTCTGTCAAACTATCTCCCTTTATAAATTCAAAATCGTAAATCGTTTGTAAATAAGTGGCAACTAAAGGTGTATAGCAATGATAACATATATCAAAAGATAATAATTTTATATTGGGATTGGCATAAAAATATAAACAAGACGAATGACCACCATTAAATCCAATTTCAACTATGGTTTTACTGCGTTTGGCTATTTTATACAAATTATTTCGTTTGATATCAAATTGGTCGCCCCTTTCAGTTCCGGGTGAAATTATTGTAAAATGACTATAATGTTCATATAACACGTTTCCTTCCAATTTCTCATTTGTATCGATAATAATATTGTTTATCGTTTTTATGATGGGTAAATTGGCAAATTCTTGAAAATGATAGGTTGATCGATTCAATAAATAGATATTTGCATATTCATTTTCATTGTTACTGCTTTCTAAGACCCCCGAAATCAAATATTTTTCGTTCAAATAAAAAGGTGATATTTTTAGATTCATCGGCGACCATCTTAATGCGTCAGGAAAATCTGGAATTACGGGTGTTCTATTTATTTGATTCATTTGGACCGATTCGTGATGCGTTAACAAACAGTATTTACAATTCCGTTTCATATTTTCTAAAATTTTGAGATTATTTTCCAAGGATAAATGCATCATCGTATGTCGAAAAATAAATAAATCACAGTTTTCAATTTCATCTTCTATAGCATTCTTCACATAAAATGAATAATGCGTGTTTGCAAATGTTTCTTTGTTTTGGTGAATGATAGTAGTGGAGACATCATTCCCAATGAATTCTATGTCAGGAAAGAATTTTAAAACTTCCATTATCCAGTTGCAATCGCCGCACGACCCATCTATTATTTTTTTGATATTATTTTGTTTGATAAAATCTATCAAAAATTTTATTATATTATTAGCGGAAGACAACGATGAACCAGGACCACTTAATGTATATTGATTATTGTTTGTCCATATTTTATTGACATAAATATTATCAAATCCGGATTCGATTTCTGTCATCGTCTGTATAATGGTTTAGATTTTATGCTTTTATATATTTTATTATTATAAATTAATCTTAAGGTCTATCCTTTGGTACAAAACCGTGGGTAGCCTATATCCTTTTCGTGGATAAATATATATTTATCCACGAATAGAGATTAAGCAAAATGGATAAGCAAAAGAATGAAATCAATGAAATATACATAAGTTGTATTTTTGGAAAAACATACAAAATGGTTCATCCATCCCCGAATAAAGAAAAGAGTTTCTTTTTTACAAATAATCCAGAAATAGAAAATGAATTAATTGAAAAAGGGTGGAATTATGTATATGTAAATAAACCATTGGTCAATGATACGATAGTATCATCCTTGCAAAGCAAATATATAAAATTTTTACAATTTTTCGACGACTTTCCTGAATTTCGAATATATACTACAATTATTTATTTTGATCATAAGGAAAATGTTTCTAACAAAACAGCAGACGAAATACAAAATATTATTAAAACCACGAATAAATCAATCATAATACGTACTACTCCAAGAATGAAAACAAATATAAGCGATGAAATTGCTGATGCGATGGGACAACAACGATATGTGAAAAATATGAAGAAAACGATTGATTATATCGATTCGGTGAAGAAAAATGGCATAAATGAAAATGTAAGAATCTGTAACACGGGTTTGCTTATTTATATTGAACCAAATAAAATAATGGATTTGTTGAATAAAGTATACAATAAATGTTTAGAGCACGAACAACCCGAGTGTCAAATTTATTGGGCAATATTTTCCCAAGATTTTGAGGATGAAATATTGAAAATTGACTGGAGACACATTCAATCTATTCAGAGAACGTTATGTTTTACTAAGGCGTGATATCCACCTCACCATTTCGTATTGGTCACCTTTTTGACGTTGATCGCCGGCCCCGTTCTCTTCTTGGCCTTGTCCGGATCATACATCTCATCTTCATCGTCCGAACCCATATTTTTCGAGATTTCCCAAAACTCCTTGGATCCCAACTTGAAATCCGGACGCATCTCGGCCTTGTACCAGAAAATCTGATCGTATATTTTGTTCGACTTTGCATTGTTGTTGATGACCAGGCATTCGAAATTCTCCGTGGTCTGGTTCATCACCGAGCAAAAGGATTCCAAGGTGGGAAACATCGACGCATAATTTTCCCAAATACGTTTTCGGTTTGTCGTGTAGGGTTCGCGCAAAATAAAGACGTAATCAATGTTGGTACGGAGATTGGGAGGAATACCTAAAGGATATTGCATCGTGATGATCAACATCACTTTCCAATGACGGCCGTTCATAAATAACAAGCGCATCAATTTATCACGCGACCAAGTTTGATCATAGAGACAATCGTCCAAGATGACAAACGTCCGAGGGTCAATCGTGGTCTTTTTATAGGTCTCCATGTCTTTGTTGACTTGTTTTAGCACGGCCTTTTGTCGACGTAAAATGTTCTCAATCAAAACACTATTGTATTCTTCGTGAATAAAGAGTTTGGGCACGTGACTGGCATAAAATCCATTACCGGCTTCTGTTCCGGAAATCACGGTCCCAATGGGTATGTCTTGGTGATGATAAAGGAGATCTCTGACCAAGAAGGACTTGCCCGTATCCTTCTTTCCAATCACGACCATCATGGGGCTCTTGCGAGAATCCATCTCGCATCGATCCTT